>SMUY01395960.1_pt1 | contig 34353 bp, 30 predicted proteins | sample 2456441 | NCBI WGS metagenome assembly SMUY01 (sample SAMN11095931, study PRJNA526329) | marine sediment metagenome | biome: Marine sediment; feature: Surficial sediment; material: Deep marine sediment; isolation source: Hadal surficial sediment | place: Pacific Ocean | collected 2014-11 | depth...
GTATGGAAGAAAATCGCCGGTGGTTGCAACATGAATCGCGACATCCCGGCGCTCATAAAGTCGGCCGGTTTCAACATAACAACCGATGAAAGAATGTATATTCCGGGCGCGAAGGTCCTGAGCTATTGCTACTGGGGCGTCGCCGAGGACACGTAAAAGGTGGGATGAAGATCAGGTTGAACCCGCTGTAAGATAGACGCTCTAAAGTTAGGGAATCCGCAACAGAAATAATCATGAGAATACCAAAACATCACCTATCGGCACGGCCGGCTGCGTGCAGTGCACTGTTGTACCTGTTGCTTCTGGCAGGCGTTAGCGCTGAATCGCAAGAGGCGCCGGATCAACCCGATAGTGGCAAGGGTGCAGTTGCATGCACGATGCAGTTTGACCCGGTGTGCGGTGTTGACGGCAATACTTACAGCAACGACTGTGTCGCTGGCGCGAATGGCGTGGAAGTCGCAAGCATGGGTGAGTGCCCGATCAACCGACCGATGGCCGCGGACGACTTTGCGTGCCCGGAAGAGCACGATCCGGTGTGCGGCACAGATGGCACGACCTACACCAATCAGTGTATTGCCGAAACCAACGGTGTTGAAATAGCCTCGGCAGGGGCCTGTGCGGGAGACTCGGTTTGTGCTGAGAATTTTGCCCCGGTTTGTGGTGTGGATGGCAACACCTATAACAATGAATGCCTGGCTCTCGAAACTGGTATTGAAGTGGAAACAATCGGTATCTGTGCCGCCGATGTTGGCAGTTGCCCGGATGATCTGGAGCCGGTCTGCGGAGTCGATGGCAACACTTATGACAATGTCTGTTTCGCAAGTTCTGCGGGCGTGGAGCTCGTGAGCATCGGTGCGTGTGAGAGCAGCGAATGCCCGACTGACATTAATCCGGTTTGCGGCGTCAACGCGCAGACTTATCGCAATCGTTGCGAAGCAGAACTTGATCGAATTCCCGTGCAGCGATCCGGCGCTTGCGACATACAAAACTGCCCGAAGGTCTATATACCGGTTTGCAACGCAGAAGGTGAGACATTCAACAACGCCTGCGAGGCGCAGGGGGCCGGATATGACGTGGTAACCGAGGGCGCCTGCAATGCGCGACCATGTCCGCGTATGTATGTACCGGTTTGTGCGTCAGATGACCTTACCTATGGAAATGCCTGTCTCGCCGAGCGGGCTGGTGCGCGCATATTGCATGCAGGTTTATGTCAGTCACAGGGTAGAAACTGTCCGCGGGTCTACCAACCGGTATGTGGCCTGGACGGCGTCACCTACGAAAACGATTGCCAGCTGGAGAATGCAGAACAGTCCCTGGCATACGCAGGAGAGTGCGTCGGTCAATAAGCGCAATTACGCGCGTCGATAAACCGCACGGTAGGAGCCCGCCCAGCGGGCGACAAACTTTGCGGGGCATGTTGAAAACATGCCCCGCAAAGTTTGCAAAACATCAAACCGGCACACCCGCACGAATAAAAAACCTGCCAGGCAGCAGACGATCTCACATATTGAACCCCGATCGCCCGCTGGGCGGGGCTCCTACAAGCCCGCGTCGGTGTTGACTACGATTCCTTCGCCGCCGATACGCGATACATCCACAGCGACACCGCGCCAACAATTACCAGTCCCAGCGTGCCACCAAACTGCATCGACTCGCTGAGCGCAAACACGTCAGCATCGCCGGACTTCACGATCGGAATGGCCATCAGGATGCCAACCAGCGCCTCACCGGTGATTAGTCCAGCTGCGAACAGCATGCCATGGCGCATGCTCTTCTCACCATCCACGCCACGTCTGGCGTGTATCCTGGCAGCGAAATGCGCGATCAGGCCACCGATCAAAATGGCTGTGGATAACTCCAGCGGCAGGTAAATACCAACGGCTACCGCAAGCACCGGAGCGCGAAACGACGATCCTTTCGATTTCAGCACTTCATCACAGATGATAATCAGGATACCGATTACGCCACCGATTATGGTCATGGTCCACGGTAGTCCGCCCTGGAAAACGCCCTGGGCGACTGAGGCCATCAAGGTCGCTTGCGGGGCAGCCAGCGGCTCCGGGTGCTCGGCGGTCGGGATACCAATGCCGTAAGCCTGCAACAGCAGGTTAAGAATTGGCGCCATGACCAGCACCGCAGACACTACGCCAACCCCTTGCATGACTTGCTGTTTCCAGGGTGTTGCACCGAGTATGTAACCGGCTTTCAGGTCCTGCATATTGTCGCCGGCGATGGCCGCGGCACAGCAGACCACGCCACCAATCATGATTGCTGCAGGCGGTCCGAGCGACGCTTCAGGACCCATCATCAGCAGCAATATAAAAGAGGCAAACAGAATGGTAGCGATCGTAATACCCGAAATCGGGTTATTCGACGAGCCGACCAGGCCAGCCATGTAGGCAGCAACCGAGGAAAACAGGAAACCCGCGATGACCATGATGATCGTCATTGTCATGCTGACGCCGATATTGGCGACGATATTCTGATAGAGGATGAAAATCGGAATAACCATGAGGGCAACACCGATCAGGACATAGTTCATCGGCATGTCCTGATCGGTATGGTCAACTGTACCCGAAGCACCGGCTTTGTATTGCGCCATGCCACTCTTGATGCCATCGACCAGGGAGCCGCGCATGGAAATCAATGCCCATACACCGCCTACGACCATGGCACCGACACCAAGATAACGCACCTGCTGGCTCCAGATCGCACCGGCAAGTTCCTCTGCGCTGGTTCCGGCGGCATGCATTTCTGCCAGTGCCGGACTGGTGTCGAGCAGGAAGGTTGAGAATACAGGTATAGCGATGTACCAGGAGATGAATCCGCCAGCGAAAACGAGAATCGAAATATTAAGGCCGACGATGTAGCCGACGCTGATCAGTGCCGGTGACAGATTGATGCCCACATAACCGATCGTGCTTTGCCCGATATAGCGCGCGGCCTGCGCGGTTCCGGCCCACAGCTTCAGGCCGGTCGAGCCAAACTTGATAAGGGCACCCGCTACGGCGGCCCAGGCAAGAAATTTAATTCCGCCAGAGGGATCGTCGCCAACTTTAAGCACTTCGGCGGTCGCTTTGCCTTCCGGGAAGGCAAGCTGCTGTTCGACGATTAGAGAGCGTCGCAATGGAATCGTAAACAACACACCCAGTAAACCGCCAATTCCGGCGATAGCGGATACCCACCAGTAATCGAACACATCCCAGTAACCGAGCAGGATGAGCGCCGGGAGTGTAAAGATGACACCGGCCGCAACTGACTCACCGGCAGATGCCGCGGTTTGCACAATATTGTTCTCGAGGATGTTCGAGGTCTTAAACATCCTTAAGATCGCCATTGAAATAACGGCAGCTGGAATGGACGCCGACACCGTCAGTCCTGCAAACAGGCCAAGATAAGCATTGGCGGCGGCAAGCACGACGGACAGTATGAGGCCAAGCAAAACTGCCTTGATGGTAAGTTGCGGTAGAACAGCTGGTGAGTTCATGGTCCCCTCCAATTTCTTATTCTTGTAATGGCACGGTTGCTTAGTGTGTCAGCAACGACCCGGCCGAATTCGTATTTGCGACCATTCTAGCCAAACCGGGCCCTCATGCCTATCGTGCCGGGCGCGGATGAGGGTCTTGTCTTATGGTACCTTTGCAGCAGCAGCGCTGAAGCTGCCTGGCTGGTGCGCCAAATTTCACAAATAAAGAGCAGCAGTACGGGCCCGACCGTGTGTTCCACCTGCAATCGAGAGGCTGTAAATGACGTATGCAATTGTCGTGATCGTCTACGTGCTGATTCTGCTCGGAATCAGCGTTTACAAGAGCCGCAGCGTCAAGTCTGCGGACGACTTTATCGTCGCCGGTCGCAATGTGCCGGTGTACATGCTGGTTGCAACCCTCGTCTGCACCTGGATCGGTTCCGGCAGCCTCTTCGGCACCTCCGGCCTGACGTTTCGCACTGGCCTGTCCGAGCTGTGGTTTTCGGCCGGTGCCTGGATGGGCATCCTGGTGATCTATTTTATTGCGGCGAGAGTGCGCCGCATCGCGCAATACACGCTCACCGACCTGCTCGAAAAACGCTACAACCAGGTCGCGAAAATCCTCGGCACGATCACCATCATCATCGCCTATATGGTGATTGCCGGCTATCAGTTCAAAGGTGGCGGTCGCTTCATCGCAATTCTGTCCGACGGCGCGATTAGTCCGGAAACCGGCATGCTGATGGCCGCCGTTCTCATTATTGGCTTTACGATGCTGGCCGGGATGGTGTCCATTGTTTCCATCGATATTTTCAACGGCGCTCTGATGCTTTTGGCGATGGTGGTCGCATTTCCGTTTGCGATCGCCTCGCACGGCGGGCTTGATGCAGTCATCACAACGATTCAATCGGTAAAACCAAGTCACTTATCGATAACCGGCGGTCATGACTTTTTCTGGGTGGTTGGCATTACCCTGCCAACCTTCCTGCTGTTGATGAGCGAAAGCAGCATGTACCAGAAATTCTCCTCATCGAAAGATGAGAAAAGCGCACGCCAGGCAGTGCTTGGCATGTTCTTCGGTGTGGTCCTGGTCGAAGTCCTGATGATGTCGATTGCGCTGGTAGGTTTCGCAATCTACGCGGATGATCCACGCTTCTTTATGGCGGACGGTTCGGTCAATCGTGCGATGGCCGAGGAAATTATTCTGCGCATCGGCTATGAGCAACTGCCGGTAGTCATTGGTTCATTGTTGCTGGCTGCTGGCGCGGCAATTATTATTTCCACCGGCAATACATTCCTGATGGTGACATCGACCAATGTAACCCGCGATATATTCCAGGCCTTCTTTTACAAAAATGCGACCTCCAGGCAAATCATCTGGCTGCAGCGCGCCTGCATCGTTGGCATCGGCGTGCTCGCCTACCTGATGATGAGTCAATTTGAGACTATCCTGGAGATGGCACTGATCTCCTACACGATGATTGGCGCGTCCCTGGCGCCGGCATTGCTGGCCGCATTTTTCTGGAAACGGGTCACCCGTGCTGGTGGCGTTGCATCGATTGCGGCGGGCATGTTGTCGGTAATTGGCATCACGGTGCTGAACTCGATATTCAAAAACAGCGATCACGCCGTACAGGTGCTGGGAATTTCTTTCCCTATGGATACGGATTACATCGCCTTGCCAGCTGTGACGGCGTCGATTCTGACGTTGATCTTTGTCAGCCTCGTGACACCCAAGCCGGACGACAGCGAGTGGCGGCCATTCATGGGCGAGGTCGCCGACTAATTAGAGAGATGCCTTAGGAGAAAGTAGTGCCGGCAACAGACTCATACGCAAGCGGGCCCGCAGAACCCGCGATACGAGACCTGACTATTGGCGCATTGTTGCAGGATGGCGCTGCAGCCGTACCTGACCGACTTGCACTCGTTACGGGCACAACGGACCCGGCTGCCAGTCGCAGCTGGACGTATGCTGAGCTCTACCAGGATTCATTGCGCACGGCTCACGCTCTGCGAGCACGCTTCGAACCGGGTGAACATGTGGCTATCTGGGCACCTAACGTGCCGGAATGGATACTGACCGAGTTCGGTTGCGCAATGGCCGGTATTGTCCTGGTCACCGCGAACCCGTCATTCCAGGCTGGTGAGCTGGAATATGTCATCAATCAGTCGAAAAGCGTCGGACTGCTGGTGTTGCCGGAGTTCCGCGGCAACAACATGCTTGCGACAGTCGAGGCGATTCGCAGCAACTGCCCGACGTTGCGGGAAGTTATTCGCCTGGACGAATGGGACGAGTTTCTGGATTCGGCCAGCGAGTCCGATGTCGAGCTACCGGAGGTTTTGCCCGCGGATGCGGTGATGATCCAGTACACCTCGGGCACGACCGGTTTCCCCAAGGGCGCGCTGTTGCATCATCGCGGACTGGTAAACAATGGCGCCCATACCATGGACCGGATGGGTGTCGAAGATGGCGCAGTGTGGATGGCAATGATGCCGCTATTTCACACGGCGGGTTGTGCAGTTGGCGTGTTGGGCGCCGTCTCAAAACGCGCAACGCAAGTACTTATGGAAGCCTTCGATCCGGGCCTGGCACTGGAGTTGATCGAGACACATCGTGCAACTGCATTGCTCGGTGTACCGACTATGCTGATTGCGATTCTGGAGCATCCTTCTTTTGCCACTCGTGACCTTACGTCGTTGCGCAGCATATGCTCCGGCGGATCGACAGTACCGGCTGCACTGGTAGAGCAACTGGAGGCGGACCTCGGCGCGCCGTTCACTATCGTGTTCGGCCAGACCGAGTGTTCTCCGGTTGCGGCAATGACCAGTACGGATGATTCCGCAGAGGACAAGGCCAACACACTGGGCACGCCAATGCCGCACACAGAAATCAAAATTGTCGATCCCGAGACCGGAGCAACAGTTCCGTTCAATACGGCCGGAGACCTGTGCACACGCGGCTATCATGTAATGCTCGGTTATTTCGAAATGCCGGAAGCCACGGCCAGTGCAATTGATTCTGATGGCTGGCTACACACAGGTGACCTGTGCTCCATGGATGAACGCGGTTATTGCAGGGTACAGGGCCGGCTGAAGGACATGATTATTCGCGGCGGTGAAAACGTCTACCCACGCGAGATAGAAGAGCTGTTGTTCCGTCACCCGCAAGTCGCAGAAGTTGCGGTAGTGGGATTGCCGGATCCGAAATGGGGTGAAAATGTTGCCGCATTTATCCGTGATGCTGATCCTATAAATCCGGCCAGCGATACCGAGCTGTGGGAGTATTGTCGCGAACACCTGTCGGCGCAAAAAACACCGAAGATCTGGGTAAGAGTTGCTGAATTTCCGCTAACCGGTTCCGGAAAAATACAAAAATTCGTATTGCGTGAGCAGTGGGAGAGTGCCAGAGCTAATGAACGGTAGTTCCGGCTCAGCCACGAGAATCGGTCGCGCCTGGAATACCGCCATGTGTTGTGAGGCTAAGAGTGCCGGGAAAATCAGTGGTGTGAAAATGCGTTTGATTATAATTCTTTCAATATTCGGCTTCGCATCACAAGGGTCTGCTCAGGAGCGCCTGCCCATAATCGATGTACACATGCACGCCTTTACGGCAGATGCCCAGGGACCGCCGCCACTGGCTATGTGTACGCCGATAGATCCCATGCCCTATTGGGATCCGGGGGAGTCCTACAGCGTTACCTTTATGAAAATGATGAAGGAACCGACGTGTACAGACCCGGTTTGGTCGCCGGAAACGGATCAGGAGTTACTGCAGCAAAACATTGAGGTCATGGAGCGCCTGAACATCTTCGGTGTTTTGAGCGGCTCGCCGGACCGTGTAGACGATTGGGTGGCCGCTTTGCCAGGCCGCTTCATTCGTGGCCTGGCTTTCAATGTTGGCAGCACCGACATCACACCGGAGAAGATGGCCGCCCTGCATGCCGACGGGCGATTGGAAGTCCTGGCCGAAGTTACTAATCAGTACGCGGGAATTGCGCCTGACGATCCGCGTATGGAGCCCTATTGGGCGTTGGCTGAGGAGCTGGAAATTCCGGTTGGGATTCACATCGGAACGGGCCCACCCGGAGTTGCGTATCTCGGCTCCCCTGGCTACCACGCCTCGTTACACAGTGCACTAACCCTTGAGGAGGTGTTGATCACCCATCCGCGCCTGCGTGTCTACATCATGCATGCAGGTTTTCCCATGCTTGATGATTTGCTCGCTGTCTTGTACGCGCACCCGCAGGTCTACGTGGAAATCGGCGTCATCGTCTATTCGCAGCCACGCGCGACTTTCTACCGATACCTGCAAGGCATCACGGATGCCGGCTTCTCTCATCGGGTAATGTTCGGCTCCGATCAAATGGTTTGGCCGGGCGTGATCGAGCGTTCAATTCGCATCGTCGAGGAGGCGCCATTTCTTGATGAACAGCAACAGCGCGATATCCTCTACAATAATGCCGCGCGTTTTCTGCGCCTGAGTGACGCGGAAATCGCCCGACACCACGGCATGTAATTCGCCCGGTCAGACGTGGGCAAGATGCACTGATTGCAGGAAAAAAAGAAACTGGGCTTGCGTGTGATCTGTCCGGTGGTCAGACTGCAGCTTGGCCAACCTACCATTTGCACCTAGTCAAAAAGGAGCTACCCATGAAAAACACACTACTCCGCCTTCTGGGCCTTTCTCTGATTGCTCTGCCGGCGCTTGCGGCGCTCGAAGCAGGCGACATGGCACCGACCTTTGAAGCAAAGGCATCGCTGGATGGCAAATCCTTTGACTATTCGCTTCACGACGCGCTTGCTAAGGGACCGGTTGTGGTTTATTTCTATCCGTCTGCTTATACCAAAGGCTGCAATATTCAGGCGCACGAATTCGCCGTAAACATGGATGCGTTCAATGCTGCAGGCGCCAGTGTTATCGGGGTCTCTCTTGACAGCATCGAGCGACTGAACGACTTCTCGGCAGATCCGGATTACTGTGCGGGAAAGCTTGCGGTGGCATCGGATCCATCAGGCGCAATTGCCAGGTCTTTTGAAATAACCGTTCACGACGGTCGTGAGGGCAGCAAGGATACGCGTGGTGTCGAGATTGGTCATGGTTTCGCCGAGCGGACAACATTTATCGTAACGTCAGATGGCGAAATTGCCGAGACGATTGGCGGTGTTACACCGATGGAAAATGTTCAGGAATCACTCGCAGCGGTACAGCGTCATCAGTAACTATTATTGAGTGCAGGGACCACCAACAACGGCACAGAAAGCGATAGCCCCGCCCGGTCATGAATTATTCGGGCTAGTACTAACGGGAGCCCCCCGGCTTTGCCGGGGAGGCAGCGGCAGTTTGCCCATTGCGGAAATCGCAAAGTAAGTTCAAAGTGTAGCCGCGACAATTTGTAGCGGGGAGAAATTATGAGACGAACAGGGTGTTTGGAAGGCGAGCGTATGGAGCGAAAGTCAATCGGCCGCTGGGCGGGCTCCTACAATTCTTATTAGCACCTGTAGGAGCCCGCCCAGCGGGCGATGTCTCAAATGTTCAAAGAACTCCGGAAAATCGCACCAATGTTTCATTCCACCGCGATGCAACTGAGCTTTATGGGACAGCAGTGGCTGCAACCGTAATTGTCAGAAACTGGTACGCTCGACCGGCGGGCCCCGGTAACCGGTCATCACTTACGTTGCTAACGACTCCGAAAAAGCTCTGTAGCCCTGCACAATCGCCGAGTTTGTACCCGAGGTTGCGCCAGCATCCGAATTCGCTATGGTAATTCGACCAAACTGCTTTCTGCCGATTACCCAGGGTTTACTTTCCTCGTTGGGCCAGTCTGGCTCCCAGAGCAAAATCGGCTTGTAGGGATATCCGTGCGCCCAGCGATTGACGGTAATCGCGTGAATGTCACGCTCGGCATCGAAGCCAGCACTGGAAAGCGCCTGATCGAGTTGATCGTGTACATGGTATTCAAACGTGGAGAACGGCGTGCTGAGCAAGTGGCGTCGAGATTCACGCCACTGCTCCGGGCCTTGAATATCCGGCGAATAATGTGCGTGACACATGTGCAGCACCATGGGGTCGTCCGGAGAGCTGCCGAATTCGTACTTGCCCAGGGAGACCGGAAAGTCGAGTTCAACCTGCTTGAAAAAATCATTGGTGTAGTAAACAAAATCGAGTCCAAGCTCAGCGAAGGGTCTCCAGTTGCGCACCAGCACCTTTGTGTAACTCAGGGGAATTTTTACGCCATACCTGAGCCCTTCCACCTGCTTTTGCGGTAACTCCGGACACAAATAAGGGATCGCGCTGTTGTAACAAGCCATGACGCATTTCTTGCCACGAACGGTGTGTGCGTTGCCCTGGTGGACGAACATCACATCAACTGCTTTGCTATCGTTAGTATGTGCGACGTTGACGACCGTGCTATTCAAACGAATTCTCACGGGTGTACCGCTTCTGTCCAGCAGTGAATAATTTACTCTCGCCGTGACCACATCTTCCATGCTTGAGCCTGGCACTGCATCCGGCAGCATAGATCGAACAATGAGGCGTGCGACTGAAGCATTGCCATCCGGGAAGTGAAATATGTAGGGCTCGTGCGGGCCGCTGCTAACACGCTGCAGCGTGTGGGCGAGGCCCGCCATGCCGGCATCGTAGGATTGCACGAGCGTAGCGGGAACCTCTTCAATTCCAACGCACCATTTACTCATGCCCCAGCGGCGGAACATTTCCAAAACCTGCTGATCGACTTTGACGTAATTCTTCAGGAAGTCGTAGTAACTTGTCTTGCGCAAAATTTCCACTTTCTGATCCAGGCTCAAGCCAGGCAGGTAATCACGCTCATCAGTCCAGAGCCGGATCAGGTCGGCCTTCGCCTGGTCGTTCATCGGCGTTTGAGCCGCGAATTCCTCCCAGGGAATCTTGTTATAACCAACCACCAGTTTTTGCTCACCATAATTCTGCTGGTCGAAAAGGATGCCTTTAGAGAGCCCCATCGACGAATATAGCTCCTGGTCGTACGCTTCGTAGAACTTCTCAACGTCGACACCAATATCACGCAGCAGGTCTTTGCCAACGTCGCTCCAGTTTGAGGGTGTGTCGATCGACTCCGTCCCACCGTAGCCGATACGAGTGCGGCCATCGATCTGGAATTCGTTACGTTTCGCGTGCCCACCGAAATCATCATGATTGTCGAGAATCAGGATTCGTGCGCCGGGATTTTCCTTGTTGTAGAAATAGGCGGCGGAGAGGCCGCTGATTCCTGCTCCAACGATGACGAGGTCATAGGATTCCTCGTACGCACCTGATGACCAGGTCTCGCCTGAAACGCGAGCATGCATCGTCTCCCAGGAACCATCGTGGCTGCCACGAAGACCCGTTAATGCAGGTGGGTAGTATTCCGGACCCAATTCAAATTCTGATCCGCCTGAACCAAAGACTTCGCTCCATGGTGATAAAAGGGATGCGCCAATCGCGACCTGTGTACCGTTTAGAAAATCGCGACGGGTGATTTTAGCGTTCATAATTTTTCCAGGTTGAGTGGCAGTCTGTGATGATTACGCAGTGGCAGGATCCGGAATGACTCATTGCCTTCGCTTCGAAAAGCAATAGTTGTTCCGTTGCGAGCGACTCACTCGTCATAAAAAATTGGCGCTGGTGTTAACTGAAGTGAACAAGATTACTGTTCGTATTCCAGGGGCGAGCTAATCATCGACACCCCAATCGCGAGTTTTTTCGCCCCTGAGTATGGCCCATTCCTCGTCCATCAATTCAATCAATTCCTCGCGTGTATAACTGTATTCGTGATCCTGGTTCAGGTGCAGTAATTCTTCAAACGATTTGCCGATCGTGATCATTGATTCAAACGGATTTGACGTCACCAGGTAGTGCTCTTTCGGATTATCATCGAACAGCGCATGCTCAATAGCATCCGCCACAAGTTTCGGTGGCGGTGCGGAAGAGACGCCCTCTGCGACGTATTCTTTACAGCCTTCCAGGTATTCCTGCATGACATCGGCAAAGTACACGTATTTTCTGTTGTCACTATTGGCAATCATTCGCTTGCAACGTGAGATACCAATTGCTGAACTAAAGTTTCCGGGTTCGATAGCGCTCACTTTGACACCGAAACCGGCCATTTCGAACGCCAACTGGTCGGTATACGCCTCAACGGCGTGTTTACTCATCATGTACATGCCGTAAGCAGGCAGCCCTCCGGATAGCACTCCGGCGATCGAGCTTATGTTTACAATTCGGCCCTCCGATTCGATAATCATCGGCGCGAACGCTTTGGTGATACGAAATACACCATAAACATTTACATCAAACAGGAACTTGAGGTCCGACTCCTGAGCCTCAATCATAGGATCGAGGATATTGATGCCGGCGTTATTGACGATCCCCCACAAGCCGCGGCCCTCTGACTCGATCAGCTTGACGGCGGCGTCAATTTCTTCCTGAGCTGTGACATCAAGCCGGACCGCCATTACGTTATCGATCTTGTTGAGTGCCTCGATATCGCGTGCCTTGCGCGCGCCCGCATAGACGAAGTATCCCTCCGCCGCCAGTTGTTCGGCGCTAAAGCGGCCGATGCCGGTGCTCGCGCCAGTGATGAGAACGGCTTTTTGGACTTCGGCGTTTCGCGCCAAAGCCGGGACAGGGTTGAGGGATAAAGCAAAAATTGCGACCAGCGCCAGATTCTTTATTATTCTTGGCATGTGTTTCTCCTTTGCTTGCAACGATGCGGGCTAGTGATTCCCGGAATCTCCAGGCATACCTATTTTTCAGCGTCCTCGTCAGTGTCCTCTTTGCGAATGATGAAAAATCTGGACATGACGATACCAAGTTCATAAAGCAAGTAAACCGGGACGGCGAGCAAGGTCTGGCTGATGATATCGGGCGGCGTCAGGAACATGCCCATGACGAACGCGCCAAGAAATACATACGGCCGCGCTTTACCGAGTTTGTCCGGCGTAGTCAGACCAGTCCAGACGATCAGTACTGTTGCAACCGGAACTTCAAAAGCGAGGCCGAAGGCAAAGACAATCGTGGTAATGAAATCCAGGAACTGAGCAATGTCCGTTTGCACTTCGACACCCTCGGGCGCCACGGCCGTAAAGAAACTGAACATCAGTGGAAACACGACGAAATACGCGAACGCAATTCCCATGTAAAAGAGAATGATGCTTGAGGCGAGAAGTGGCACCGCAAAGCGTCTTTCTTTTTTATAGAGCCCTGGTGCGACGAAAGACCAGACCTGGTACAGGACAACCGGCATCGCGATAAAAAATGCAGCAAAAAAGGTCAGCTTAAAGGGGGTCAATAATGGTGAAGCAACCTGGGTCGCGATCATCGCGTTACCGGGCAGCACATCACGCAGTGGCTCAGAAACCAGTGAAAATATTTTTCTGGAGAAAGGCAGCAACGCGACAAAAATAATCACGACGGTTGCGGCGATTTTTAACAAGCGGCTGCGTAGTTCGACCAGGTGTGAAAGCAACGTGCCCTCCGATAGCTCCTCAGCTTTGTTGTCGGTGTTGTTTTCCTCTTCGGTGGTCACGATGCTTCTTTTTTCTCTGCATCAGTTTTCTCGTCCGTCTGATCTTCTTCCTTATCTTTATCCTGCGTGTCCTGCCCGGCACTCTTTGCCGCAAGCTCATCGTCGTCGATGGACAGCTCATCATCGCCGACTCCGGTACCAGGCTCGTCTGCGTCGTGCTGTGGCGAATATTCGTCGTCGTCGAGGGGTTTTGAGAAGTCAGGTTGTTGGGAGGGTTCGCGGGACGGCGGCTTGATGTTTAAATCTTTTTCGAAATTGAGTTCGTCTTCAAGCTGCCGTTTCATGACGCGGGTCATGCGACGGGCCTGGCCCAACCAGCTGCCGAGTTGATTCGCTACGCGTGGCAGTTTCTCCGGACCCAGCACGATCAGGCCGATCAGAAACAGAAAGATCAGCTCCCAAAAGCCGATTCCAGACATCGTGGTGGACCGGCTTAGCCGTGTTTTTCTTTGTTTGGCTCATCGACTGGTGTGCTGTCAAAGCTTGCATCCTTTGACTGGTCGTCGATTTGCTCGGTGGTTTCTTTGTCGGCTTCACTGACGGCAGATCGAAAGCCTTTCACTGCGCTGCCGAGATCCGAACCCAATGTGCGCAAACGCTTGGTGCCGAATATCGCTAAGACGATGACGAGGACGATCAATAACTGAACCGGGCCGATGTTGGCAAACATCCTTCGAACTCCTGGGGACTGACCCCTTGATTTCCTAAATTAATGACTGGTTTCGGCCGCACATTTAAGAGCGGGGGCGAATTATGTTCATGATACCCCTGCCAGTGCAACAAAACCGTACCAAAGTCACGCCTCGAGCCAGAAGGTAACGGGGCCGTCATTGACCAGCGCTACCTGCATATTTGCGCCAAAAACGCCCGTTTCAACGCTATCCAGCCGATTCTTGCAGGCGGCGACGAACAGATCAAAATACTCCCGGCCTTTGTCGGCCGGCGCGGCACTTGTGAAGCTGGCGCGCGTGCCTTTACCGGTGTTCGCTGCCAGCGTGAATTGTGGCACCACCAGCAGCTCCAGGCGGAGCTGCAGCAGGCTTAGATTCATACGGTCCTTCTCATCTGCAAATATACGGTAACCAAGCACTCTTTCCGCCATCCGCGTGACCGTTGCCGGGCTGTCCGCGGGTTGTACCGCCAGCAACGTCAGCAGGCCGGGGCCGATTGCGCCCACAATCGTGCCCTTAACCGTGACATTTGCTTCGCTAACGCGTTGAATCAGGGCAATCATTGCTCAAAACACCTCCTGAAGACGGGTTTTGCACCCGTTTAAGGGGGTAATGATACGGATAAGTGCCGCTTTGCGAAAACCCGGGCTGAGCAGAAAATTGTCAGTTTTTGGATTCATCGTCCACTTACGCAGGCAACAACGCGCAGTACTTCATGGCAGGCTGGGGCTGCGGGAGGAACGCCGGGACTTCGCTATACGACCAGCGTGGTAGCGGCGCTGTCTGACCAGGGACGGTCGGATCAGGCTTGATCTGTCCTCCCGAGCCAGGGATGGAGGGGCCCCGGTCAGCGGATCGGGGCCTTTTTTCCTTTTCTGATACAGTTTTTCCACATAAGTTATAAAACCGTTCCTAAATGACTCATGTTTCCCACGCTAATGATTAATCGAATAATGTGGGATAATTACACATTAAACAGGCGCAGAGGAGCGTCTATGTGGGCGATTCTGGTCGACAAAAAACGGGTTGCAGTACCGTTGCTGCCCTCTACACTGGGCGGCTATCGACTGAATGCATCGGGAATCACGGCGAATGAAAAGACGACAATTTGTCACCGGCCTGGCAATGGCCGCCGGTGCAACGGCCTGCAGCCAGGAACAGGCAACAGATGCTGCCGGCAGCAGCAAATCACAAGAGAGATTCGAGTGGAACCTGGTGACCTCGTGGCCGGCAGGACTACCGGGGGTTGGCGTTGGCGTCGAAAACCTGGTTCGGCGCATCGATACGGCGTCAAACGGCCGCTTGAAGATCAAGGTGTATGCTGGTGGCGAGCTGGTCCCTGCACTCGAGGTGCTGGACGCCGTGAGTCGCGGGACGGTGCAAATGGGGCATGACTCTGCTTATTACCATCGCGGCAAGGTCCCTGCCGCGCAGTATTTTACGGTTGTGCCGTTCGGCCAGACGGTGCACGAGATCAATGCCTGGCTTTATTACGGTGGCGGTCTCGAGCTGTGGCGCGAATTGTATGAGCCATTCAACGTCATCCCGTTCCCTGCGGGTAACACGGGCACGCAAATGGCGGGTTGGTTCAACAAGGAAATAAATTCAATCGAGGATCTTAAGGGTCTGAAAATGCGTATTCCCGGTCTGGGCGGGGAAGTCATGCAACGCGCCGGCGTTACACAAATTACGGTGCCAGCCTCCGAAATATTCACTTCGTTGCAAACCGGAGCCATCGATGCGGCAGAATTTATTGGTCCCTACAATGATTTGTCGCTGGGGCTCAATAAAGCGGCGCGCTATTATTATTATCCCGGTTGGCACGAGGCGGGGCCGATGTTGCAATGTACGGTGAACAAAGACGCGTGGAACAGTTTGCCGGGCGACCTGCAGGAAATAGTTGCCAGTGTTTGCCAGGCAATCAACGTCGACATGATGGCGGAGTACACCTGGGGTAATGCAATCGCCCTTGAACAACTCCGGAAAGACCCGAACATCGAAATTCGTCCCTTGCCGGACGATGTGCTGCGCTTGTTAAAACAGCTTAGTCGCGAAGCGATCGATGAATTGTCGGCCCGGGATGAAGCGGCGGCCAAAATTCAGGCCTCATTCGATGCGTTCCAGAAAATATCGATACCGAATCAGCGGATTAGTGAGCACGCCTATTTGAATGCGCGGGAGCTGTAGAATTTGTCGCATTGCATGCAATCATCGCCCGCGGGGGGGCTCGCGACTGTAGGAGCCCGCCCTGCGGGCGAGAATCCTGATCAAGAACCGTACAGCCGATCCGGCAACCAGGTAATGATCTGCGGAAACACCGCAAGAATTATCAAAGCAAGAATCTGGATGCCAACAAACGGAATCACGCCCCGATAAATCTGCGCAGTGGTAACTTCCGCGGGCGCTACACCACGCAAATAAAACAAAGCGAAGCCGAACGGCGGCGTCAGGAAAGAAGTTTGCAGGTTGATGGCAATCATTATGCCCAGCCACACCGGGTCGAGGCCCATTGTCAGCAATACCGGTCCGACGATCGGCACCACGACAAAAGTAATCTCGATAAAGTCGAGCACGAAGCCCAGCAAAAACATCACCAGCATCACCAGCAACACAGCGGCGAATACACCACCGGGCAGTGTGTCCAGCACTGCGCGTACGCCATCGTCCCCACCGTAGCCACGGAACACCAGCGAAAAGACAGAGGCGCCGATTAATATCATGAACACCATGCTGCTGATGCGTAAGGTGTTGCGCATGATGTCCCGTAGTCTTTCCATGGACAACGCACGGCGCTGCAAGGCCATCAGCAGCGCACCCATCGCGCCGACACCCGCAGCTTCGGTTGGCGTGGCAAAGCCGCCGAGAATAGAACCCAGCACCGCGAAAATCAGCAGCAATGGCGGAAAAAGGGCCTTGAGAAGCCGCAGTACAGATACGCTTTTGTCCGCAGCCGGTTCATGTGCCGGCATCGCAGCAGGATTAACGATTGCTACCACGACCAGGTAAATCACATACATCGACACCAGCATCAGTCCCGGCAGCAATGCGCCGGCAAACAGATCGCCTACGGAAACTGTCTTGGGCGAGAAAATTCCCTGTGCAAGCTGGGCCTGCTGGTAAGCGGTGGACATGACTTCGCCCAACATGACCAGGATAATCGATGGCGGAATAATCTGGCCGAGCGTGCCGGACGCACAAATAGTGCCGGTTGCAATTTCCGCTGAGTAGCCACGCTTGAGCATGGTCGGCAGGGACAATAGCCCCATCGTGACCACCGTTGCACCAACAATGCCGGTACTGGCAGCGAGCAGCATACCGACCAGGGTTACCGAAATGCCCAGGCCACCACGTAATGTGCCAAACAGTGCGCTGAGAGATTCGAGCAGGTCCTCCGCGATCTGCGCCCGTTCGAGGGTAATTCCCATGAATACAAACAACGGTACAGCCACCAGCGTTTCGTTGTTCATGATACCGAATATGCGGCTCGGTAAACTGGTGAGAAAAGCAGACTCGAAGCCGCCGCCGATTACGCCGAAGAACGCGAATAACAACGCCGTACCGCCCAATGAAAACGCTACCGGAAAGCCAGCGAGCAGGAGCACGATCACCGCGAAAAATAACAGTAGCGCGATCCACTCCATCGTTAGTTTTTCCTCATCGTCTGCAAACAACGCAGCAACAGCGACAGACCCTGTAAAGACACCGCAATCGGCATGACGATCAGCACTGATTTCAGGAGTGGGATGGCCGGATAAGGCAAGCCACCGGCATTTAGCGACACCTCACGCAGGCCCCACGAAGCACCGACGTAGCTTAGCGCGGTAATTGCAAAGAACGCGCAAAGTGGGAACACGAAAAAAAGCACGCCCAGAAGATCTACCCACGCGCGGCGTCGCTCGCTCATGTCGCGATAAAAAATGTCAACACGTACGTGCTCTTCCATCTGCAATGTATAGGCGGCGCCTAACATAAACACGGCGGAATGCATCCAGACTACGGATTCCTGCAACCAGATATAACCGCTATCAAACACGTAGCGCATGACCACGATCAAAAAAGTAACCAGCACCATGGCGAGCGTCAACCAGGCAGTCGCGCGGCCGATCGAAATACTGATTCGGTCGATGATCGAACTAATCGCGGTTAGCTGCACGCCCTCAGTCGCGCCAGAATGTTGGGGTGACCAGTACCAGCAGCGTAAAAATTTCCAGTCGTCCCAGGAGCATGCCGACCATGGCGATCCATTTGGCGGGGTCGCTGACCGTCATAAACCCGGCCGCTACTTCACCCAGACCGGGGCCGAGGTTATTGAGTACAGCCGCAACTGCGGAAAATGCCGTCACCTGATCAAGACCGGTCGCCATCATCAAAACCAACATGAGGCTGAAGATAACGACGTACACCGAAAAGAAGCCCCAGACGGCATCAACAACCCTGAATGGCACTACCTTGTTACCAATCTTGACCGGAATTTCAGCACTCGGGTGAATGAGTCGGGCGATTTCACGCATGCCTTGCTTGGCAATAAGAAGCCAGCGAATAACCTTAATGCCACCGGCGGTCGAGCCGGCGCAGCCGCCGATAAAACTCGCGAAAATCAGCAGCACCGGCAACGCGCCCGGCCAGGCGGCATAATTTGCGGTCGTAAAACCGGTGGTTGTAGCGATCGATACGGCCTGGAAAACACCGTCGATAAGCCCGGCGCTCGGATCGGTGTAAGTGTCATTCCAGAATAACGACACGACCACAATGGCAGACAACATCAACAGAATGAAACCATAGGCGCGAAACTCGGGGTCCTGAAGGTAATGTTTGACCGATATGTTTCTCCAGGCAAAGAAATGCAGCGAAAAATTGATACCGGCAAGAAACATGAAGATGATCGTAACGATATTGATAGCGGTATTGTCGAAGTAGCCGATACTCAAATCATGAGTCGAAAAACCACCAATGGCGACGGTCGAGAACGCATGACAAAGCGCATCGAACCAATCCATACCGGCGACCATATAGCCAACCATGCACAAAATAGTGAAGGCGAGATACACGTACCAGAGCGCTTTGGCAGTCTCGGTGATGCGCGGCGTTAACTTCGTGTCCTTGACCGGGCCGGGTGTTTCCGCGCGATACAATTGCATGCCACCAACGCCGAGCATCGGCAGAATTGCCACTGCCAGGACGATGATACCCATACCACCGAGCCACTGCAGTTGCGCTCGATAGTAAAGTATCGACTTCGGTAAGGAATCGAGACCGGTAATGACGGTTGCCCCGGTTGTCGTGAGCCCTGACATCGATTCGAAAACCGCGTCGGTAAATGACATGACCGGCGCATCGGCATAGTAAAGAGGGAATGCGCCGAAAGTGCCGAGGACTGCCCAGAATAACGCGACTACGAGGAAGCCATCACGCAGACGCAAATCTTTACGCGAGTGCCGCAACGGAAACCATATAAACAGCCCGGAAAGAAACGTGACCGCAAATCCTTCAACGAAGGATAACCAGGCGTGATCGCTAAAGAAAACACTGACCAATACGGGTAGCAGCATGGTCATGCTGAACAGCATCAGCAACAGGCCCAGGATGCGTATCACGACTGTCCAGTTCATTTGTTGTTCTTTTATCCGTTTGTCGTTCGCATATCAGGGGCTGTCTTGGTTGTTCAGACGAATGACACTTCAACCTGAAACAGGTTCTCAAGCTTGTCAATCTTGCGCCGATCGGTCATGAACAGGATGACATGATCGTCGGTTTCGATGACGGTGTCATGATGCGCGATGATCACCTGGTCACCACGGACCAGGGCAATTATGCTGATGCTGCGCGGCAGGCCTATGTCTTCTATCTTGCGACCGACGACTTTCGAGTCCTCTGCAGAGCCGTGTGCGATCGCCTCGATCGCCTCTGCAGCGCCGCGGCGCAGCGAATGCACGCGGACCACATCACCGCGTCGTACATGCGCCAGCAGCGAACCGATCGTTACCTGCTGCGGAGAGATGGCAATATCAATGCTGCTCGACTCGACCAGCTCCGCGTAGGAGGGTCGGTTGATCAGTGCCATTACCTTGTGCGCGCCGAGGCGCTTTGCCAGCATGGCAGACAGGATGTTGGCTTCTTCGGCGTTGGTCAGTGCGCAGAAAATGTCGGCATTATCGATATTTTCTTCCAGCAGCAGTTCCTCGTCCGCCGCATCGCCGACCAAAACGATGGCTTTGTTCAGTTGCTCGGAGATAACGCGCGCTCGATGCGGGTCGCGCTCGATAATCTTGACCTGGTTGGTCTGCTCGAGTGCCAGAGCCAGCCTGAGGCCGATGTTGCCGCCACCTGCGATCACCACGCGACGAACCGGATCCTCGAGTTTGCGCATTTCACTCATGAACACGCGCACATCCTGTCGTGCTGCAATAAAAAATACCTCGTCACCTTTTTGTATGACGGTGTCACCGTCCAGCTGCAGCGATTTACCATCGCGATAGATCGCTGCGATGCGTCCCTCGGTGTTTGGTATGTGTTCTTTCAGTGTCGCTATTTTTTGCCCAACCAGGAAACCACCCTCGTCTGCCCTGGCAGCCACCAGCCGCACCCTGCCATCGGCAAACTCGAGTACTTGCAGCGCACCCGGATAAAGAATCAGCTGCTCGATATGCTCACAGACGAGTTGTTCCGGGCTGATGCGAACGTCCACCGGAATCGCATCCTGGGTGAAGAGTTCGCGCGCATTCATGTAATCCGCCGAGCGAATTCGCGCAATCTTGGTCGGCGTCTTGTACATGGTATAGGCCACCTGGCAGGCAATCATGTTGGATTCGTCAGAATCGGTCAGCGCGACAATAATATCGGCGTCTCGCGCACCTGCTCGCTCGAGCACATCAGGATAGGTGGCATGTCCTACAACGGTACGGATATCCAGGCGATCCTGGAGGTCACGCAGCGTTTCGGCACGCTTGTCGACCACGGTAACCTCGTTGGCCTCCTCTCGTGAGAGATGATATGCCGCCGATGATCCGACCTGGCCCGCGCCGAGAATTAGTATTTTCATTTTTTGCTCACGGCTTTAAGTCAGTGACTTATTTTACATGAGATTGAGATTGGCATAACTAAGTACCAGCCATTTTGTGCCGGCGTTCTCAAAATTGACCTCAACACGGGCATGGGCGCCCTGGCCCTCGCAATTGAGGATGACACCGTCACCGAATTTGCCGTGCCGTACCCGTTGCCCCAGCCGCACGCCCGCTTCGGCGCCCGGCGCAACAGCACCAGGGCGTCCGGCGGATCGTGATCTGGGGCGCAGCGGTCGGCTAACCTGCACACGTGGCCGAACTTCTTCGACCAGCTCGGCAGGGATTTCACCAATGAAACGTGATGGCTGCGTGAAATTGTCGACGCCATGCAGCCGTCGCTGCTCGGCGTAGGTGACATACAAAACCTGTTTTGCTCGCGTAATGGCGACATAACAAAGCCGGCGCTCCTCTTCGAGACCCTCCGGATCCGCGATCGAGCGCTGATGCGGCAACAGGCCATCTTCCATGCCGCACAAAAACACCAGTGGGAACTCCAGCCCCTTGGCCGAGTGCACGGTCATTAGCTGTACGCAGTCCTCCCACGCGTCGGCCTGGCCTTCACCGGCCTCGAGTGCCGCATGCGATAAAAACGCATCCAGCGGTAACATTTCCTCGGCGGGATCGGGTGAAAAGCCGCGCGCGGCGCTGACCAGCTCCTCGAGGTTTTCTACCCGCGTTTCACCACGTTCATCCTTGTCTTTCTTAAAGAACTCGATGAGGCCACTGGCGTGAATGACATGATCTACCTGATCGTGCAGATCAAGGTCATCGGTGTCTTTGGCCAGTGTGGCTATCAGGTTCAGAAAGACGACCACGGCGGTCGCTGACCTGCCCGCCAGCTCACCACTGGCAATTGCACCGGCAGCGCGCCACATCGAACAACTGTTCGCCCTGGCGTAGTTGCGCATGAGTTCAAGCGTTCTGGCACCGATACCGCGGGTTGGGCGATTGACGATGCGCTCGAACGAGCTGTCATCATCGCGGTTGGAAATCAGGCGCAAATAGGCGAGTGCATCCTTGATTTCCGCGCGCTCGAAAAATCGCAAGCCGCCATAGACGCGATAGGGAAGTCTCGCATTGATAAGGCTCTCTTCAAGAACCCGCGATTGGGCATTGGATCGATACAGCACAGCTGCATCAGCCCGCGCATTGCCCTGGTCGCTCCAGTCGCGCAATTTGCCGATGATAAAATCGGCCTCGTCGCGCTCGTTGTAGGCGCAATAAACACGAATTGGCTCGCCTTCTGCGCTCTCTGTCCAGAGTTTCTTGCCCATGCGCGCGGTGTTGTTGCTGATCACCGCATTTGCCGCATCGAGAATGGTTACGGTGGAACGGTAGTTCTGCTCGAGCTTTATAACTGACGCGCCGGGAAAATCCTTTTGAAACTGGTTGATGTGCTCGACCCGTGCCCCGCGCCAGCGATAAATCGACTGGTCATCATCGCCAACAACGAACGGAATACCTTCTTTGCCGGCAAGAAGTCTTAGCCAGGCGTACTGAATGGCATTCGTGTCCTGAAATTCGTCAACCAGCAGGTGACGAAAACGCCGCTGGTAATGCTGCAGCAATTCAGCGTTGTCGCGCCAGACTTCATGGGCGCGCAATAACAGCTCCGCAAAATCGACCAGGCCGCCACGGTCACAAATCTCCTGGTAACCCTGATACAGAGAAATGAACTGCCGGCGATTGGTATTACCTTCATCGTCGAGGTGCTGTGGACGCAAACCTTCGTCTTTTTGCGCGTTGATAAAGTATTGCACCCGCCGTGGAGTCCATCTGTCATCATCAATTTCAAGGCCCTTGAGAAGTCGCTTGATGATGCGCAACTGGTCGTCGGCGTCAATGATCTGAAAACTTTGCGGCAGGCCTGCTTCACGCCAGTGTCGACGCAAAATTCGATGCGCCAGGCCATGAAACGTGCCAACCCAGAGATGATCGACCGGCACAGCGAGTAACGCCTCTATGCGGTGACGCATTTCTGCAGCCGCCTTGTTCGTAAAGGTGACGGCAAGCAGACTATGTGGTGAATTTCCCTCTACATCGATTAACCAGGCTGCCCTGTGAACCAGAACGCGGGTCTTGCCGCTGCCGGCGCCGGCGATGACCAGCAGGGGCTCGGCCGGAGCGGTGACGGCCTTACGTTGCGCGTCGTTGAGCGCCTCTAATATTGGGGTGACATCCATCGGGGCCGGGGAGTTTTTGTGGCTGATCAGGATGCGCAGTCTAGCAAAAAATAGTCAGGTAAAAGCGCCGCTAAACTGGATTCTGTGAGTCTTTTTGGGTTTATGTTGTAGAAAGGAATCACGGCAAGATGCCGCTCCTACGGTGCCAATAGACAATCCGTAGGAGCGGCATCTTGCGGCGATCAACGACAGGTTTTCGCGCCGTCCATCCATCCGTCCGACCACCCCAGCCTAAGGCGCCCAGCGAACACCCAGCAAAAACATACCGCGATCGTAGGCAATGCGCGAGTCACTGGAGGTGACTTCGCGTATCAGATAATCGCCGACCAGGTCAAAATTCTCGGTCATGTCATAGGTAATGGCAACGCCGGCCTCGGTTGATTCCAGTGTTCTGCGACCAGCTGTGGGTTCGTGAAAGGCGAAGGCATTCTCATAATCATAAGTGCGGTAATTTCCCCGCAACTCAAAATCAAAACGATTTCCGAGACGCATATGAAATTCGACGCTGTATTCTTCGCGGGAATAGTCGAAATAGCCGACATGACGGTCTTGCCGGTCTGTCAATCGGTAAGCTGCGCCCAACCACATCGAGCGGGTGATGCGTTGCCGGGCAGAAATCCCGTACTCGACGTAATCATAACGAACAGCCGGGTTTCCGGCTGGCTGGCTGCCATCGAGCTCGAACGAGGGCCGGTCGCTAAAGCGCCGGGTATAATATTCGGCAGTTAACCGGACGAGCGAGGTCGAGGTGAAACTATACTGGGTGTGAACACCGAGCGCCCAGAATTCGTGATCATATTCAGGAACGGTCTCTACCTCTTTATAATCCCACAATTGTCCTTTAGCGAAGGCACCTACTGTCAGGGGCCCGAATTTTTCGCGAATCCAGAATTCGGGGCCGTAGCGCAGATACGACATACGGTCAGATATGTCCTGCCCGCCGGCGCTGCGCTCGACCCCCGTGTCAGGATCGTAATAGGTCTCATCATGCTGTGCGATTTTGAACGCACTGTACACACGCCGCTCGCGGTTTTCGCTGCGGCGTCGATACTCACTGCCAAAAGCGAGCTCTTGCAGGTACTCATCAGCCTGATTCAGAGCTGTATCCGCGTAAAAGCGACCGACAAACCGATATGCACCGAAGAAGCCTTCGTGCTCGAAGCTGTTGACTTTGTAAACAGCAGCCAGATTGATCGGCACGAACATCCCCGACTGCACCACGGGATCCACTGTTGGCTGCGCGGGATCACTCAAATCGACATAGCTTTCACCGGGCGTCCGGTAGGCATTGTCATCGAAACCCGCGCCGAGGCGAATTCGAAAATCAAGATTCGAGACTTCTTTTTCTTTCTGTAACGCTACGGTTTGCGCTACGGTTACTTCCTCAAGCATGCTTTGCTTTTGTATTTCACGGATAGCTTTCGTCGCGAGCCTGCTGATGTCTCTGCGTTGCTGCTGGTCCCTGGCGCTGCGAAACCTGCGCAGTGCCTCGTCGATGTCACCCGATCGGTATGCAACCAGACCGAGGTTGTAGTCAGAAACCACCTGCAGAGGCAGGTAGCGATTGGCCTTCAACAGTTCTTCGCGGGCGCGAATGTATTGCTTTGCCCGATAGTGCGCCACGCCGGCGTTGTAGTGCAACAATGGTGTGTCCATTCCCGCGTCTGCAGCCTGGCCATAACGCAACAGCGCCGCCCAGTACAACTCATCCCGAAAGAGACGATTCCCATCATGAAATAGTTCAGTCGCAGTTACCGCGATGGCGATTTGTGGCAGCGAGAGGCAAAGCAACACAAGTAAGGACAGAACCAGTTTTCCGGCTCTTGCCACGCTGCGCAATTTGTCATCAATTTTCAGAATCTTCAGAGCTCCTGCTCGAACGCTGTTCAGTCTGTAATCCGTCATTTTGCCTGATTATGGAAAATTCGCACCAGAAAGCCCGCTAAATTCACCAGTCGCCGCGCTTTTGCTTGGACTTTGAACGCCTCAGCCAATCAAAGCGTCGACCGATCTTACCCGCCAACTGGTGAAATTTCCGGGCTGGATATCAACACTGTGACGCAGCGCAAAAAAATCCCCCCAGGTGCAGTACAACAGGGGGGATTTGTCAACCTATCGGCGGTTTCGGGCTGCAACAGAGTCGAGCCGGTCCGACGATACGTTGCAGCCAATGCGCTACGGGTTTCCGTTAGGCGTCGCCGTCTTCGCTTGCCTCACCGTCTTCACTTGCTGCGACGTCGTCACCTTCTACGCCATCCATTTCGCCGTCGCCTTCCATGTCATCTTCTTCTTCGAATTCGTCGTCGTCGATGGCTTCATCACCGTCATCGAAGCGACCTTCATCGCGAGCAAGCTCATCCTGGTCATCGCCTTCATCGAGGAAGGCACTGTCGTCATCGAAGCCGTCCGCGGAGTCGTTCTCGTCATCCTCACGATCACGTTCTTCTTCGGCACGCAGGTCATCAACGTCAATGTCATTGCCGTCGTCAGGCTCGCCGTCATGGCGATCGTCACCGGATTCACCGTCCTCCTCGGCGCGCATACCATCTTCGCCGTCGCCTTCATGATCACCGTCTTGGCCGTCGGACTCACCGTTGTCTTCGCCGTCGGGGCCCTCCGCTACAGCACCTTCAGGTCCACTCATGATCAGGACGTTGCCATCGACGCCGGCAACGCTGTCCAGCACGTCCATAGTGACATCCAGCTCGTCTATGCCGTCAGCCATCGCTGCTGCCGGAAAAAATCCGCAGCAGGTCAAGGCAAGGCTGGCTAAAAATAATCTCAGGTTCTTCATGTCCGTACTCCTTATCGTCGCTTCGACTTAAACGAAGCTCCTTCCATAGTTTCTAAATAACTGTCACCTGCACACGGAACGACCGGTCGTCATCCGCATGCTGCAGGGTGGCCAAAAGTTCTCCGCCGAGCGGCGATGTTGCAATCAAGGTCAACGGCAAGATGTTCTTGCCCTCTTTAAGACTGGTCATCCAGACGATCTCCCGCTGCCCCTGGAAGCCCATTACCTCAATGCCCTCTGGTAAAGTGATGGTCAGCGTTGCATCGGTAAGCGGTATTGCGGATGAAAAAACCAGGTTCACAGTGCGTGGCTCTTCAATCACCATGGCAATTGTGGCAATTACTGGTTCGCTTAATTCTGCTGTTGCAAAGAAAGTGCCGCCGATCATCCACACGGCCAGGGCAGCAGCAATTGCGCCGCCAAATCCCGTCATTACCCAACGGTTACGCTGGCCTCGGGTACCGCTTTGCGCTGCTTTGGCAAGCGCACGGTCAAAAAAGGCGACATCCGGTTGTGGCATGCTGGAATCTCCGTATTCCTTCAAGCTGGCTCGCAGAGCCCGCTCGCGGTCCAGGACTTCCTGACAATCTGCGCAATGCGCAACGTGCTCGTCCAGCAATCGCGTATCGGCAACATCCAGTTGCACGTCTACATAGTCGTCGAGTTGTTTGTTTATCAGGCTGCAAGTCATGGTTCTCTTCCTGTTACCTGTAACACGCCTAGGCGCTGGAAATGGTTCCTTCCGCCGCAAGAATCTCGCGCAGGCGTGCCCTGGCACGGTGTAGCCGGGACTTGATCGTGCCCACCGGATCACCCGTAATTGCTTGAATTTCGCTAAGTTTATAGCCTTCGCTGTCATGCAGGAGCACCACCAGACGATGGTCAGCACTTAAGCTGTCCAGCGCTCGCTGGAGTTGCATTATGTTATCCAGGCGCTCCACATCACGCACCGGATCGGGTCCTCCCGGCAGCAATTCGAGGCTCTTTTCCGGCAGCTGATCTTCGCTAACACTAACCAGGCGCTGGCGCGCATAACGTCGTCGGCCGTCGATGAAGTGGTTGTACATGACACGACACAGCCAGGCACCAGGCTCCTTAATCTCGACCAGGTCGTCCATGCGGGCGAAAACCTTGGTCAGCACATCCTGGAACAGGTCCTCTGCTTCAGGTTTGGCCCCCGCCAGCCTGAACGCAAAGCGGTACAGCTGGTCGAGGTGCGGTCGCAACAAAGCATCGAAACTCGCGTGCTGCGTTTGATCGACGGAAGTCATGCCGGGGGAGTGTAGCCGCGGAAGATCATTTCACAAGGATGATGACCGCAAACTGAGAACTGCGATGGCAAAATACCGCCAATCACGCCCGCTAATAAGACATCCTGATGACGTACGCAAATCGGTCATTAGCGCGTCTATAAAGAATATCGAACTCGCCCGCACGGCGGGCTCCTACACTCCCAACCGAATTATGTAGTAGTGATCAATCAACAACGCAACAAACAAAATCATCAGGTAATTAATAGAAAACCGGAACACTTGCATCGGTAAATCAAGGCCGTCGTCTTTCTTGAGACGTATTGCGTAAGCAAGAAATCTGCCGCCGAGTGCCAGGGCCGTGATCAGGTATATAAGCCCACTCATGCCCGACAGATAAGGCAGGATCGTGACCAGCACCAGCAGTATGGTGTACAACAATATGTAATGCCGGGTAAATTCGTTGCCATGCGTTACTGGCAGCATCGGTACACCAACCCGTTCGTAGTCTTCTTTCCTCGCAATTGCCAGCGCCCAGAAATGCGGTGGCGTCCAGATAAATACAATCAGGAATAACAACAGCGCGTCACTGTGGATTTCGCCGGTGACGGCAGTCCAGCCGAGAACTGGTGGCGCAGCACCTGCTGCACCGCCGATGACAATGTTCTGTGGTGTCGCGTGTTTGAGATAAACCGTATAAATAATTGCATAACCAAACAATGAGCTGAACGTCAGCATGGCGGTTAGCGGGTTTATCAGGAACCAAAGCATCAGCATGGACAAAGCGCAGAGCAAAACCGCAAAGGTCAATGCATTTGTTTGCGACAATTTGCCCTGCGGTAAAGGCCGATTGTGTGTCCGTGACATACGAACGTCGATACGCGAGTCCAGCACGTGGTTGATCACCGCCGCTGATGAGGCGGCAAGGCCAATACCCAGAGTACCAAACAACAACGGACTGGCCCCCGGCCAGCCAGGAACCGCAAGCAACATACCGACGACTGCGGTAAATACGATCAGAATGACGACCCTTGGTTTGGTCAGTTCATAGTAATCGCGCCACCCGGCGGTTTGTTGCATGACACTTACGTTCAATGTTCAGCCTATTCGGGAGAGATCCAGAAGATGTTTTATATCCTCCACCATCTTTCCGGGTAGAAGATCCGGTGAGAAGTACATGACCAGGTTGCCCAACGGGTCTATCAAAAAAATGCCACCCTGCCTGTGTTCCGCTGGTTGCTTGCTTGCCAGCAAAATCTCGAGATTCTTGTCTGTTATCGTTACCAAACCTGCGTGCTGTTCCTCAAGGAACACTTTATCCGGCGCCGATTCGCCGTGCAAGAAAACACGGGTCACCCTGCTCATTTCATTGGCTAGCATCAGGCGTGACTGGCGCAGCCGATAGAGCGCCTCAAGGCAGTTCTGCTCACATGAGTCGCTATTCACATAGAGCATCAGCCATTGGTTTTCCGTCAATGCCACCACAGGAGAAGCCGGCAGTTCATCGGCAAGATTAACGATTGGCTGCAGAATGGTGCCGTAGTTGCTGCCACCCTCAGGCACCCAGTGGCCGCCCGTGTACATCCAAGTGGCGAGCATCAACGGCGCAACGAATGCCAGGGCAACGAGCGCCAGTTGCTTTTTCCCGCTACGTTTTTTCACGTCGTTTGCCATCATTCTTGCTCATCTTGTGTGGAGCTGCTGTCGTCAGGCAGCCGCTTTTTGCGCAGGTTCCAGCCGAAAATGGCAATTATGGCCAACGCCATTGCGAACCATTGAAAGGCGTAGCCATAGTGCATCATCGGACCGCTCTGCGGTGGCTGCCAGCGCCGCACGAAACCATCTTCGGCTTCCGGGCTCAATAACAAAACAAATGGTAGTAGTTCGGACTCCAGCTCCTGCGCCAGTTCGTCAAGGGTCGGGTAAACCGCAACTCTTGGCCAGTCAGCGCTGCCCTCGAAGGCTTCACCCGGCCGAATACCAACCCTGGGCAGTCGCCCGACCCTGCCGCGAACCGCGATGAATTCATCGGTGACAGCAATATCGGGCAGCGTATTTCGCTGGTTTTTGCCGATCCAGCCACGGTTAACGATCAGCAGGGGCGCATCAGGCGCCAGTCGAAAAGATGTCATGACGTAGTAGCCGACCCGCCCGTCCACAACAATATTATCGATCAATATCTGCCGGTCACTCTGGAACTGCCCCCGCGATTCGATGCGCTGGAATATTTCCAGGGGCATGTCGTTGTACAGGTGTGAATAGGGTGCATCGTTCTCAAAAAGCGCCACAAGCTCATTTTTTTGCTGCGCGCGATCAAGCTGCCAGAATCCAAGCCAGCTGAACAGGACCACGAAAAACAGCGCAGCCAGCGGTGGTACAAAACGTCGAAAAGACGCACTCTTTAGTATAATGTCGATCACGAAATACTCGCGCCGGACCCGCCGAATACAGACAAGATGAAATTAGTATTAATCATTATATTGTTTGCCATTGTCGCCAGCCTGGCATCGGGTCTGTGGTTCCTGGCCAAAGATGATCGGGGCGGGACCCGTCTTCTCACGGCACTCAAAATTCGCGTTCTGCTGTCAGCGTTGCTAATCGCTTTTCTGGTCTTTGGGTATTACCAGGGCTGGATTTCACAGAGTACTAGCTAACCGGCAAGATTTACATCCAATATACGAAGACATACAAAGCCACCCACACCACGTCGACAAAATGCCAGTACCACGCAACGGCTTCGAAGGCGAAATGGTTCTCGGGCGTGAAATGACCTTTGAGCACCCTGAACCAGATGATCGTAAGCATGATGGCGCCAATGGTGACATGCATGCCGTGGAAACCGGTCAACATGAAAAATGTTGAACCGTAAATTCCTGATCCCAGGGTCAGATTCATGTGCTGATAGGCTTCGATGTACTCTTCGGCCTGCAGAAACACGAAAATGAATCCAAGAATAAAGGTTGTGGCCAGGAACAGCTTCACCAATGAGCGGTGACCGCTAATTAATGCGTGATGCGCTATCGTTAAAGTTACGCTACTCGAGAGAAGCAGTACCGTATTGATCAGTGGCAGGCCAAATGGCCCCATCGCTTCGTAGTCGCCACCAACGTTACCGGGCCCATTGGTCGGCCAGGTGCTTTCAAAGCCACTCCATAACATCAGATTGGTGAAGAAGTTATTGCTCTCACCACCGAGCCAGGGAACCGCCATGTTGCGTGCGTAGAAAAGCGCGCCGAAAAACACGGAAAAGAACATTACTTCAGAAAAGATGAACCAGAACATGCCCATGCGAAAAGACATGCCGACCTGGCTGTTATAAAGCCCACCCTCGCTCTCATGGATGACCTGGCCGAACCAGCCGACGAGCATGAACACGAGTACCGCGAAACCGGCCAGCATGACCCAGAACCCGCTATCGCCTCCGTTCAGCCACACCGACACCCCAACCATCAGGAACAACAGCCCGGTTGTGCCAACTACTGGCCAATGGCTGCCGTGGGGGACGTAATATTTTTCTTCAGCGTGTGACATGACTGGTTCCGTGTTCTACCGCAGGCTAATTGGCAACCCTGGCTGTATCAAAAAATGTATAGGAAAGCGTTATCGTATCGATGTAGTCCGGAAGGTCAGAATCGATAATGAATCGCACCGGCATTTCTTTTTCTTCGCCCGGTGCGAACTCCTGCGAGGTAAAGCAAAAACATTCCAGCTTGCGAAAGTGCTTCGCCGCCTGTTGTGGTGCGACACTTGGCACCGCCTGGGCAATTTTTGTTTCGTTGGTGAGGTTGCGGGCAATAAAGATTGCTTCGTACATCCCACCCGGATGCACCGTCATCTTCTTAACCTGGGAATGAAATTCCCATGGTGCGTACTGATTGACCGTCGTTACGAATTCCAGATTGATCTCGCGAGTTTGATCAACCTCGGTCGAAACATCCGTAGCTGCAACACTATTGGTCTTGCCACCAAGCCCGGTAATTTCACAAAACGCATCGTAAATTGGCACCAGCAAAAAGCCGAAACCAAACATTGCTACAGCCATAAAAACCAGGCGTCGGGCTAGTGACTTGCCGTCTATATCCTGTGTTCGTTTCGTATCAGGCATGACCGGTTACGCTCCTAAAACGCCCATCATGATGAAGCCCAGGTAAAACGCGAGCGCAACAACAGTCAAAATCCGCACCGTTTTACGAATACCCTTTTTCTGTTGTATATCGCCCTGGCTCATGAGAATGAGGTTTTCACAGAAGATGTCGGTGGCGTTTCAAAGGTGTGATAAGGGGCCGGTGATGGCACGGTCCACTCAAGACCCTGTGGACTATCCCAAACGGCGTTGGTGGCGGCGCCGCCTTTTTGCCGCACACACTGAATCACGATATACGCAAACAGCAGTTGTGACAGCCCGAAACCGATGGCACCGATACTGGCAATGCTATTGAAGTCCGCAAATTGTGTGGAGTAATCCGGGATTCTGCGTGGCATTCCCGCAAGGCCCAGGAAATGCATCGGGAAGAAAGTGAGGTTGACGAAAATAGTCGACAGCCAGAAATGCAGCTTGCCCAGGCGCTCATCATAATAATGGCCGGTCCATTTCGGCAGCCAGTAATAAACTGCTGCCATAATCGCAAATATTGAGCCTGGAACCAGCACATAATGAAAATGTGCGACAACGAAATAGGAGTCGTGATACTGGATATCGGCGGGTACAACAGCAAGCATCAATCCCGAAAAGCCACCAATGGTGAACAGAAACAGGAATGCCAGCGAGAACAGCATCGGTGTCTCGTAGGTCATGGAGCCGCGCCACATTGTTGCCATCCAGTTAAACAGTTTCACACCAGTGGGCACGGCAATCAGCATCGTGGCAAACATGAAGAACAACTGGCCGGTTAAAGGCATGCCGGTGGTAAACATGTGGTGCGCCCAGACGATGAACGACAGGAACGCGATGCTGGATGCCGCATACACCATCGAATCGTGACCGAACAACGGCTTGCGGGAGAAGGTCGGGATGATCTCCGACACTACACCGAAGGCCGGCAGGATCATGATGTACACCTCGGGATGGCCGAAGAACCAGAATATATGCTGGAACATGACCGGGTCGCCACCGCCTGCAGCGAGGAAGAAGCTGGTGCCAAAAAACTGATCCGTCAGCAACATGGTTACTGCGCCCGCAAGCACAGGCATAACCGCCAGCAGCAGGTAAGCCGTGATCAGCCAGGTCCAGACAAACATCGGCATTTTCAGTAACGTCATATCCGGTGCACGCATATTGACGATCGTAACGATGATGTTAATCGCGCCCATGATGGATGAGATACCCAACAGGTGAATCGAGAAAATCAGGAATGGAAACGCATCCCCGGTTTGCAAAACCAGTGGCGGATACATCGTCCAGCCACTGGCCGGTGCACCACCGGGCATAAACAATGTGGATATCAACATGGCGAAAGCCACCGGCAATATCCAGAACGACCAGTTGTTCATACGTGGCAGCGCCATGTCCGGCGCACCAATCATAAGCGGCACCATCCAGTTTGCCAGGCCGACAAACGCGGGCATGACAGCACCAAACACCATGATGAGTGCGTGCATGGTGATCATCTGGTTAAAAAACGCCGGATTAATGAACTGCAACCCCGGAGAAAACAGTTCGGTGCGAATGATGAGCGCCATCGTCCCGCCGGTGAAAAACATCAGCAGGCTGAAGACCAGGTACATCGTGCCGATGTCTTTATGATTGGTGGCGTATAACCAGCGGCGCCAGCCTGTGACCGGGCCGTGGTGCTCGTGCTCTGCGTGTGTGTCAGCCACTGTGGCACTCATTGTATTTCTCCGTCAGCGGCGGCGACCCGCGCCACGCGATCTTTCTGTTCCGCAAGCCAGGCCGAATATGCCTCTGGCTCAACAACTTCAACAACGATTGGCATGTAACCATGGTCCATGCCACACAATTCGGCGCACTGGCCGCGGTAGGTGCCGACAATTTCTGCCTGGAACCAGGTTTCGTTCATAAATCCCGGGATGGCGTCTTTCTTGATCGACAATTCCGGTACCCACCAGGCGTGCACGACATCGTTCGATGTCAGCAGGAAGCGAACTTTTGCTCCCTTTGGCACCACGAGCGGGTGGTCGACTTCCAGCAGGTAGTTTTCAACGGTTGCCGGATCGATGCCGGAATCCTTGCGCCGTGCTGCAGCGCTGGTTCGCGCAAGACTGCTGAAAAACGCAACGTCTTCGCCCTGGTAAGCGTAGTGCCAGCGCCACTGGTATGCGGTTGTGACGACGGTGAGGTCAGGGTCACGGCTGTCCTCGAGCTTGATCAGCAGTTCGGCTGAGGGAACCGTCAGGATCAGCAAAATCACAATGGGTATCGTGGTCCATATTATTTCCGCGGTCATGCTGTGCGAAAATGTGGCTGGTACCGCGCCGGCTGCTTTGCGGTGTTTGACGAGAGAGTAAATCATCACACCAAAAACAATGGCGGCGATGGCCACACACCACCAGAACACCAGCATATGAATGGCATAGGTCTCGGCACTCAGCGTGGTCACGCCTTTTGGCATGTTGAGTGCCCAGTCGGCATGGGCACCGGCAGAGCCCAAAAGCAGGAGCGCTCCAAGGCGCAGTTTTTTAATCATTAATTTTTCACCCGGCGGAGCTGTTGGTCTCCGCACGCTGCATTTTCTTTTGTATCGCCCTCGACCTGCAATATGTACTCTACGCAGCGACGCCAATTGGCAATCCTGACTCCCGGTCGGAATCGCCCTGGTCTCCGTACAGGTAATAGTGGACTGACCGTGAGCCAGAATATATCGCCACTACAAAGTGCGCCATTCGCGGGTCGAAAAGCACGCGCAGTGTACTGAAACGCCTGCGAACATGCAAACTTTTGAATGTAACGAAGAGCATGATAACTACCATTAAAACAACGGCTTACGACACAGCCCGTGCGTAGTCTCCTGGCTAGCGCCGGCGCTGCACAATCGACCCCGGATCCAGCCTGAATTCACCCTCTGGCAGTCGCGGCCCGCCGCCCCAGGCATGTCCGTATACCAGCTCCAGATTGAGCGACAAAGTCCCATTATCTGCCCTGGCCAGGAGATTTTCCCGCATTTGACCAAATCGCTGTTTACCGGTCAGTGATTTGCGCCGGTTTTGTAAACTATTGCGCGCGCCCGTGTTCGTCAGATCCTGAAAAAGAGCGTCAGAATCCCGATAAGTCACACTCAGGTAATCGACATCGAGCACCGGGTCGCGCAAACCGGCCCTGACCAGCTCATCACCAATGTCGTGCATGTCCGGATAGGCATTGGCGTGCCAATCCTGATCCAGAGAGCGCCAGGCGGCACGAATTTCATCGAGGCTCTGCGGACCGAA
>SMUY01300173.1_pt1 | contig 34331 bp, 27 predicted proteins | sample 2456441 | NCBI WGS metagenome assembly SMUY01 (sample SAMN11095931, study PRJNA526329) | marine sediment metagenome | biome: Marine sediment; feature: Surficial sediment; material: Deep marine sediment; isolation source: Hadal surficial sediment | place: Pacific Ocean | collected 2014-11 | depth...
AGAGTAATCACCGCTCTTGTGATCATCGACGACGATATACACGGTATCCGCGTCGTGCAGGTCTGCCTTGATGTCATTGACGAAGAAATTGTCCGGAACGCCCGGCAGGCTATCGACGCGCCGCCAGTTGGCGCCGCCGTCTTCGCTGATCTGAACAATGCCATCGTCTGTGCCTGCATACAGCAGTCCCGCAACAAGCGGTGACTCAGACAGGGAGGTGATCGTGTTGTACCGCGACATCGCCGACAGGTCCCAAATGGCATCAAAACTCCAGCGTCTCTCCATAAGCGGTTGCCGAAGACGCTCCTCATTTCGGGTCAGGTCGCCGCTGATGGCTTGCCAGGAGTCACCGCGATCGTCGCTTCGCCAAACGCGATGCGTTGCATGATAAAGCCGTTGTGGATCGTGTGGGCTGATCAGGATCGGGGCGTCCCAGTTCACACGTTCCGCTTCTTCATCGGCAGCCGGTTGCGGCTTGATGTAAACGCTTTCACCGGTACTGTGGTCGTAGCGGGTCAGATTCCCTTCCTGCCAGTTTGCGTAAATGATATTGGGATTCGTCGGGTCCGCGGCTGATTGATGACCGTCCGCGCCCAGCGTCAGGTACCAGTCCTCGTTGCGTATGCCGATGACGTTGTCCGTGCGCGAGGGGCCGCCGAAACTGCTGTTGTCCTGCGTGCCGCCAAAGACGTTGTAGAACGGCTCGTCGTAGTCCACGGAGACTTTGTAGAACTGCGTAACTGGCATATTCGCGATGAAACGCCAGGTCTCGCCGAGGTCCAGGCTCTCGTACACACCGCCGTCGTTACCGACGAGCAGGTAGTCCTCGTCGGTTGGATGAAATGCCATCGCATGATGATCAGTATGTTTTTTGTCGGAACTTGTTCTGACGAAATCCTTGCCACCATTTTCCGTCGTATGCAGGTGCACGTCCATCTGGTAGACGCGATCAAACTTGTGTGGGCTTGCAAATATTTCCTGGTAATAATGTGGTCCGGTGCCACCCGAGAGGTAGTCGTTCTGCTTCTCCCAGGATTCGCCGCCATCATCTGAGCGGAAGAAACCGCCCGCACGATGCGCAAGCTCAATCGTTGCGTAAACAACGTCAGGATTCTGTGGTGAAATGGCGAAGCCGATTTTGCCTTTGTCTTCCTCCGGCAATCCTTCGCTCAATTCGCGCCAGGTTGCGCCGCCGTCCGTCGATTTGTGAATGCCGGAGCCGGGACCGCCGTCCAGCAAGACTGCCACGTTTCTGAATTTTTGCCACGAAACTGCGTACACGACATCAGGATTGCGGGGATCAAGGTGCACCTCGGATACGCCCGTGTACTGATCATCGATATCGGTATTGCCGAGACCATTGCCAAGAATTTTGTTCCAGCTCTGACCACCATCCGTCGATTTGTAGAGACCACGCTCACCGCCGCCGGACCAGAGTGGCCCCTGCGACGCGACGTAAACGACGTTGGAGTCACGCGGATCAACCCGGATCATGCCGATATGTTCTGATGCGGTGAGACCCATGTTTTCCCAGGTGTTACCGCCGTCTCGGCTGCGATACACGCCCGCACCGTAGCCAACATGCCGGCCACTGACGTTTTCGCCGGTGCCTACCCAAATGGTGCCGGGGTTATTCGGGTCAAGAGTAATGCAGCCAATCGAATAGGTATCCTCGCCATCGAATACCGGCATCCATGTCGTACCGCCATTTTCGGTCTTCCAGACGCCGCCGCTGCCCACACCGACGTACCAGGTGCTGGGATTCGTTGGATCTATCACAATATCGGCGATACGCCCGGACATAAGCGCAGGTCCGATGCTGCGAAATTCCAGTCCGGAAAAAGTTGTTTCGTTGAATCCGGGTTCCGTTGCTTTCTCGTCCTGAGCCAGCGCAAATAGCGGCATCCAAAGCACAAACAGGCCTGTTCGAATGATTCGATTCATGATTTCCCCCGGAAAACAGTCGATCTTGTTGTAGGCTGATTATTGACTAAAACTATAACAAATAGTTGTGCCATTCATTGACCGGCGTACCCACCGATGATCGTTGCCGGCAAAGGGCTATACGACAAATATCGCCAGGTCCGGGAACAGTCTGCTTAATCGCAATGGGTCAGTGGCAACGAGGCCAATTTCGTAAACTGTCCCCTGAATCAGCCGTTGCGATAGATGTAGCTGTAAGCGTTGATGGCAGGCACGCCACCTAAGTGGGCGTACAGGATCTTTGAGTCAGCCGGGAAAAAGCCCTTTTTCACAAGATCGATCATGCCCTGCATGGATTTTCCCTCGTAGACCGGATCGGTCATCATGCCTTCCAGCCTCGCGCACAGGCGTATCGCATCGTTGGTTTCGTCTGATGGCACGCCATAGACAGGGTAGGCGTAGTCAGTTTTCAATACGATATCGTCGACCATGATGTCCTGGCCGAGTTCGATCAGGTCTGCTGTTTTTTGTGCGATGTCGAGTACCTGCGCATGCGTTTGTTCGGGAGTGCCCGATGCGTCAATGCCAATGACATTTCTTGCGCGTCCATCTCTGGCGAAGCCGACGACCATTCCGGCATGGGTTGATCCCGTGACCGTGCAGACCACGATGTAATCAAATTTGAAGGCCAATTCTTCTTCCTGTGCGCGGACTTCTTCCGCGAAACCGACAAAACCGAGGCCGCCGTATTTGTGCATCGATGCGCCCGCAGGAATCGCGTAGGGCTTGCCGCCCTTGTCCTTGATGTCTTGCAGTGCAGCGTCCCAGCTCTCGCGGATGCCGATATCGAATCCTTCGTCGATAAGCTCGATTTCGGCGCCCATAACGCGGGACATCAGGATGTTGCCGACGCGGTCGTATACGGCATCCTGATATGGCACCCAGCTTTCCTGCACCAGCCGGCACTTCATGCCGATCTTCGCCGCGACGGCTGCGACCTGACGAGTGTGATTGGATTGCACGCCGCCTATTGTGACCAGCGTGTCGGCGCCGGAGGCGATCGCGTCGGGCACGATGTATTCCAGTTTGCGAATCTTGTTGCCGCCGAATGCGAGACCGGAATTGCAATCCTCGCGTTTTGCATAAATCTCGATATTGCCGCCGAGATGGGCGGATAAACGCTCAAGTTTTTCGATTGGTGACGGTCCGAAAGTCAGCGGATAGCGTTCGAAATTGTCAAGCATGATCAGGCTTATGCGACCGGAAGTACAGCCGCAGCATCGAACACGGGCCCATCCACGCACACCCTCTTCATTGCCGGCCCATCGTCAGTCTGCACGAGGACCGTGCAGCCGGCACAGCCGCCAACCGCGCAGGCCATGAATTCCTCGAGAGACACCTGGCAGGGCAGATCGTATTGCCTTGCCATATCCGCCACTGCATTCAGCATGGCAGTCGGACCGCAGGAAAAAATTTCGGTTTGCGCAAGTTCGTCTTTGCCCAAACTGTTGAGCCACTCGCACGCCAGCTCCGTGACGTAGCCCCGGTAGACGCCCGCAAAATCCGACAGGCTGGCGAGGCGGGCAGTTACCTGCCACTCCTCGAGCAAAGGCATGGTGCTGGAGATTTCATCTGGCAGCCATTTGCTCGCGATCTCTGAATTCGCAAGTTGGAAAGGAAACGGTATTTCGGATCCCATCAGAACGAGTGGTTGCCAGGCGACGTTGCTGTCCTTCAGGGTCTCTGCGAGAAATACCATCGGCGGAATGCCGACACCGCCGCCAATGAGCAGGGACTTCGGCCGCTCGGGCGATGGCGTAAATCCGTGTCCGATCGGACCGATTATGCTCAACACTCCGCCTGCTTTTTTGCTCGCGAGGACGCGCAGTCCCTCGCCGACGACTTTGTACAACACGTCGATCCAGCCCGCGTTGGCATCGGTTCGCATGATCGAGAGCGGGCGGCGCATCGGTATGGATTCGTCGCACTGGATATGGATGAAACTGCCGGCGACAGCGTGTTCGGCGCACTTTGGAGCGGCGAGCCGGGTTATGAACTGATCTCCGGGATAGGTGCTGACCGCGATAACTTCTGCGTCTTCGACAAACAGGGTCCCGCGGTTCTTTTGAGCTTTTTTTGTTGCCAGCCCGCTCGCGGTCACTGCCTTTCCATTGACTCAACAACCGCGCTGAGTACTGCCATGCGGATAGCAACTCCGTTGGTTACCTGCTTTGTGATCACGGAACACTTGCTATCAGCAAGACTGGATTCAATTTCGATACCGCGATTCATCGGCCCGGGATGCATCACAATCGCGTCTGGCGCCGCAAGTTTCATTCGTTCGTGACTGATCCCGAAGTTGGCGAAATACTCGTCAATGCCGGGAATGCCGTCGAGGCTGCCGATTCGCTCGCGTTGGATCCTGAGCGCCATGACCACATCCGCGCCGCGAATGCCCTCCTTGAGTCTGTGCAGAATAGTCGCGCCCGGAAAATCATCTGGTTCAGGCGCCAATGCTTCGGGAGAGATCAGCCTTAATTCGCCGACTCCCATTGTCATCAATCCTTCTGACGCGGAACGGGCAACGCGGGAATGAGCGATGTCGCCAACAATCGCAACCGTAAGATCTTCAAAATCGCCTTTGTGCTGGCGAATCGTCATGAGATCGAGCAGGCCCTGAGTCGGATGCGACACGTCGGCCTCGCCTGCGTTCAAAATCATGATGTGATCATTCACGTTGCGCGCGATATAGGCAGGCACGCCGGCACTGGCATCCCGGATGACGAATACGTCGACCTGCATTGCCTGCAGCGTATAAATGGTGTCGAGGATGCTTTCGCCTTTTTTGCGGGCCGATGTATTGACGTCAAGGTTCAGTACGTCGGCGCCGAGGCGTGTGGCAGCAAGTTCGAAGGATGCGCGTGTGCGGGTGCTCGGCTCGAAAAACAGGTTGCCGACGGTAACGCCCTTGAGCGCCTGCGAGCGCACCGCGGCTTGTCCGGGAGGACTCAGGAAAGTCTCCGCCTGATCAAGGAGGTCCGTGATCTGCTGTCGACTCAGGCCGCGCAGCGTCAGCAAGTGACGAAGGCGACCATCAGCGGTGAACTGCGGATCGGTGTCGTCGGCCACGCCACTCGTTTCGAAAAGTTCGGTTACTGACATCGCGGCGGAATTCTACTCTGATTATGAATTCATTGGCTGACTAATTCCTGGTGAGCCACCTTTCCGCGATCAGTGTGGCGGCGGCACTGTCGATCATTCCTTTCTTGATACGGCCTCGTAGTCCCAGGGCACGTTCAGATTTCAGTAGCTCCCCGGCCTCAAGCGATGAGTATCGTTCGTCCTCAGTCTCTATGGGCCGGTCGAAGCGGGCGAGGTCACGGATAAATCCGTCGACGCAGTTCGAGATTTCCGACGGAGATCCGTCTGTGCAGACAGGCATGCCGACAATGATCCTGGCTGGCTGCCACTCGCGGATAAGCTCACCGATTGCGGTCCAGTCCGGCCCGTTCTCGTTATTTTGTACGACGGCAAGTGGATTGGCGGAAGCGGTTACCTGCTGACCAACCGCGACGCCGATGCGCCGCAATCCGAAATCGAAAGCGAGAATCGTTTCAGGCGTGGCCGGCATGCGGAGACATCTGGCTGATATCGATGCCGATGACCTCTGCCGCAACGCTCCATCGATCAGCAAATGGCACGTCGAAGATGATTTCCGCACTGGCCGGAACACTCAGCCACGTGTTGTGGAGCATTTCCTGTTCGAGTTGTCCCGCATCCCAGCCAGCGTAACCCAGCGCGACCAGCGATTTATCGGGACCGGACCCTGCGGCCAGGGCGTCGAGTACGTCGCGCGACAGCGTGAGCTGAATGCTGGAGGACACCGTGACCGAACTCTCGAACGTCCCCTGCGGACTGTGCAAAACGAATCCACGCATGCGTCCGACTGGACCGCCGTCCAGCACCGGGGAATTTGCTGCAGACTGATCGGCCTGGTCCAGCGACAATTGCTCAAGCAGACCACCAAGATTCAGATTCATCGGCCGATTGATGACGATGCCAAGCGCACCCTCGACATTATGTTCACAAACCAGGGTAACCGTGCTGTTGAAATTCGGATCGGCCATACCGGGCATGGCGATCAACAACTGATTACTGAGCGAATCCTGAAGTTCCATGGCTCAAGTATAACCAACAAAAAGGTGCCGGATTAATTTTTCCGGAACCGCGGTCAGCTCTACTGATTGTTTATGGAAAAATAAATCCGGCACCTTCTTAGTTAGTGCTTGCAGTCGACTGAATGCCGCTTTGGCTGAATTGCCACTTGTAGGCAAAGCGTAAGGTATCGTAATCGACCCGCACTGCTTCCGGAAACGGTTCAAATGGCGCTGCGCGACGCAGAATTTCGAGCGCAGCCTGGTCCAGGATGCTCGAACCGGAAGTCTGCCGCACAATGACCTCCTGAAGCTGTCCTGATGCGCTGATGATTACTTCGAGCGTCGGGCTGCCGCTAATGCCATCAATAAGACCCTGTTCGGGAAAGTATTTGGCGCCGATGGTTTCGATTTTTCTTTTCCAGCGATCCAGGTATGGAGCAATCCTGGATTCCCGCGTGTTCACGCTGGTTACAAGTTCACGGGGACTGGAGTCGTGGATCGCTACGTCAGCCAGCTCTTTCTGCGGCAACGGCAAGGTGATCTCGACGCCGGCCTCCATTGCGATAGCGGTTGATTCATCGGGCGTGGGATCTTCGCGCGGTTTGTCCAATACCTCAGGATTCTGTTCTGAGCGGGTTGCCAGGACCTCATCTGCCGATTCATCCAGAAAAACGGAATCTTCGAGGCTATCGCCATTCTCATCGCCGGGATTATCGATCGGTACGATACTCTCGGCGCGCGCGCTAGGATTTGCCTGCTCCCTGGTATTACCGATACCTTCCTGGTTTGCCTGCGCGAGATAGTCAGCTTTGTCCGGTCTCAGGACGTTCTGCTCGGGGTTAGCGACTATCGTGACTTCAAGCGAAATAACCTCGGAAAACGCGTCGCCGATGACTGCGTTGAAGGTAATACCAATAATCAGGATGCCGTGCACCAGTGCGGCCAGAAACAGCATTGGAGGAAGCCGGTCCGGAAGCGGGCCGGTCTGGAGGACGAACGAATCGATAGATCCTTCCGGATCGATCTCATCAGTGTTTGATATTAACTCAGCCATTTCCCAGGGGGCAGTTGTCAATAACCCGAACCGCCAAATTGTCTCACAGGAAATCAATGATTTGTGCAGTTTACCTGCTTACGCTTCGCAGCGTTGAGACGTATGTCACCCGTCTAACTGGATACTCAGCCCGCCAAAACGGCCAGTACCGGCGCCTGGCTGCCCTTCAGGCAAGTCTGGCCTCGATAGCGTCGAACAGGGTGCCCGCGATATTGAGGTCGAATGCGGTATCGAGTTCCCTGATGCCGGTCGGACTCGTGACATTGATCTCGGTCAGGTAGTCGCCAATGACGTCGATGCCGGCAAAGATCACCCCGCGCTCTCTCAATACCGGGCCTACCTGGGCGCAGATCCAGCGGTCGCGCTCACTGAGCTCGAGCCCCTTGCCGACGGCGCCCATCACCAGGTTGCCGCGATTGTCATCCGCGGAGGGAATTCTGGCGAGCGCGTAAGGAATCGGGTCGCCGTCGATCAGCAGTATTCGTTTGTCGCCTTCGCTGATTTCCGGTATGAAAACCTGGGCCATAGCATACCGCTTGCCGTTGTCGGTCAAGGTTTCGAAAATGACGTTGGCATTGTTGTCGCCGGCTACGATGACAAAGATCGATTTGCCGCCCATGCCGTCGAGCGGTTTTATAACGATACGTCCGTGCTCCAGCAGAAATGCTTTCATCTCGGGCATGGAACGGGTGACCATTGTCAGCGGCGCGCATTCGGCAAACCATGCGATATACGCTTTTTCGTTCATGTCACGCAGACTTTGCGGGCGATTCACAATCATGGCGCCGGCGTGTTCGGCGCGTTCCAGAATATACGTGGAGTAGATGTACTCCATGTCGAAGGGCGGATCCTTGCGCATCAGGATGACATCCAGTTCGCCAAGTCGAATTTCCTGCTCACTGCCGAGCGTAAACCAGTCCGACAGATCGTCACGCACCTTTAATATCTGTGAGTTGCCCAGAGCCTCACCTGCCAGCAACTTGAGATCCGCCTGCTGCAGGTAATGAATCTCGGCGCCACGCCGTGAAGCTTCGAGGAGCATCGCGAGCGAACTGTCTTTTTTCGGTGTGATCGATTCGATCGCGTCCATAACGACGCCGACACGAAGAGAATTTACTGACATACGCGAAGTCCTTACGTTCCTGATTGCCGGGTTCCCGGGCAGCAGCTAACTATACAACGCCGGCCGCGCGCTCAATACCAGTCCACCGCCGTTTTTTCGGCCTGAATATTGTCCGGCCCGGCCGTTTTCGGGAGCTTCGGTGCCTGTTTTCAGATTCCTCAAACTTCCGCACGTAAGTGCGTAATCCACTGCAATTTTCAGGCAGGCCATGAGGGCTGAGGACCCTTTCGTGGCGGCATATTGGCCAATGTGGTACAAGTCATTTTCCCGGCAAAAATTATGGAAATTTTAATCAATTTGGGGCTTGTCGGGAGTGGCCCGGTAGCTGCGCGAATGGGTGCAGGACCGGTGCCGGTGGAGTGGGAACGCGAACTCGACAGAGGTCGCAACTGGGCGAGGAAAACCGGTGCCAAAAAATGCTTCTCGAGGTCTGAACGGTCTCAAAATTCTGGTCGTGGACGACAGTAAGACTATCCGGCGGACGGCGGAAACGCTGCTTTCCAAGGAAGGATGCCAGGTATTTACGGCGATAGACGGATTCGATGCCCTCTCCAAGATAGCCGATCATCAACCTGACCTTATTTTTGTCGACATTATGATGCCGCGACTCGATGGCTATCAGACCTGTTCTCTAATCAAACACAACAAGGTATTCAAGAATACGCCCGTCGTCATGTTGTCGAGCAAGGACGGCCTGTTCGATCGGGCCCGCGGCCGCATCGTAGGTTCTGAGCAATACCTGACTAAACCATTCACCAAAGACGAGTTGTTGGGCGCAATTTCCAACCAGATTAAATGAGGAACGGGCAGTGGCAACTATCCTGATAATCGATGATTCGCCGACAGAGCTGCATCTGTTTCAGAATATGCTCGAAAAGAGCGGTTTTGACACACTGGTCGCTGACAGTGGTGAGGACGGCATCCGTCAGGCAGAGGCATCGCGGCCCGATTGCATATTGATGGATGTCGTGATGCCAGGCATGAACGGTTTCCAGGCGACCCGCAAGCTGACGCACGACCCGCGAACCTCAGGTATTCCGGTCATCATGGTTACCACCAAGGACCAGGAGACCGACAAAATCTGGGGCATGCGCCAGGGCGCTGTTGAATACATCGTGAAGCCGATCGGGCAAAAAGAGCTGGCCGCGAAAATCAACTCGGTAATGGCTGATTAAATGGCCAAGACCCCGCAGCTGGCAGCGCTCGTCGAGCAACCATTTGAATTGCTCCTGGAACTGGAGCGACGCAGCCGTGTGGCTTTTGCGGGCAAGGGCGGCGGCAGCCTGCCAGAGGAGTGGGTCGGCGTCGGTTTTCGCATGGGTCAGGAACAGTTTGTCGCAAGCCGTGACCAGGTCCGGGAAGTCCTGATGCTGCCGGAAGGGATAACCCGGGTGCCCGGCGCGAAGCGCTGGATGCTCGGAATTGCGAATCTTCGCGGTCAATTATTGCCGCTCGTCGATCTGAAGATGCTGCTTGGCAGCGGACGCACATCGTTACGTCGGGCCACACGCGTTATTTCCGTCAACCATCGCGAAATTCCCGCCGGCCTGGTTGTGGACGAGGTGCAGGGATTCAGGCGCTTCATGAACAGCGAATTCAATGACAAGGCACCGCAAACCGCCGTTCGGTGTGACCGGTATTTGAACGGGTCCTATCAGCGAGGCCATGACGTGTGGCCGATTTTCGGATTATACGATCTGGTGGAAAGCAGCGCGTTTCTGCAGGCCGCCGCCGATTAGGGTGGCGTTAATTTTGAATTGACTTTGGTATTGCAAGGCCATGGCTCGAAATACTAACAAATCCTCCGCTTTTACATTTCTTGCGCTGTTGCTTGGGCTGGTGCTGCTTGCGACGGGCGCAATACTGTATCTGCAGCTAACCGGCAGCGCATCGTCCGCTGGCCCAGGCACTGCACTTGCCGCCGTATCACAGGCTATTCCACTGCATGCGGCAGCAGCGGTGAGCGGGGACGCAGACGGATTTTCGAGGCTCGCGGACGACGTGCAACGTCTTGCGACTCTGCGCCGGGATTCTTCGTTGTCTGGAATGCCGGGAGGAGCAGCCGCCTGGGACGAATTGAACCGCCATGCGCAGGCTATCCTCGCCAGGCGCACCGATATCGAGTCCATTGTTTCCGCATCCGCGTCTGTCAATCAGCGCATGCCGATATTGCTGTCAGCGTCCGATGAGCTGCTGAGTCAGTCCGGCGCAACAGCCGTAATCCAGGAATTCCAGAATCGCGGCGCCGCGGTGCAGATTTCGCTGGCGTTACTGGCGGCAAGCGTCGGCTCCAGTGACGCAGAGACGATTGCTGCAGGCATCGCAACCGACATGAGCTATCTGCGCATGGTCACCGATGCGCTTTCCGGCGCCGACACCAACCTGGACGTTGCAGCTCTGGATGATGTAACCAGGGAACTCGCACTGGTGCCGGTCATCAGTGAACTCATGGCGATTGAGGCACAGGTTAAGTCTGTCGTTGCCGCCAATCTGGCCGGCATCGGCGCCAGCCTGTCAGGGGCTGTCAGTCTATCGTCCATGCTACTTGATTCCGAGTTTTCCGATGCCGGATCCGGTGACGGGGGAATTCTGGCTGATCCGTTAGTGCCGCCTGGTTTGCTCGGTCTGGCGCTATTGCTGGTAATCGGCCTTATTTTCATGCACTCGAAAACAGCCGTTTATGAAGAAACATCGAGAGAGCAGTCGGAACAGAATGATAGAAACCAGCAGGCAATTCTCAGGCTCCTGGACGAACTAGGAAGTCTTGCCGATGGCGATTTGACGGTGGAGGCAACGGTCACCGAAGACATCACCGGCGCGATCGCCGACTCGATCAACTACGCAATTGAGAAATTGCGTGAGCTGGTGGTGACGATTAACGACACGGCCATCATGGTTGATTCAGCGGCGAAACAAACCGCAAGCACCGCGGTGCATATGGCACGCGCTTCTGCTACGCAAACGAAAGAAATCGCGGCGGCAACCGAGTCAATCGTTTCGATGGCCGCATCGATCGAAGAAGTATCCGGAAATGCGGAACGCTCGTCAGACGTAGCACGGCATTCGGTCGAAGTTGCGCACAAAGGCGGTGACGCGGTGCGTCGAACGATCGACGGCATGAACGCCATTCGGGAAACTATTCAGGAAACATCAAAACGAATCAAGCGGCTCGGCGAAAGCTCGCAGGAAATCGGCAACATCATCGAACTAATAAATGACATTGCTGAGCAGACCAATATTCTTGCGTTGAATGCGTCGATCCAGGCGTCGATGGCTGGCGAAGCCGGACGTGGTTTTGCCGTCGTTGCCGACGAAGTGCAGCGACTTGCAGAACGTTCGACCAACGCCACCAAGCAGATCGAAGTGCTCGTCAGAACCATCCAGTCAGACACTAACGAGGCAGTCGTTTCCATGGAGCGGAGTACCACCGACGTGGTTGGCGGCGCATTGCTTGCCGAAAACGCTGGTGCGGCGCTCGATGAAATCGAACAGGTATCTAATCAGATCGCAAGCCTCGTCCAGAATATTTCCAACTCTGCTCGGCAGCAAGCTGCGGCCGCCGCCGACGTTACGCGCCGCACGCGGAAGCTCAAAGAAATCAGCGACCAGACCGGCAAGGCCACGACGGCCACCGCTGCGTCAATTTCCAAGTTATCCGCACTCGCGACGAAGCTGAGAAAGACAGTCGCCGGATTTACGCTGCCGAGTTCCACGCCGCAGGCCGGCAAACTGTCGGTAGCGACTCAGGTGAATCCGCCGCCTCAGCGAGCGCCAGCGCCGCAGCCGGCACCGGCCGGGAAAAAGGCCGCAGGTTAGGCGTCCGACTACGTCCTGACAAGCAATGAGCAGCCAATCGGGCATTCCGGAAACGCCGGGCGATAACGGACCCGTCGAGGTCAATGTAAACGCGCTTGAGCTCATCAGCCAGGAGCTGCTGGAGACCATTCGGAATTCTCAGCTCGCACTCGAGGATAGTGTAGAGGGCCGGGGAGGATCAACCGCGCTGGTCAGAAGCGGCCAACTACTGCACCAGGTAAGCGGGGCCCTGAAACTTACCGAGACCTACGGCGCCGCTTTGCTGGCCGAGGAAATGGAGGCGGTTTGCAGCTATCTTGCCAACCTGCGCCCGGGCAAGGGCCGCGAAGATGGCCTGGATGCGCTGACACGTTCGATGGTGCAGCTGCCGATCTACATCGACCGGCTTTTGGGCGGTGGTCGCGATATCGCGCTCGTTTTGTTACCGATTTTGAACGATCTGCGCGCAGCGCGGGGACAGCCGTTGCTGTCGGAGGGCACCTTGCTGCTGTTGAATCTGTCGCCGCAACATAAGCCCGACGGAAAAGCCGATCGCGAAGCCAGCGGCGAAGATCCGGTATCTGTAGCCACCAAACTCCGACCGAAATTCCAGCTTGCGTTGCTGGGCTGGATCAAGGGTGGGGACTCTGAACAGCATCTGCACACGTTGTCGAGCGTCATTGAGGCATTGGAACATTGCGCAAATCGCGATGATATGTACCAGCTTTGGTGGGTCGTTAGTGGTGTTCTCGAATCGCTGCAAAACGGTGGCCTTGAAACGTCGGTTGCGCTCAAACGACTGCTGGGACAAACGGACCGACAGATCAAACTGATGATTGACGAAGGAATCGAGGCCTTCGACAAGCATCCCGTCACCGATCTTCTGAATAATCTCTTGTATTACGTTGCTCGCTCGAGCAATGGGGGTGAGCGCATCAGTGAAATCCGGCGCGCGTTCAATCTTGCCGAACTTCTGCCGGGTGATGAGCAGGTTGAGCAAGCCAGGGAAAGTCTTTCCGCGCCAAGCGTAAAACTCATGAAGACGGTCGCTGCGGCGATCAAGGAAGATCTCGCGCGCGTTAAAGACGTGCTCGACATTTATGTTCGTACCGGCATGAACAAACCATCGGAGCTCGTGCCTCAGCTCGATTTACTGAAGAAAATCAGCGACACGCTCGGTGTGCTGGGCCTTGGCGAACTGCGCGGCGATATCGAATCTGAAATCGACCGGCTCAAGACGATAGTCACCCAGGGCGGTGCTGCTAATGAAGAGACACTCATTGAAATTGCATCGACGCTGCTGCGTGTAGAAGATCGTCTCGATCAGCAGCTGGTCCGGCTAATCGCACCGCCGGAGCCGGCAGTACCTGGTGACGACACCGCGCTGCCGCCCGACGAAGATGCTGATTACAAGGGTGTGGCGGAGGCGGTAATGCGCGAGAGCATTATCAACCTTGCGCGCATCAAGGAGACATTCAGTCAGAGTCTCGGATCCCCCGGTCCCTCGTCGGGTCTCGACAGTGTTCCTGCGCTGATTCGCGGTATCAAGGCTGGCCTCATGATGCTCAACAAGACGCGGGCTATGGACGTTGTCGACCGCGTCGGCAACCTGATCATCCTGACTCTGGGTGGCGGTGGCCCGGCCAGATTGTCGCAGAAGGAAACCGATCGGCTGGCCGATGCTATCGTCAGCATCGAGTACTACATGGAGACCGTCAAAGCCGGGCGCAGCGAGCCCTGGTACATGCTCGACAACGCGGAAGCCTGCCTTGCCGTACTGCGCGATCTTGAAAATCGGCTCGTCAAGGAATTGAAGGAAGAAATACCGATATCGCAGACGATGAAAGTTTCGAGATTAGATCTCGATTCCATCGCGGCGGACCATGAGCGCGAAGCTGCGAAAATGAGGGCCACCGATGTGATGCAGGCACCGGTCGTCGCGCCGGATGCCGAGCATCTCGATCCGGAACTGCTCGAATTGTTCATCGAGGAAGCCAAGGAAGAGATCTCAACGATCAATCGTGACCTGCCGGCGTGGTCAGAGTCGCCTGACGACATGGAAACGCTGATTACGGTGCGCCGTTCGTTCCATACGCTCAAGGGGAGCGGGCGAATGGTCGGCGCTGAACGAATTGGTGAATATTGCTGGAGCATCGAGAATCTACTGAACCGACTGATTAACCGTACGCTTACGCGTAACCCGCCGATGATTGAATTCATACTCGAAGCTGCCGCGGTTGTGCCGGAACTGGTTGAGCAACTGGAGGTTGGTACAGAACCGGCTGCAGACGTGAATCTGATGATGGCGCGCGCGAACGCATTTGCCGATGGCGATCCCAACGCGGCTGTCTTGACGATCGCGACACCGGCCGCGGAGGAAATGAAGGACGACGCAGATGCGCTGGAAATGGATCCGGTGCTGCTCGACATATTCTCCAAAGAGACTGCAGGTCACCTGAAGATCATCAACGACTACCTGGACGCCTGCGAGGGGCGACAGCCGCCTTTTCAGGTTACCGACAACTTGTATCGCGCCTGCCATACCTTGCACGGTAGTGCGAACATGGCCAATGTCGAACGCGGCGTAGCCGTTGCCGGCGCATTGAACCGCTACGTCCGCCGAGCTTATGAGCTGAAAGTCGGGCTGCAGCAATCGGGAATCGACGCGCTGCGTGCTGTTACCAAGGCGATTGCGACCATCGTCGCGGACATTAACAAAGCCGATCGCACACGCTCCGATTTTGCGGTACTGATAGAGCATGTGACGACTTTGACCAACGCGATCGAGCCGCCGCTGGAACAGCAGCGCTCAGTGGAGACGGCGATCGTGGAGCAGATTGCAGAAACCGCGGAGGAGCCCGCAGAAGCAGCGGATTACGACGCCGAGATTGCGGCTATTTTCTCCGAGGAGGCGGCGGAACTCCTGGAATCGGCGGACCAGGCGCTGGGTCGCTGGGTCAGGGAGCGCGAGTCGCGAGATCATATCGAGGAGCTCAAACGCCATTTGCATACTCTCAAAGGTGGTGCGCGCATGGCCGGAATCGTGCCGATGGGCGATCTGAGCCATGAACTCGAAGCGCTCCTGGTCAATATCGATGACGGACAAATTGCCCCGAGCCTGCAAATTGACAACCTACTGCAGCTCAGCATCGACGAACTGCATCGAATGCGGGACATGGTTATAGCCGGTAAGAAAGTAACGGCCGCGGCGGAACTCGAGAAACGGATTCACGCACTTAATGCCGGAGACTTGTCGGTTGCTGAGCCTCCGCCGATTACCGATACCGCGATGCAGGCAAATCTGGAATCTGAATCCGTGTCGGTCGAATTTACGATCGAGCCGCAAGACGCCGTCAGCATGGTTATCCTCGATACACCCGACAGCGATGAGCTGGCGGAAATCAGCGGATCCGCGCCAGAGCTTGAACCGGCGACGCCCGAGGACGCAACGCCGCCATCAGAGAAAGTCGCCAAAAAAGACAAGGCGGCCACAAAGAAACCGGCTGACGAAGAGCCTGTTGAAGAACAGCTTGCGGAAGTTGCACCGGCAGAATCTGTGGCCGAGGTGCAGGCCGCATCGTCTCAACGGGCTGTGGATGCTCGCCAGGAATTCGCGCGCATCGATGCAGACATCCTCGAAAATCTGTTGAATGCCGCCGGCGAGATCAGTATCTATCATTCGCGGCTGACCCAGGAGGTCAATACGATCGAGTTTCACCTCGATGAACTCGAACAAACCGTCGCAAGACTTCGCGAACAGCTTCGCAAACTCGAAATTGAGACCGAGGCGCAAATCAAGCACGGTCACCAGGACACGCTGGCGGCGCAGGATTTCGATCCGCTCGAGCTGGACCGCTACTCCAATATTCAGCAATTGTCGCGCGCGCTCGCCGAATCGGCCAGCGACATGGCCAGTCTCAAGGACTTGCTGCTGTCGGTCACTTCAGATGCCGAAACACTGCTCGTGCAGCAGGCACGCGTGACTGGGGAACTTCAGGACGGCTTGATGCGTACCCGCATGGTGCCCTTCCAGCAGCACGTACCGAGGCTGACGAGACTCGTCAGGCAGGTCGCTTCGGAGGTCGGCAAACGAGCGGAGCTCGCTGTCGAGGGTGCATCCGGAGAGTTGGACCGGCAGGTGCTCGACAAGATGCTACCGCCATTCGAACATATGATGCGCAACGCCATTATCCATGGCCTGGAGAAACCGGAGGAAAGACAAGCCGCAGGAAAACCGGCGACCGGGCGCATCACCATACGGCTGCATCGCGAAGGTGCGGAGATGATTATTGACGTCGCCGATGATGGAGCCGGCCTCGACGTCGAAGCAATTCGTAGCAAGGCATATGAGAAAGAGCTGCTGAGCCCGAATAGTAAGGTAAGTGACGACGAGATCTTGCAACTGATCCTGACGCCCGGATTCAGTACGGCGAGCAAGGTAACCCAGTCTGCCGGCCGCGGTGTTGGGATGGACGTTGTCGCCACCGAAGTCAAAAAATTGGGTGGATCGCTGCAGATCTCATCGGTTACCGGTCAGGGCACAAACTTCACGATTCGATTGCCGTTTACGCTCGCCATCACGCAGGCATTGATAGTCAGGACGGGCGACGAGAGCTATGCATTGCCGCTGCCAACCGTCGAGGGCGTCGCCCGCATTTCAAAATCCGAACTGGAAAACTTGCTCAGTCAAAGTGACCCCAGCTACGAATACGGAGAGCAGATTTATCACTTCCGCCACCTCGGCATGTACCTCGGTGCTCAATCTGCCCAATTGCCCGAAGAGGAGACTTTCATTCCGGTAATCCTGGTGCGCGCCGGCGAGGATTCCGCCGCTTTGCTCACCGACGAAATGATTGCCAGCCAGGAAATCGTTGTCAAATCTGTAGGCCCGCAGCTGGCAAGTATCCGGGGTATCTCCGGGGCAACGATTCTTGGTGATGGTCGCATCGTGCTTATTCTCGATATCAATGCGCTGCTGCGCAGCGGTGCGCCTGCTATCGAACTCAAGAGTGCAGCGCCAGCACCGGCCGACGATCGGCCGCTGGCGATGATCGTCGACGATTCAATTACAGTGCGGCGCGTGATGGAACGATTCCTCGGACGCAACGGGATGCGCGTGGTTACCGCCAAAGACGGGATCGACGCAATCAGCGTGCTGCAGGATGCGAAGCCGGACATCATCCTGCTGGACATTGAAATGCCGAATATGGACGGCTACGAATTCGCGAAGTACATTCGAAATGACGAACGGGTGTCGGATGTGCCGATAATTATGATCACGTCGAGAGTTGGTGACAAGCACCGTGCCCGAGCGATCGAAATAGGTGTTAATGATTATCTGGGTAAGCCGTATCAGGACGCGGAGCTTGTCGATGCGATCCGGCATTTGCTTGACGAGCGGGGAATCACATTGCAGTGAGTGCCGAAACCGAAGAACTATACAGCCTGCTGGTACCGTTATCAGATGATCGCTTGATTCTGCCGCGCGCCTGTGTTGCGGAAGTTGTGCGATTCACGGAGCCAGAGCAGCAACCGGGCAGCAAGAACTGGATGCTGGGCACGATCAACTGGAATGGCCGCAAACTTCCGGTCGTTGCTTTCGAGGGGACTATTGGAAAGGACATTCCGGTGCCGACAGGCCGGACCCGTGTCGTCGTCTTCTATTCAAGCACCGGAAAAATCAAAACAGGTTATTTCGGCATACTGACCCAGGGATTCCCGCAACTCGTGAGGATAAATCGCGAGGTTCTCAATCTCGACTCCACGGAGGGCTGGCCCGAAGACGCGCCGGTCCTGTGCCGCGTCAAAATGATCAACGAGTACCCGCTGGTGCCGGATCTTGAGGCGCTCGAGGGCATGATCATCGAGGAATCCATACAGACCTGAGTGCTGCGTTGCCGGACTGTTGCAAACGAATAATCGCTGAAGTATTGTTGCACGTGAGTTTGAAAGGTGTATTCCAGGTGTTTCACACCGGAATTTAAACGGGAAGACGGTGCGCCTTCAAGGAGGCAATGCCGTCGCTGCCCCCGCAACGGTAAATGAGTCAGTCGATCATTTAAGTCACTGCGCGAGTATGTGTGGGAAGGCGATCGACGAAGACGTCTCGGCGTCACTCATGAGCCCGGAGACCGGCCTTTCGATTGGTCCACAGTTTGATCGCGGCGGGCGATTGCGTGGAGATTCTTGAATCTCCCACTCTCCGCCGGATTGACTCAAATCGCGTGGCGCGGGGAGCCGGGCGGGAGAATCTTCATGTCACATCCTCCTTTATTCGTTTACCTGCTGAACGGAATGGTTTTCTGCGCGCTGGCTTTCAGCGAAACAAATGCTGCCTCGACAGAAGAAATCGACAACATCATAGTTTCGGCATCGCGGTCGCCGATTTCGGAAGTAAACATAGGCAGTTCCGTGACAATCATCACCCGGGAACAAATTGAACTGAGACAGGCACGATATGTGACTGACATGCTGCGATCCGTTCCCGGTTTCATAGTAAGTCACGTCGGCACGACAGGATCACAGACACAGGTTCGCGTCAGAGGCGGAGAGGCCAATCACGTATTGGTGCTGATCGACGGTGTAAGGGCGAATGATCCTGCCAGTGGAGATGAATTCCGCTGGGAATTGCTTAGTACCAGCAACATCGAGCGAATCGAAATAGTTCGTGGACCGCAAAGCTCTTTGTGGGGCAGTGATGCTGTTGCCGCAGTTGTGCATGTCATCACACAATCCGGCGCCGAGCGGCCGGGCATCAACGCTTACGTGGAAGGCGGTTCAAACAGCACGCGGAACGGCGGCTTGAACGGCGGGACCGGCGGCGATACCTGGTCGCTTGCATTCGGCCTGGAACGCCTGGAAACATCTGGTACCAATATTTCACGTAATGGTAGTGAAGATGACGAATCTGACCTGACTACTGCGTCATTGTCAGCGCAGCTTCGACCGTCCGGAAACCTGACGCTGAAACTCGGGTTTCGCGCCGTTGATGCCTACTCACAATTCGACCCCGTTGATTTCATTGTAAGCGGCCTGCCGGAGGACGGCGATGCCGCGTCGGACTCGGAGCGATATTACTGGAACGCCGGCGCTACTCTGAGCACGCTCGACGGTCGCATATTGCATCGTGTCTATGCCAGGTCCCTGGAATCAGACAACAGGAATCTGATCGACGGCTCCCTGATTTCGTCAACTGCATCCGACAGGAAGACGTTCGCCTATCAAGCGGATATCCAGGTCGGTGAAAATCTGTTGACGATGGCGATAGAGCACGAGCGCACACGTTTTGAACAGCGCGGTGCGATTGGCTTCGGCGATCCTAACCAGGATCAGAATATGCGTGTCAACAGTGTAATCGTGGATTTTCAGGGCAAGTCGATTGACCGTCTGACATGGTTGTTGAGCGCGAGATATGACGACAACAGCGACTTCGACAGCGCCGTGTCAGGCCGCCTGTCGCTGGCATACCACTTGAGCAACACGACGCTCATTCGCGCGAATCTCGGTACTGGGCGCAAAGCACCAACCTTTACGGAACGCTTCGGTTTCTTCCCGGGCCAGTTCATCGGCAATCCGGATCTAAAGCCCGAGAAATCAAAATCGTATGATCTTGGCATCGACCAAATGCTCCTGAATAATGCTCTTGAATTACAGCTGGCGGTGTATTACCAGGACCTTGAAGATGAGATCAACGGATTCGTCTTCGACCCGGATACTTTTCTTTTTACCGCAGAGAATATTGACGGCGTCAGTACCCGCAAGGGTCTCGAAATGTCGGCGACACTCAACTTGACGGAGAATCTGAGCTTCGGCGGATCATATACGTATACCGATTCGACGGAGAAAGATGGATTGGGTGGTGATGTACGGGAGTTGCGCCGTCCCCGTCACAGCGGGAGTTTGAATACCAGTTACCGGTTTCTGGATGAGCGGGCAAATCTGACCATTGTGGCGGACTATAATGGTACGAGTACGGATATATTTTTCCCGCCCTTTCCGGCGCCATCAGAAATCGTGCCACTCGAAAGTCACTGGTTGCTGGACCTCACAGCAAGCTATTACATCAATCAAAGTACCAACATTTTCGTACGGGCCAGCAACCTGCTTGATGAAGATTATGAACAGGTGTTCGGGTACCGGACGCCCGGCCTTGCCGCCTATGCGGGAGTTCGCGTAAGTTTCGGAAAATAACGTAGCATGCCAGTGACGTGAGGTGGACAACGGGTCCCTGTCGAGCCCGGGAACGCGCAATTGCGAGTGCCGCGTTGACATCAGGCACCGATAGGAATGACCATATCAAAGCGTCGGCGAAACCGGATATTGCCAATTGAGTGATACAGAGCCTCTGAACTACACCGTCAGCCCCGGAGTCGGGCTGATTCGGCCGGGGATGCAATGCCCGTCTCCGAATCAGGATGACCGGCCGGCCGGCATGGAACCCGACCTCATCATTATTCACAGCATCAGTTTACCTCCCGGCAATTTCGGTGGGCCACACATACAAGAGCTCTTTACGAACTGCCTGGACTGGGACGCGCATCCTTATTTCACGGAAATTCGCGAGCGCAAAGTGTCAGCGCATCTGCTGATCTGCCGTGATGGCGATTTAACTCAATTTGTTCCATTCGGCCGGCGCGCCTGGCACGCTGGAGAGTCCTGTTTTCGCAGGCGCTCCTGCTGTAACGATTTCGCTATCGGGATCGAACTCGAGGGCGAAGACGAGACGCCCTATACTGATGATCAATACAGGCATCTCATTGCCGTGGTACGCGCGATCTGCGAGTGTTATCCGAACATTACCGCGAGGCACATTGCAGGGCATTGTGACGTGTCGCCCGGCAGAAAATCAGACCCGGGCCCTGCTTTCGACTGGTTGCGATTGTATGATGGGCTCAACGGCTGAATTCGCGAGAAACGATGACTTTACTTGCTTTGTTAATTGGTCTGGTGGTCGAACGGCTGGCGACACAGTTGTTTCATCTGCGGCGGCTGCGTTGGCTGGACCGGCTTATCGACCTGGGATTTCGTCAGATCGAGCGCTTCGCGAACTGGCCGGCGCTGATCCCCGTCACACTGCTGGCGCTGGTTTTAATACTGCCGGTGTTTCTGGTCCTGTTCAGTTTGCGCGACGCACTATACGGAGTGGCAAACCTGGTTCTTGCCATTTTTGTCCTGTTTTTCTCTCTCGGCCCCAAAGACATTGGTGAGGATGTTGACGAGTACTGTCGGGCTATTGAGGCAGACGACGAGGAACGAATTCTCCATACATCGAAAGCACTGATAGAAACAGACGTGCTCACTGACCCGCTCAAGAGAATACAGAAAGTGGAAGAGTCAGTTTGCATTCAGGCGAATAACAGGCTGTTCGCCGTCATTTTCTGGTTCGTGCTTTTGGGTCCGTACGGTCCGTTGGGCGCATGGGGTTATCGGGTAACAGATCTCATCCGGCGCCGCGCTGTATTCAATTCGTCGCGCGACGAGGCCAGCTCCAGTGTCGCTGTATTGCAGGCTGCGGAAACGCTGCATGGCTGGCTGGCATGGATCCCGGCAAGGTTGACAGCAATCGGCTATGCGATGGCAGGCAGTTTTGAAGGTGCGCTCAGTGCCTGGCGAACCCCTGGGGAGAGCAAGGCCATGCCATCGCATGAGCAGAGCGATGCCCTGCTGGCCCGCGTCGGTATCGGGGCAATGTCGCTACAGGATATCAAGGGAGAGAGCATCTCCGATCGTGGCGTGCGGGGGGCGAGGGCAGCTAACGGCCTGGTATTTCGGCTGTTGTTCATCTGGGCGGCGGTTATTGCGGCGATGACGCTCTATGGCTGGTCCGTGTGACACGCTATCGGTATTTGATTCTCATACTGATTGGTCTGGCTGCATGCAGGGCGCTCGCGGCTACGAATAGTGAGCCGGCTCACCGCATCATCGCGTTATCACCGCATCTCGCCGAACTCGTATTCGCGGTTGGGGCTGGTGACCGCCTCATTGGCGTAAGTGCGCACACCGACTTTCCTGAGGCTGCAGCCAAACTACCCGTCGTCGGCGACGCATTCATGCTTGATCTTGAGCGCCTCATTGTGTTGCAGCCGGACCTGCTACTCGCCTGGCAAAGTGGCATGCCGGCGCATGTACTCGACGAGTTGAGATCGCACGGCTACCAGATCGAGGTAATCAGGACGATGAGTCTGACCGATATACCGGCGGCACTGCGACGAATCGGCGAGCTTACCGGGCATAGCACGACAGCGAACATGCAGGCCGACAGATTCGTGGCGGGACTGGACTCGCTGGCGGCGCTCGCGTCGGATGCTGCACCGATCAGGGTTTTCTACCAGGTTTCAATACGGCCGCTGTATACGATCAACGGCGAGCACTATGTCAGTCAGTTGATCGAAATTTGCGGCGGCAGGAACATCTTCGCCGATCTCGGCAAACTGGCGCCTTTGATCGGAGTCGAGGCCGTGCTTGAGCGTGATCCGGAGGTCATGCTGGCTGCTGATGACGCCGGTCCGGATGCGTTCAGTGAGTGGCAACGTTGGCCAGGTATTACGGCAAATCGCTACGGTAATCAATTTTTGATGCCGGCGGCAGAGATCGGACGGGCAACACCGAGGTTGCTCAAGGCAGGTGCGGCCATTTGCAGCGCGCTCGAGGAGAGCCGCAGGAACCGGGATGATTTCAGTGATTAGCAGCCCGTTGACGCTGCGGCAGGCCATACCCGGCGATTGGCGTGCGGTTCAGGATTTGCTGCTCGCTGCCAATCTGCCGGTGGACGATCTTGGCCCGGACAAACTTAGCGGATTCCTGATTGCCGAAGACGACAACGTAACGGTCGGACTCATTGGGCTGGAAGTTTTGGGGACGGTTGGATTGCTGCGGTCGTTGGTCGTCGAAAGGGGTGCCCGGAGCACCGGGCTGGGAGGCAAGCTGGTTGGCGCGCTCGAATCCGCCGCCGAGGCTGCCGGGATTGCCGAGTTATGGCTGCTGACCATCGATGCCGAGCGATTTTTTCAACGGCACAATTTCGTAATCGTCGACAGGACGATAGTGCCGGACGAGATTCGCCAAACCGGCGAGTTCAGCACCTTGTGTCCGGATAATGCCTATCTAATGCGAAAATCGCTGGATTAACCGTGGGAGCGGCTGTGGGAGGGGCTTCAGCCCCGAATAACTCAAACCAATCTGGTTCGCGGATAAATCCGCTCCTACCGCCCCCTCCTACAGGTCGGAGCGATCGCGGTCCCAGAGCACCTCCTGTCCGGTCTCGACCCGAGACAGTACGCGCGCAATAACGAACAACAAATCCGACAGGCGATTCAGATACTTCAGCGCCTCGCCTCTGACGTCTTCCTGTTTTCCAAGGCTGCTTACTCGCCTTTCCGCTCGTCTTACGATCGTTCTCGCAAGATGGCAGGCGGCGGCCGCCTGACCACCGCCTGGCAAAATAAAATCCTTAAGTGGTGGCAAATCTTCGTTGAAACCGTCGAGGTCCTGCTCCAGCCTCGTGATGTACCCGGCCTGCACTGCCTGGTGCCCGGGTATGCACAGCTCGCCACCCAGTTCGAAAAGATCGTGTTGGACGTCCGTGAGACAGCGGCGCACAGCATCGGGCACGGCGGCGAAGCCGAGTACGACGCCGACGGCGCTATTCGCCTCATCGACGGCGCCGTAGGCCTCCACCCGCGGACAGTCCTTGTCGACACGGCTGCCGTCACCGAGTCCGGTTGTGCCATCGTCACCGGTTTTCGTGTAAATCTTGCTCAGGCGATGACCCATGAATTTCCTTTGCCATTCCTGCAGGGTTCACCTGAAGAGCGGCAAACCATAGGAGCCGTCATCGGGACTGTCAAGTCGATCACTTGTTTCTGCAATCATCACCGGCCATAGTTGTGGCTCGTCTGAATTTAGCAGCTTTCAGCATGGTTGACCCCGATAAGAAGTCCGCAGAACTGATGATCGCACTGGAAGCCGCGATCGCCGCGGCAGAAATCAGTCGCGGTTACTACCGTGGCAATGTCTCAGTGACAACCAAAGAGGACTTGACACCGGTAACGCAAGCTGATCTCGAATGCGAACAGGTGATTCGCAAAATTATTCTCGGTGCGTTTCCGGAGCATGGTTTTTATGGCGAGGAAACCGGGAAGACGCAGGAGGATGCGGAGAGCCTGTGGCTTGTTGATCCCATAGACGGGACCAAGGCTTTCGTGCGCAAGTATCCGTTTTTTTCCACGCAGATCGCCCTGATGCGCGACGGCGAACTGGTACTCGGTGTGTCATGCGGCACCATGTTTGAGGAACTGGCCTGGGCGGAACGGGGCTGCGGTGCATGGCTGAACGGAGAACGGCTCCGCGTCAGCGAAATCGATGACCCGGAACGCGCCGCAATATCCACCGGCAATCTCAAGTCGCTTGCCATGAGTGATGGCTGGCTACGCCTCGGCGACCTGGTTGCGAAAGCCTACCGAATCCGCGGTTACGGTGACTACTTTCACTACCATTTGCTGGCCGCCGGGAAAATCGAGGCGGTCATCGAGTCGGACGTCAACATTCTCGATATTGCGGCGCTTGCCGTTATTGTCGAAGAGGCCGGCGGCATATTTACCGATCTGAACGGTGCGCGGCCCGGGCTTGCAATACGCTCGGTGCTTGCCGCAAATCCCGGTCTCCACAGGAAGTATCTCGAACATCTCAAGGGCTTCGTCGATTGATGCAATTACAGATTTACCAGGTCGCTGCATTCACGGAGTCGCAATTCGGCGGCAATCCGGCGGCAGTCGTTCCGCTGGCCACATGGATTGACGATTCGCTGATGCAAAATATTGCCGCCGAAAACAATCTCTCGGAGACGGCTTTTTTTGTCCCGGTAGCCGACGGTGAATGGCATATTCGCTGGTTCACGCCGGTAGTGGAGGTGCCGCTATGTGGTCACGCGACGCTTGCCAGTGCTGCGGTGATTCGCGAGCGCCTGAATCACGCGAATTGGCCAATCAGGTTGCAATCCGCAAGCGGACCTCTGGCTGTGGATTTTGATGGCGAGTCCTACGTACTGGACCTCCCCGCCATTGAGCCGGTGCCAACAGAATTACCCGAAGGATTCGAGGCAGCACTCGGTCACGAAGTGCTGGAAAGTTACCTCGGGCAAGACATAGTCATGGTGGTGCTGCCGGACGAGGCTGCCGTTGCATCGCTCAAGCCGAATTTCGTCGCACTTGCCGAGCGATCAAAACACGGAGTCATCGCCACTGCTGCCGGTGACAGCGTTGATTTCGTATCAAGATTCTTTGCCCCGGCGCTCGGTATTGATGAAGATCCGGTTACCGGCGTGGCGCACTGTGTGCTCACGCCATACTGGTCCAGGCGACTCGGTAAGAAGGAGCTTGACGCGAGACAGATTTCGAGTCGCACCGGTGTTCTTGGATGCGCGGATCGCGGCGACCGGGTCACGCTGCGCGGCCGGACAGTATTCTTCATGGACGGGCAGATATCACTAGCCGGCAGCTACAAATAGCCTGGTGCTTCGCCAGGCGACCGTTTCCATGACCGTGGCATACAGCTCGGTCAGCCGTTTCTCCGTCAATATAGCGTTCGTTTCGTCCAGTTCCCAGCGGCCATCGCCATAAAGTAGCAGGCATCTGTCCGCAAAGCGTGCAGCAAGATTGATGTCATGCAAACTGGCGACGACGGCTGCCCCGGAGCTGGCTTTGTCCCTGAAAATACGCAGGACATCGAGCTGGTGTTGTGGATCGAGGTGATTGGTCGGCTCATCCAGCAGGTAAATATTGGGTGACTGCGTCAGCACCTGGGCAATGGCAAGCCGTCTGCGCTCGCCACCCGATAGCGTTGCGATATCTCGTTGCGGCATGTCGCCAAGATCAACCAGCCCGAGCGATTCCTCCGCAATAGTGCGGTCCCGCTCCGTTTCCCACTGGAACCGCGGAATATGCGGATGCCGGCCGATCATGACGGTGTCGAACACAGAGGCCGGAAAAACATCCTCAACGTATTGCGGCAACAGGGCGAGACGGGTCGCCACCTGCTGTCGCGACAACCCGGTTACGGATTGTCCATCCAGTGTAACCACGCCGCCATCCGTGGCTCTCAGCCCGGCAAGAGTATGCAAAGTCAGGGATTTTCCGACGCCGTTCGGCCCCAACACGGCCAGGACGTCCCCGGCGTGAATCTCCAGGTTGAGATTATCGACCAGTGTCCGGCCAGGTACAGTGATTGAGAGCTTGTTGCAGGTCAGGCCCGATTCAGCAGCTTCAGTCATCCGGGCAGGGTAGCAGAGACGCCACACCTCGCCCGGGTATTTCACGAGCAAAGTTTACTTGACGAGACGAATCTCCTCGGCAGTCCGTGTGCCGATGGTTACGTACTTGAGACTCTTGGGGACCATCGCATCCGTCGGGGATATCGCAATGCGGCCACCCATTATTTCCGCGAGACGTTGTGGAAAACGCGGTTGTTTGTCAGGTTCTGCGAAGCCAAACGGGAAATTCGGCACGCCGTTCGCGGGATCATATTTGTCGGTCGCGCCCAGCGTATGCAAAAATTCGTGCGCGATAATCACGTTGTTGGTGCCAGCCTGCCGTCGTCCCGCATAGGCATTCACGATACCGACCATGCCTTTTTGCATGCCAACAGAATCTTCGAGAACAAAATGATCCTCGGGCGCGTGATAGCGCACGAATATTCTTACGTCGGGAGCCGGATCATCCTGCGGCCCGGCGACGCTGCTTGCCCACCACCTCATCTTCAGGCTCCAAAGCATGATGCCCAGCGCACTATGGGAATCGCCGACAGTCGGCGGCTGTTCCCTGATTTCCTCGCCCAGTTCCACGCGCACCGGACGCGCGATTGAATGCCCGTATTTGGTGATCTCGCGGGCGATAAATGATTCGATCGGCGCGAAGCTGTCCGCCGTCAGGCTGTCGAGGTAACGGCCGCTGACGTCGCTGCCGTCGCCGTTTATGGGGTAGATCTTTACCCACAGGCTGTTATTCCAGTCAGTACTGCGGGACTGCGTCAGCCAGTTGCTGGCAGCGACAAAGAACAGTATCAACAGCAGCACTGTTATGCGTATTGCCTTGAACATGTTCACCTTGGCAGCTCGGAATCACTGGGAAGTTCGATTAGGCCGCAACAGCCGGCCACTGAACAGGGAACGGATCCCAATTCGTCCATCTTTTGTAATCAAAAGGAGACTTTGGGACTCATTATAGATCGAGGTAATCAGAGGCCGAAATTCAGGGGGAATCCTGCCAAACTGAAGTTACCGTCGGCGATTGCAAGGGAAATGTTGGATGCCCGCCTGGCTCGATCCCTGGCACTAATCAGGTTTTCTGAATTTGAGGACAAACCTGTCTGTCTTGCCGCGAATCCCGGGGTCGAACACGCCTTTGCTGTAGTCATCCTCCCTGTTGCGGAGGACGTCGTTGCTGGCCTCAAGCACGAAACCTGCGGCTTCGAGCTCGTCGATGACAATTTGCCGATCGATGCGGTGTAAGGTGCCGCCCGTTTCGCGGGGCGATCCTGCCTCGGCGTTGTGGTCGACCACGGCGAGCATGCCGCCCGGCTTCAGTCCATTCTTCAGTTCCGCAAGGAATTTCGCACCGTCGATTTGCGGCCAGCCATTGTCCGCATCAACGTAGTAGATATCGTGATACGTGAGTATCAGCATTACGGCATCAAATTCTGCGGCAGGCAATTCCAGTTCGTTATTCTCCGCCAGCAGAATTTCAACGTTTGCGAGACGGTCGTCGGCATACCGATTGACGGCTTCGTCACCGACGAATCCGGCATAGGCGGTGTTGGTATGCGCGACGACTTTGCCGTCGGCCCCGACGATATGCGAGAGCATCTCGGTGTAGTAGCCGCCACCCGAGAACGTGTCGAGCACCGTCATCCCCGGCGCGATCCCAAAGAATTCCAGTACCTGGCCAGGCTTGCGTCCGGCATCACGTTCCCTGTCGGCGTCGGTCCGTCCCGGGCTGGCGACTGCAAGCTCATAAATGGAAAGCGTCGGGACGCCAGGAGCGGCAGCCGAATGCCCGGCGCTCTGTGCCGGAGCGGTGCTCTTGCCGCAGCCAACCAGTGTCAGCAATGCGAGCGTCAGGATTATTCTGGTGTGCATCGTATTGCCGAATTAAGAACTGGAGTGGCGGCAGCTTACCGTATGCCGCAATAAAAAGCCCCGCGTTTGACGGCGGGGCTAAAGACTCTTTTTATTATCAAAGAGGTAACTGTTAATTCGGTGACCGGATACAGACTTAATTATTAGTATTGGATCTGGATCTTCTTATTATTTTTGCTATTTTTCTTCTGGCGTCTCAATCCTGTTTGTATCGTTTATTGGTTACCGAGTCCAGTTACACTTCGCTTGGGCATGGTATTAAAAGCAAGTCCCATGCCATCAGTCAGCAAAACAAATAATTTCAGTGACTTAGCGGATAACCTGTTAATGGCGGATTAACAGTAATCGGCGATCTGTAAAAAAAACCGACGATATGCTGCACCTGCACATAATTTGGTTATAAAACAACAAGTTATAACCATATGAAAATACTAATGTTTTACGACTGGTCATTACTCGTGGCCGCAGCAACTTCGGCCATCCGGCCATTTTTTTCTGCAATTTGCCTTTTGTCGGCGTTTGCCGACGCGTGTCGCCGTGGTTTGTCAAATTATTCGACGCCGGTAGCGGCCTGCGCCCGCTCAAGGAGGCCAACCAGGCTGAAAAACCGGCCATTCCTTACCACTGCGACGATGGACAGGGCATCGGCGGCATTGTTGAGCGGATCGCCATTGACGAGTACCAGGTCTGCCAGGGCTCCGGGCGTAATTCTGCCGATCTGATTGTCGAGTCCGAGGATCACGGCTGCGCCACTGCCTGTTGCCCGCAACACCTGGTCGCCGCGCAAGCCCGCCGAGGCGAGCGCCCGGAGTTCGGCGTGTAATGCGAGACCCGGGGGCAGACCATTCGGTTTGCTGCCCAGTACGATCGATGCGGCCACCGCCGCCAGCCCGGGAACGGACGAAAAACGCCGCCCTGGCAATGCACGTTGCCCGAGTTCGCGCGCCTGCCGCGAACCAAGCAGTGAGGAGATGCCCGGTGTAGCGGCATCCGCAAGACCGGATATCAGGGTAACCGGATTTCGGCGGACGGCCACCTGCCTGTCCTGGTATCTGCCGACCGGCGAGCCTCGGAGCGAGCCGGCGCCCACGAGCAGGTCAGCGCCGACTCCCAGTCCGGTACTCCAGCTTTCCGCGAGCACCGGAATGCCACGGGCCTGCCAGTTTCGTACCGCCTCCCGCGTCGCATTATCGTCAGCATGTCCGGCCGCTACTTTGACGAAGAAATAAGGGTGCTCGCCGGTTTCCTCTCTTGCGGCGCTGATGTCGCCTGCTGCCAGAACCCTTGGCCCCGGGCTCTGCTCGCCTTCCCACAAATTTCCGTCGTGAGCCGGGTCGTCGGTCACTATCGTGGTGACGCCATAGGCGAGCATGCGCGGGCCCGCTTGTTGCTCGGGTCCGGCAGGCATGGCCGACCACGTGTCAATAAATCCGGGCAGGATTGTGACGTTGCCGAGATCCAGCACCGTTGCATCCTGCCATTCCCGGCTTGCTTCAACGGCAGCAATTCGGCCGCTGTCGATCAGGACATCCATGCGATAGCGATAGCGATTCCAGATGCCATCAAACAGCCTGGCACCGCGAATCACGAGGCGTTCGGCCGGCGGGTCGATGATTTCGAGTTCACGCCTGGCAATGACTGTTTTTGGCCGTGTCGCCGGTTCTTCCACCGTGGCTCTGAAAGGTAGTTGCTTCGAACGCAGGTCGCCGAAGTCGCGTGTCTTGATGAAGCCATCTGCCGCGTACAGCATTTGCTGCCGGTTTCGCCAGCTGACCGGCGACGTAGAGAAATCCTCGCTCGCGGCAAATTGCCGTACCAGCGGTGGGTCGGAAAGAATGACCATGTTGAGCGACCGTGTGTCGCCGTTCTGCCTGAGAATCGTCAGCAAAGTTCCGTCGGGTCTCCAGGACAGTGACGACAATGGCTGATCCGAGAGCAACAGGTCGACCTCTGCCTGGCCGTGCCGCCGCAGGACCAGCGTGTATCGGTCATCGTTTTTCCTGATGTAGGCCAGGTGTCTGCCGTTATTCGACCAGACAGGTTCGATCTCATCGCCCGGATGACTGCTGACTCTCCAGCTCAACCCTGTCGGCAAGTCGGTTTCCCAGATATCGAGCCCGGTGTCTCCGCGTTGCGAGGAGAAAACGATACGTTCGCCATCCGGATGCCATGATGCGTGTTGCACAAAAAAAGCTTCACTGCCAATCCTGGATGCTGCGGATGATTCGACATCCAGTAGCCATAATGATGCCGAGTCTGGTGAGCTCGTCCGGTACAGGATCTTCGACCCATCCGGTGACCATCGGGGCTGGTGCGCCGGCAACAGGTCTTTCGTCATAATTCGCGCCTGCCCTCCGCCTGCCGGCAGCACCCAGATTTTTCCCAGGAGATCCATTGCGACCCGGCCATCGCCCGGGAATACGTCGACGCTGAAGTTAGTGCCTTGCGTGACGACAACGTCCGCACATGCTGACCTCATCAGCAACAGGATGCAGAGCAAGCCCGTTAATTGTCTAAACGGCACAAGCCACCTGCAAATTCGTGATCTCACCATCATTGACGTCGAAACTTAATTGCATCGGCTGGCAACATACCTGGCAGTCCTCAACATACGACTGGCCGCCGCCGCTGAGATCCAACACAACGTTAATTGGTTCCCCACAGAACGGGCATCTCAGTTTGCGTTCGGCGATAGCGGATGACATGTGTATTCAGGGCTGCAGTCGCACGCCGCTCCACGGTGTAATGGAAAACGTATGCTCGGACGCGCGCACAATATCGCGTTGCCACCTGGCCCGGTCGTGAATGCGATTCGTACCCTCTATCCAAAGCTCGATCGCCGTTGCCCACAATCGAAATCCACCCCAGTGCGCGGGGCGCGCGATATGTGGAATATTGTCATCGGCGAGCGTTTGCGTATCCGGGTCCAGTTTCAGCCCAAGGTCGGCGGCGCGCTGCCGGATCTGGCTGACCAGCACATCGTGAGATGCGATAGTCTCACTCTGGTCACTGCCCCAGGCGCCCAGTTGGCTGCCCCAGTCACGGCTGGCGAAGTAGGCGTCGCTTTCCTCTTCGGGCGAGCGCACGATGGTCCCCTCGATACGCACCTGCCGCCCCAGTGCATCCCAGTGCATCAACGCCGCGGCCCTTGGGTTTGCAGTCCAATCCAGCGATTTCTGCGATCGATAGTTGGTATGGAAAACCAGGAATCCCGGATCTGGCACGAAATCCTTGCAAAGGACGACTCTGGATGACGGCTGTGAATTCGCTCCGACCGACGCGATCGTCATCGAGTTGGGGTTACGTTGTACTTTTGCCGCCGTCGCCTCCTTGAGCCACGCATCAGCCCAGTGCATCGGGTCTGATGGCAGGTCGTCAGGCAGACGATCTGCCAACTTTGCGTCGGTCACGATGATAATGTCCTGGTGTGATGATTGTTCGGGCTGTGCGCCCGGCAGATTAGCAGACCCGATCGGTACGATCATCATTGGCTAATGAAAATACCGCCCTCGCGTCGCGGATCGGCTGCCGCCGAGAAGCCACTCTTATTGTCATACAGTGCAGCGACCACACCGCCAAAATACATGACGATCTCCGGGTACCTGGTCACCGATATCCCGGTATCCGGTAAATCCAGACCGGGTTCCACCGCGATATTCATAGCGGAGCCGTCGATCTCGAGGTGCAAGCGCGGATGTGCCACGGCGTCGCTGAGCGTGTGGCCGAGCTGAATGTAGTTGATCAGGAACTGGTGCAGCGCGGTCGTGATGCGATCAGCGCCCGGCGATCCCATCGTGAGTACCTGGTGCTCCGAACGCGCGGCGCTCGGCGCCATGTTCGATGGCAGCCGCTTTCCCGGCGGACCGGCATCGAGGCCCATACGGTTGAGTTCGAGCTCACCGAGGCAGTTGTTCAGCCAGAGCCCGGTGCCTGCCGGCATCTCGCCCGAACCATAACCCGACGACGCGGTAATCGCGCAGGCAAGGCCGTTATCGTCGACCACCGACGTGTGTACCGTGGAGCCGGACGACCACCTCGCAAGCAATTCACCGCTGCGCGCCAGGTCAAGCATGCGCGCCGCAGCCTCCGGCAAATCGTCGCTCAGGTCCAGTTCGCGTTTCCGGTAAGTCAGGGCAGTCTGCTGCACTCGCAACAATAGCTGCAATGCATCGTCATCCCATCGTGAAACCGGATGCTTATCGAAGGCCAGCAACATGGTAGCCAACATCGCGCCGCCAACTGCGGGCGGAGGATTTGTGGCAATTTTCCAGTCACCTACGTCGACGAGCAGGGAATCGCGGACCAGCGGCTCGTAACGCCTAAGGTCTTCCAACGTCAGGAAACCGCCGCCGTCCTGGATGTGATCCGCAATTGATTGCGCGATTTCACCTTCGTAGAAAACCCGGCTGCCGCCTTCCGCGAGGGCGGTCAGGCTGTCGGCAAGGTGTGGAACGACAATGTTGCTGCCCACGTCAACCAGATCACCTTCCTCATTATGCAACGCGCCGTGTCCGTCCTCGCTATGGCCGAAAATGATGTCACCCGAATATTCAAGGTAGTAGTGGCAGGCGGCGGACAATGGAAAGCCATCTCTTGCTGCGCAAATAACCGGGTCAAGCAATTCACGCCACTCGATCTGACCAAATTGCTGCGCTGCGAGGTGCAGGGCCGCCGGCGTGCCCGGCACAGCGACCGAGGCGACACCCACCAGGGTTTCGATACCGCCGCCGTACTCCATGTATATCGAATCGGCGGCCGGACTGGTCTCTCCGGGCAGGTTCATGCCGGGGACGGCGACATTGCCGTCGATGGTGACCGGGTCGCCGCCGGGTGGCCAGACCGTGACATAGGCGCCGCCTGCCAGTGCGCACACACCGGGTTCGGTGTTGATTGAATACATGACGGCCGCAATGGCGCAGTCGACAGCATTACCGCCGAGTTCGCAGATTTCCGCGGCCGCGTCAGCCGCACCCTGCGAGGTGGTGGCGACCCCGACTTTACAAGCCTGCATATGTCTTCAAGGCGGCGGCCAGGATGGTCCCGCCCCTCTCCTGTGGATCAGAAATGTATGACCGAGCGGATGCTTTTGCCTTCGTGCATCAGGTCGAACGCGGTGTTGATGTCCTCGAGCGGCATCGTATGCGTGATGAACTCGTCCACCTTGATGTCGCCATTCATGTACTGCTCAACCATGCCCGGCAATTGTGAACGGCCTTTGCAGCCGCCAAATGCCGTTCCTCGCCAGACACGGCCCGTTACCAGTTGAAACGGACGAGTGCAGATTTCCTGTCCGGCGCCGGCAACCCCGATAATGACCGATTCACCCCAGCCTTTGTGACAACACTCGAGCGCTGCCCGCATCAACTGGGTATTGCCAACGCACTCGAAGGAATAGTCCACACCTCCATTGGTCAGGTCGACCAGCACCTCCTGAATCGGTGCGTCGTAATCTTCGGGATTCACGGTGTCGGTGGCGCCCATTTGCGTCGCGAGTTCGAATTTATCCGGATTGATGTCGACCGCGATAATGCGGCCGGCCTTCGCCATGGTTGCTCCCTGAATCGCGCTTAAGCCCACACCGCCTAAGCCGAATACGGCAACCGTCGCACCAGGCTCGACTTTAGCCGTGTTCAGAACCGCGCCGATTCCGGTCGTGATCCCACAGCCAAGCAGGCAAACTTTTTCCAGCGGCGCCTGGTCACTGATCTTGGCAACCGCAATCTCCGGCAGCACCGTATATTCGCTGAATGTCGAGGTGCCCATGTAATGGAATATCTGCTTGCCACCTTTTGAAAATCGTGAAGTGCCGTCCGGCATCAGGCCCTGACCCTGGGTTGCGCGTATTGCCTGGCAAAGGTTGGTTTTTCCCGAGGTACAAAAATCACATTTACCGCACTCAGGCGTGTACAGCGGAATGACATGATCACCTGCTTTGACACTTGAAACACCGCTGCCGACTTCCTCGACTATCGCGCCCCCCTCATGGCCGAGTACTGCCGGGAAAATGCCTTCCGGGTCTTCGCCAGAGAGTGTAAAGGCATCGGTATGGCACACGCCCGTGGCGACAATACGCAACATGACCTCGCCCTCTTGCGGCCCGTCGATATCGATGTCTTCGATTTCAAGAGGTTTGCCTGCCTCCCAGGCGAC
>SMUY01197428.1_pt1 | contig 33956 bp, 63 predicted proteins | sample 2456441 | NCBI WGS metagenome assembly SMUY01 (sample SAMN11095931, study PRJNA526329) | marine sediment metagenome | biome: Marine sediment; feature: Surficial sediment; material: Deep marine sediment; isolation source: Hadal surficial sediment | place: Pacific Ocean | collected 2014-11 | depth...
AAGCATTGGCTAAATCCATGGAAGTGTAGTAATGTCCCAATCCTCTATAGGATCAAGGGAGATGCCTACACCAATGTAGCCGATGCTAGAAAGTCGTTGATGCCACAAGAAATCATCGACAATGATGCAGCTATCATTCAAGATAGGATAGCAGTCATTCCAACTAAGGAAACGATACCTGAGATCAAGGATGTTGTGAACCTAAACCTAGCTTCAACTACTCCTTGGCCTTGGGAGTATGACATTCCTGAGCATGTATGTAAGGACTTGCTAAATCCACGCAACCTAGCTATGTATGGTCTTGGGTACAAAAAGGTTCCGACTAGGTACAGGAAAGCGGTAGATATATACATCGAAGCCTGTAAAAAGCATATAGCGGAAAGGGACAAGATACGTGAGAGATTTCCTTTGTTTGAGACTAGCACCCCTATCAACTTTGCAGGCTTTGAGGCTAGTATAAAGTGTCTGAAGGCAGAGGACGGGAAACCTAGAACTCTAGCTAGGGCTTTCAAAACAGATGAAGGGGATTTGCTAATACAAGGACAGCTTGTGCAGAAGAATAGTGATGAAGTTTATGCTAACTGTTATAAGATTCACAAGGTTGTTCAGTTGAAGGCAGAGATAATTTCAGGAGTATGAGAACTAAGTTCAAATTCGTGAAGCCCGCAAGTACCGTAATCAATGTAAAGCCCAAGAAGTATTACCATACGGTATACTTCACAAGTTTTATGGAGGCAATAATGTCAGATGATATGAACCCGAAGCTAATGAAAAGGCTAACTCGCAGCCCGAGATCCTTTGATAAGAAGTTCTACTATTTTCCTAGTGCTATGACAGCTAACCCTGAAATACCTCAAGGGGCACAGCTAAAAGTGTTGGAGAAGGTAGACAAAGCAGGTACTATCCCCGTCAGGTATGGGGGTAAAAAGTATCTTGTGTTCTTGCAAGACCTGTGCGATAATTGAGCGATGTTTCGGACGAACAAAAACCACGGATTCCAGATTGAATTTGAGAACAAGTTTATCTTGTCAGTACAATTTGGTCCTAATAACTACTGCGCTAACCGAAAGAATGTAACCTTCGAGGCTATGGAGGAAGCTATTGAAGGAAACCTTCCAGATCAAGAAAGCGCTGATGCTGAGATAGCTATTATTGACAGCGAGGGAAAGTTTGTTCAGCTAGCCTATGACGACGTACAAAGTAATGTACTACCTAAAACGGTGGTGCTTGTAGCGCATGAGCTACTAATGCCTGTTCCTAACTTTGACAGAATTAGAGATATTCTAGTCAATGGTATGAACAGATGATTGGTCACGTAAGTTATAACGATCCTGTCATAAAAGTAATCCTTGACCGCTGGGAATTAGCTCCAGCTCCAAGGTCAAGTAGCTATAGGTTACATGATGGGCAGGATTGGGTTAAAATAAAGGTACGCTTGCTTCATGCTTGCGAAGATGCTATGTCAGGCAAGGGTGTGGTGGGTAAGGTAGATGGTAAGTTTATCTGTACTTTATGCCATGATGAAGCACCGGATGCGGCTGTTCTTATCTGGAAACTAAACCAGCAAGGACTGTGAAGATAAAGCGGAAGGCCCTGCTAAGGATATTTGACCGCGCCTATGATAAGGTTGCGGCTATGAAAGCAGGAGATCCTAACCCCCTCAAGCCTATGGAAGAGAAGGTTTTGAGAATGTTTATGGATAGGAGAAAGAAGTGAAAATCTATCATAAAAGATTTCTGGATTGGGCTCCAAGTAGAAGATTGGAACTCATGAAGCTAACTATGAGGTCATTCACTGATATGCGAAGTGGAATGACAAAAGACATTGTTGAGAAGCCTGATAAATTGGATACCTTTGTTTGCATAGAAAATGGCAAGATTATAGGTTGGGCAACCGTAGATGAATGCAATGAGGCTAATTTTTATGTCGCCTATAACCACAGGAGACGCGGAGTAGGAACTAAGTTAGTTGCAGGACTCCGATCTATTTATGAAATTGTCCACGTAATGCACTGGGATAAGCAAAGCGGGGCTTTCTATAGGGAGATGGGATTATGAAAGTAATAATAGCAGGATCTAGAACTATCTCAGATAGAGAATCAGTTGAAGCTGCTATAAAAGCTTCTGGCTTTGAGATCACAGAGGTAGTCTGTGGTATGGCTAGAGGAGTTGATACCGAAGGTTTCAATTGGGCTAAGGATAACAATATCCCTGTAAAAGAGTTCCATGCCGATTGGGAAAAGTACGGTAGAGCGGCTGGGCCTATTAGAAATAAGCAAATGGCTGAATATGCTGATGCTTTGATTGCTATTATGGCTCCAAATAGTAAAGGAACTAAGAACATGATTGAAACAGCTATCAAGCGTGGCTTGAAGCTATGGGAAGTAAAATATGAAAAGCAATTTGACAGATCCACCAACAAGTAAAACTTGGCCTTACTGGCTACAGGAGCTAAAGAATCTCAAGAAAGAAAATGAAGAATTAAAAAAAGAGATAGAGAGGCTAAAGAAATGAAACCGATGTTATCAGGTAAATTGTCTAGCTTAGATAAGCTGTTCTTTCCATGCTACTGTACTCCTAAGTTTGATGGCATCCGTTGTCTAATAAAGGATGGGGTAGCTGTATCTCGTACCCTCAAGCCTATCCGAAACAAGCACGTCCAGGCTATGCTGAAGGGACTACCAGACGGGCTTGATGGTGAGCTAATGCTGGAGTATACAGCTAACTTTAGTGAGATTTCCTCAGCCATTATGCGTGAGGAAGGGGAGCCTAAATTCCGTTATCTAGTCTTCGATTACATCATGCAAAAAGGCTACTTGCAACGATTAGAGTACCTCGAATTGCAAGCGTCCCTTGTATCCAGATTTGTTTCAGTCATCTTGCCAACGAAAATCAATAACTTGCTTGAGTTTGAAATGTTTGAAAAGAAGTGTTTAGAGGCAGGCTTCGAGGGAGTTATGATCCGCAAAGGGGATGGTCCCTATAAGTTTGGCCGGAGCACATCTAACGAAGGCTACCTCTTGAAGTGGAAAAGGTTTATGGATTCTGAGGCTGAGATCCTAGGATATGTTGAGCAGACTCACAACGCTAATGAGAAGGAAAAGGATGCCTTCGGTAATTCCAAGCGGTCCCAGCACAAGGAGAATCTAATCCCAGTTGGTACTTTAGGTGCCCTATTGGTGCAGGATGTCAAGACTAAGATTGAGTTCAGTATAGGCACAGGATTCAATGGGGCGGATAGAGCGTACATTTGGAGTCTGCGAGAGAAATTTATTGGTCATATCGTAAAGTATAAGTATCAGGAGATAGGAGTAAAAGGAAAGCCTCGCTTCCCTGTGTTCCTAGGCTTCAGAGATAAGGATGATATGTAATGCGATACATTTGGAAATTCCATGATTGGTACGATACTCTTCAAGAGCCATATAGGTTTCTGTTGATGCTGGTAATAGTGCTGCCACTCATCACTCCTGCCTTGTGGATCAAGGGGTGGATAACTCTTTTCATCTACATGGCATACTTTCATCTAATGCTAGTCACGCGAGTATACCGGCATCACTTTAGAAGGTCTAAGTCTAATGGGCGTTGATGCCTACATGAGTTTTCGTGTGGCGAGGATAGTGACTAAAGATGAGGTAAGGAACTGGTCCTATCATCTCTGTCATATCATGCGTCCTAAGAACTTTACGATAGATAGGAAGTCGGACAGGCACGCCTTATCTCAAAGTTACACGCAAGGCATGAATGAAACCACGGTTAGCGTAAACATTTGGGGTAGACTATACGACTTTGCATATGAAAGAGGAGATTGGAAAATCTATTACTTCATTTACCTCTGGATAAAGCAGAACGTACCTGATGCTAAAATATACTATTATGGTGACTCTACCAGTGATGAGACAGAGTTAGATGATAGTAGAGCTGCATCTCTTCTATTCCATTACTTAGACGTTGGTAATGCACCTTATTATGAGGTCTTCAACAACTCTGATCCAGACTTACCTACGCCTTACTGTGACCTATGTAAAGAGGTTATGAATAGGTTTGGTTGGGGTAACGCAGGGTTACATGGAACATGGCGCTGCATAGGTTGTGACTATGTAATGGAAACTAAGAATGGTGGCGTAACCTATGAGGAGGTCAAGAATGATTAGGTGGGGCCAAAGAAGTGTTGAGGGCATAGCTATCGAAGCGATGAACGCTAGTCAATTTACATTTTACTCAACTGGATCTCGCTTTCTAGGAACTGCAAAGAAGAATTCGGATCGTGATTTCTTTAGCCTAAACTGTCCCGATGTTATTACCTTCTTAAATTTTATGGAGTTTGAGAAGGTAGAACCTTCTACAAATCCTTCGTACAGTCGTGACCCTAGCATTAGCTCTGTCTGGAAACGAGGCAAGGTAGATATTATGCTAGTTAATGAACCAGAGCTTAGAGAGAAGATGCAACTTATCTTGAAGGAATCTAAACTAGCTTACTTATACAAGGATTGCTCACTAGACAAGAAAATGGTAGACTCTATTGTTTGGCGGGCTGCGTGGCAACTAATCAAGGCAGGAAAAGAGGATGCAAAATGAGCGAAAAGGGTTTCTTTAGACATTACAGGCTTACCGATGGGGATGTAATATTCCCCCAAGGTGGAGCTACTGTTTACTATATGAAACAGCCTAGTTGTGACTGGCATGAAAAGGAGAATACTTGCGAAGTCTGTGTTGTGCCTACGTATCTCGTAGGAGTATCTTTCTGTTCCCTAACGGACAATTTCAAGAGGTCTACAGGCAGGGCTATTGCAGAGGGAAGGTTTATGGTGAGCCAACTCACGTTTGACGCTAAGGACAGAGATGCTCTAAACACAGCACTACTTTCGTTTGTACGAAAGAAGTTTTACTCTATTCAGGACAGACAAGAACGTAATTTCTTTGGAGAAATAAATTGAAGTTCATGCGTGATGATAAAGCAGACTTGATAGTCGGAGCTAAGGGAGTCCTCCTGCTAGGCTATGGAGGGGCTCTAGGCTATGGCCTTTCAATCGTTGGCACCCTGATGACGGCTGCTAATGATATACTATTTTTTTGTGGAGTCTGTATAGGACTCATATGGACCCTCGGTGCGTTTGATTGGGTTAGGCGTGCTGTACTTTGGGGTGATTCTGTACTAAAACTAATACGTAAGGAAAGAAATGAGTAGATTACTTGTTGCTATGATAGCAGTTGTGCTTATTGCCGGAACGGCGTGTACTCGGATTGAGCCGGGTTATGTTGGTATCAAGGTAGATATGCACGGTACGGATAAGGGTGTGGACTCTTTGCCTTTGGTTACTGGCCGCGTTTATTACAATCCGTGGTCCACTAACATCTATGAGTTCCCTACCTTTGTTCAACAGTTCACATGGACTATGGACAGACATGAAGGCTCTCGGAATGATGATTCAATTACCTTCAATAGTGTTGAGGGTGTTCTCATCAATGCTGATATTGCCGTAGCTTATGCTTTCCAGGCGGATATGGTTCCTCATATCTTTGCTACCTTTAGGGTGCCTGCGGAGCAGATTACTCAGGGCTACGTCCGAAATCAGATCCGTGATAGCTTTAGCCGTTTTGCGAGCACTATGCCTATTATTGAGATTTACGGTATTAGGAAGCAAGCGCTTCTAACTAGCGTTATTACTGATCTCAATACACGGCTAGGTCCACAGGGTTTCACGTTCGATATGATTAGCTTTGTCGGTGGTCTTAGGGTGCCGGAGCAGGTCAAAATGTCTATCGACAGTGTAATCAAGGCTCAGAATCGTGCTAAGGAGGCTGACGCTAAGGTAGCTCAGGTTGAGGCAGAGGCTCGACAGCGGGTGGCTCAAGCCCAAGGTCATGCCACGGCTATTCTTCTTGAGGCTAAAGCTAAGGCTGAAGCAAATGTCGTGATCGCTAGGTCGGTTACGCCTGCGCTTATCCAGTTCGAGGCCCTGACTAAGTGGGATGGTGTTCTTCCTAGGTTTACGGGAAGTGCTGTTCCTTTTGTCAATCTTGAAGGTCCGACTGGCCGCTAGTCTTATCTTCATATGATTGGGCTTAGGGGAATCTTAGGGCGATAAGGCCCGCCCCTAAGCCTTTTCATATGAGTGTAATGACAATGACTGGAGCTATGAATATCTTTCATAGAACTGGCTGGGAGGTTTGTCATGTGCAGGGAACTTGGGTAATAACTAGAGCTACGAAATCGTGGCAAACCCCAGGTTATTATCTATTTCACATTCATCCACAACGGATAGTTCGGTATATAGAGTGCAAACATGATATGCCAAAGAAGGTAAGATTTTTATTCAACCTAGTACAGGACTAGATGAGTGTGAAAGAACAAAATTTTAGATTTACAATGTCTTCAGCAATTGCTGATTTAGATAGGGCTGGCTGGGACATTGTTCATATAGAGGATAGCTGGATACTGACTAAGGCTAGAATGTTTACGAACAGCCATCACTATTTTGCGTTTCATGTTCATCCCGGTATTGCCGGTAACTACGGACTGTTGGACAGTATAAAGCCGTACAAAAGTTGCACACACGATATGCCAGATAGTGTATGGTTTTTGTTCACACTAATGAAGGACGACTAATGAAAAAGTTTAGAGTTCTCACAGAACGTGACTCTAATGGGCATTATATGTCCTTTGAAGTAGAAGCAAGTCACTTTGAGATAAAAGATGCTTGTCTTCTATTTTACAACAAAGGAACAACATACTCATTTATGAGTATTAGTATTGGTCGCTGGCGAAGTGTAGCAGAGGTTAGCTAATGATAATCTACAAAGGTGATAAGGTTCCGATCAAAGCTTGGACTGAGGGTGTGCCTATAGAATCAGTAGCCCTAGACCAGCTAAAGAATGTAGCTTCAATGCCTATTATTTTCAAGCACGTTGCTGTGATGCCTGACGTTCATTGGGGGATGGGAGCCACCATAGGCTCGGTCATTCCTACCCTTCACGCGGTCATACCGGCTGCTGTAGGCGTGGATATTGGGTGTGGTATGATGGCAGTCCAGACTGGATTATCTGGAGAGGATCTACCTGACTCTCTAAAAGAGATGAGACAAGAGATTGAAAAAAGGGTCCCAGTAGGTTTTGGAAAGAGCGCCAGCCATGCTCAGGGGGGATGGGGTAATCGTATCTCAAATTACACCAAGCGAGAATGGGAAGGTAAGCTAGAAGATCGGTATAACATAATCCAAGAGAGGCATCCTGGCATTAGGCGTGGGAATGACATAAACCATCTAGGATCTCTTGGCTCAGGCAACCACTTCATCGAGGTTTGCTTAGATGAAACCGATAAGGTCTGGATCATGCTTCACTCAGGCTCGCGTGGAGTGGGCAATCGTATTGGTAGGTACTTCATAGAAAAGGCTAAGGAGGATATGAAGCTATACCATATCAATTTGCCTGACCGAAACTTAGCCTACCTCCCTGAAGGGACTAAGCATTTCGATGATTATATCGAGGCTGTAGGCTGGGCTCAAGACTTCGCTCGCATCAACCGAGAGATAATGATGGGGACTGTCTTAGATGCCCTACGGAGTGTGAAAGGAATCAATCAAGCTAAGGTAATGGCTCATAACATGGTTGTGAATTGCCACCACAACTATGTTGAAAGAGAGCATCACTACGGTAAGAATGTATTGATAACTCGTAAGGGTGCTGTGCGTGCTAGAAAGGGAGACTTCGGCATAATCCCAGGTAGTATGGGAGCTAAGTCTTTCATTGTAAGTGGCAAAGGTAATCCTGAGAGCTTCAATTCCTGTTCTCATGGGGCAGGAAGGGCTATGTCTAGGAAAAAGGCTAAGGCAACCTTTACCTTAGACGATCATATCAAGGCTACGGAAGGGGTTGAGTGTCGTAAGGATGAGGATGTTATTGATGAAACCCCAGGTGCATATAAGGATATAGATGCCGTGATGGCTGCTCAAGCTGATCTGGTAGATATAGTACATGAACTTCGACAAATAATCTGTGTGAAAGGATAAGACAATGGACTGGATGATTGCTTTCAATTTTATAGTTGGCTCTGTACTTACATTACAAAGCATTCAGGCTTTCAGGCAGAGAAGAATGGGATGGGTATATGTAACCGCATTTTTTGCAGCCGCAAACTTTGCCTGCGTCTGGGCACGCTTTAGTATAGAAAGGCTAGTATAATGGACTTCGTAATGCTTATGAATCTTGGCATTGGACTATGGCTCACCGGCTTGGGAGTTATGTGGTTCAAAGAAAGAAACTCCCGCCCACACGCTATGAGGTGGGTCGCTTTGAATTTAACTTTTGCAGTCCTAAACTTTGGGAGCGTATGGTGGCGCTTGGGTGTAGACGGGACGGTAGGGTAATGTTAGCAGCGCTTTTACTTGCAACAGCGATAATGGTAGTCCCAGCTAGTCCTAGCGGTGGGATTGTGAAGGAAGAGATTAGGTATGAGTGGATCAATGGGGTCTACCAGCCTATTCAAATCGTAACCCAGGACGGAAAGGTTCTCCTAAAGAGGAAGATCCGTTCTACAGATGATATGGACAAGGGTGGCCCTGTCTTTGACGATTGGAATGGAGACCGATAATGTGGAAATCTATAGGTTTATTTAGTCTGTTTGCCATAGTGTATCTAAGTTTGCTACTTGGCTTTATGGTTGGGCATCGTGATGGTATGGGATGGCACCCTGATTATGTGATGTGCCAAAACTTTTGTGGGGGTAAGCTTGCTCAAACTGATATGGATAGAGGCTTCCTTGGCTTTGGTGAAACCGTCTGTACCTGTAAAGAAGATGGAAAGCAGTTGAGGTACTAAAATGCCGATATGTCCCGTATGTAAAATTGTGGTAAAACGAACGAGGAAGGGTAGGCGCGAGGTCAAGGGTACGGCTAGCCAGAACTTTAAGAACAGAGCTATCTGCCCTAATAAACATACGCACCCTTCTATTCTAAAGTATAGAAAGCTAAATGAGGAACTGCAAGAAGATAAGGAAAACCGAGAGCTCTTTTATTCAAACACAAACGAACACCTTGCAGGTATTCTCAAAAGGAAACTAGGCATCGAGAAGAAAACCAAAAAGGCTAGGTTTGGTCGGAGTCGATGTATGGCTACCTGGGAGAGAAAACAATGAGTGACAGATCAGAAAGCACAAGCTGGCTTTTAGGACAACTGGTACACCATGATATTCTAACGGCTGAGGAAGAGAAAAGTATAGCGACTGATAGGAACAAGGCGTACAATGCCTTCAAGGATGAGCTTATCAGCTACCCCTATACTTGGAGATTCTTCCTTGAAAAGTATGCGACCTATCTAGCTAATGAGTTTACTCTAGCTAGATTCTGTGAGAACTATGGGGCCAATGTATTTGATATTAAGGTGGGTCACCTTAGAATAGATAATGCAATGAAAAACCTCAACGACCTGACGTTTGACAATGATGCTGAGGGAATCAAGAACCTCTTTCAAGGGCTAGACATATCCACAGAAATGTTCTTTGAGTTGTGGAGTCATCTGAATAGCTTACCTGGATCTGAGACTGGTCTTACTCACGATGAGATGAGGGTGCCACGTAAGCTATACAAAACTTATATTGCACAGAGGAATCGTCTAGTAGACAAGAACTATAAGCTAGTCATAAGCATAGCGTATCGTTATGCTAAGCGATGGAATGTTCCTGTAGAGGATATGGTTCAAGAGGGTACTGTTGGTATGATCCGAGCGGCTACTAAGTTTCAAGCTGAAGCAGGCGTAAAGTTCTCCACCTATGGTACGTGGTGGATTCATCAGTACATAGCTAGACATTTACAAGACAAGGAAAAATTCATCAGGGCACCTCAGTATGTCCAAAGGATCGTACAAAAACTGAATACAATTGAGGACCATCTAGCTAAGGAACATGGAAGGGAACCTACTAGAGCTGAGATAGCTGAGTTTGCGGAGATTCCTATGGATGTTTTCACTAAGATTCATCCGCTCACTAAGTACCCTATATCCCTTGAGAGTACCATTGTCCATCGTGATGACTTTGGTAATAATGGTGCAACTCTAAAGGATATGCTCGTATCAGACTCCAAGGTAGAGGAAGAGGTTGACATTAGCTTACAACATGCTAAACTCAAGGACGCTCTCGAAAGACTGCCTGAGCGAGATAGAAATATCTTAGAGAGAAGATATGGACTAGGCGATAGGACAGTTGAATCCTTGGAAGAAGTTGCTGAAGTCTATAACCTAAGCCGAGAGCGAATTAGACAAATACAAGGTAATTCGATCTTGAAAGTACGTTCATTCTTAAAGGAGGCTATAAATGACTGAGTTTGACGCTGATGAGAGAGTAGATATTGGCAATGTTATCGGTACGGTAGTACGAGCAATTGTTGACGAGCCAAATGCCGTTAGTATTACGGTAGTGGAGTCAGAAAAGACTACTATCGTTGAGGTTCGATCTGCTAAGGCAGACATTGGTAAGATCGTAGGCAAGCAGGGGAATATGGCTCATGCCCTTAGGACTATCTGTACCTCCGCTAGTGGACGAGACGACCATCGTTACCTAGTAAACATTCTAGAGTAATGGGCGAGGATAAGGATAAGAGTAAGACTTTCTCAGTTTGTGGAGGGGGTATTACCTTCGGTACAATTGCCGCTGGTTTACTCTCATGGGCACAATGGAAGTCTATAGGCTGGGCTTTATTCCACGCATGGTTAGGCTGGATATACATTTTCTGTTGGTTCCTTAGCTGTGTGCAAAAGGCACCGCTTGTCTTCCCATGAGAAGGTATACTAGAATAACGTGGAAATCTGATCCGAGATATGAGATGGGTCAACGTAAAGACCTACACGTAGGTCAGCGTAGACGTTATAAAAGAGGGCACAAAAGTAAGCAAAGAAACAGTCGTCAGGTAAAAAGACTACGTGAGATTCTTTCTGAACTGTATGGAAAGAAATGTGCATACTGTGGGGAGACTGATCTTAAATTGACTATAGATCATATATGGCCTAAGTCTGAAGGTGGTACTTGGGAGCTAACTAACCTTCAACTTTTATGCTGGCCTTGCCACTCTAGAAAAGATGGTCCCCAAAGGAAAAGAAAAGCACCAAGTAAGGTTCTCAAAATAATAGAGAAGTGGAAGGTAAGATTATGAATAACGAAACTATTACGGTTGTGCTTGCTATTGCTAACAAGCTACCGGATGCTGAAATTACTCAAGACGATGATGGTTATCTAATCATTCTTACTAAGATAAAGTATAAAGGTGACTTCATCAAGGATATAATGGAAGATGGTAAGACGGATGATGGGAAGTATGAGCTAAAAGGATAACTCTTGAGAATAATTCTTCTAGGCTTAGTGTTCCTTCTATCGGGCTGCTTTACTACAGGCAGACCTGATAGTACGGACCAGCTAACCAAGAGTTACACTCACATAAAAGGTGTACTAGCTGCCCCTCCGGTACTAGAAAGAGGGAACGAAAGACTGATCCTCTATTTGCTGGTAGAGAATAAGATAGAGGAGAAGGAAACAATTTACATAGCCATTGCTGAGAATGAGGAGAAAGAAGAGATCCTCATAGAAGTAGAGCTAAAGCTACGTAATACCAACGAGGCCGTTTTCCTTTATGGAGAAAAGGTAACTGGTCGTTGGCAGGAGTTTATATCAGGTGTAGACTTTGATATTTATGCTGTTGGTTACTACGTACCGGCAGCTAAGAAGTATCAGATAGTCATTACTAGATATGGAAATAATCTAATGGACACGATTAGCTGGGGTAATTTCCTAAAGGCAGCGGGTAAAGCTGTGATTAAAGCAGGATCAAAGGTAGTTAAGCCATGATTTTCAAGTACAAAGGCTACGGTTACAGGCTAAAGCAACGTGACCAGGATCATATTTGGTACAAAATAAAGAAACTAAAGTGGCATTGGTATAAGCGTGCAGAAATTTTAAAAAGAGGCTATGATTCTGCCGTGAGGTGGGTGTACGTAGAAAGAGAAGAGCACGAAATAACAGAAGAGTTTATTCTTAGAACTCATCTGCACTGTCATACTCAGATAGACAAGTTTGTAATTCGAGATGAAAAGTTGCAAGAGATGAAGGAACTTCTACATGAACCTAATATGGACTTTATAAGTAGGGTAATAAAATGAGACACAAGTACCGAGGATACAGTTATAAGCTTAGAGTCCGTCATGAGGATCAGCTTGAGTATCTAGTCTTTGGAAGAGGTTTCTTGGGCTGGATAGGTATAGACTTCGTTGCTTCTGCTGACTATAAAAAGGATCATGGTGAGAGTGAGGAAGGATTTATCGCGGACATTCATAAGAAAGCTCACACTTGTATAGATGAACAAGCAGATAAAAATGATCGCAATGCTAATCTAAAGAAATTGGTCAATGATAACAAAGTTGAATTTATAGGAAGGCTGACGAAATGAGACACAAGTACAAAGGATATGGGTATCAAATTATAATTTATGATAATGATACTCTACGATATAAAATCTTTGAACGAGGAATTAGAAACAGATTCAGGTGGAATCAACCTTATACTGTTGGAGAACGCATACAATCAGAGAAGGATGAGTGCGAGGAATCTTTTGCTGTACGGCTTCATCAGATGGCGCACCTACGTATAGATGATATGGCATATGAATCTGATAGCTTGGCTACTCTAGAAAAAGTATGTAAAGATACAAGAATAGAGTTTCTGAGCAGGGTGGCAAAATGAAAACGAAAGAGATACAGATAGATCTGGCTAGTCCTAGTCTAGACGTAGCGTTCCATGAGGCTATGAAAAAGGCAAGGGAGATAGCTCCCAGTGTCTACGAGTATGAGGTACGTCTAAGGGACATTAAAGCTCTAGCTTATAAATTCGGACGTGAGATTGAGTACCTATACATATTTGATGTTGTAGCTGAAGAGTTCTATAAGGAGGAAGAATGACAGACTTTATGTGGGTTGTACTATTCTTGCTTGGCATAATCGGAGCCGAGCTGGGCCTATTGCTAGTCATCTTTGGTCTGCTTACGTGGGAGGTAATCCGTCCTAAGAGGAACCCTGAAGGGGTGCAGCCTGTCTTTATAGGTATGCCTCCTGGGATGCACCCTGGGATGCACCCTGATAAGAAAGAAGAAAACGGGGACAACAAGGAAGAAAAAGATGCTCCTAATAAGGGGTTGTACGTTTGAACCAAACTAAAGAGCTAGTACAGACTTACTTCAAAGAGATCAAACAGTATCCTCCCCTAGCTAAGGAAGAGGAAAGGGTGCTCTGTAGTGCTCTGTTGATAGCTCTTGAATGTTTCAAACGAGACATTCTTACTATACCCCTAGCCTGGAAGCTACTGGCAGACAAGTACCATAATGCTAAACCTTCTAAGCGTGCAGTAAAAAAGCTGTTCGAGAATCCTTCGCTAACCCTCAGTCAGATAGATGATATATTCCACTTCCTACACGGGGCACCGTTAGACCGTCTTATCATCTCCAATCGACAAGACGATATTATCCACCATCTCCTAAAGGCAGACATAGCTCAGGAAGTATACTTTTCTTTGCTCATAGAGCTAGAGCAATACGATAAGCCAGGTCATGTGAAGCGGCTCGTCGGGCTTTGCAAAACAGATTTCATGGTGTCTCTCAAGGCATCAAGGGCGGCGAAAGACAATCTGATTGAACTCCGCAACCAATTCCTTTGTGCAAACTTGCGATTAGTGGTCTCCTTTGCGTTGCAATATCAGCACCTTGGAGTTGATCTAAATGACCTGATTCAAGAGGGTAACACAGCCCTGGTCCGGGCGATTGAAAAGTTTGACCCTCGAAGGAACCTCAAATTCTCTACCTATGCGACGTGGTGGATCAAGCAATCCTTTATTAAACTGTTTCGCAATCAGGGCAGAGCCGTCCGACTCCCCGCGCATATACACGAACTATCCGCCAAGGTTTTGAAATTCGTAAAGGAGTATGATGCTTCTTTCCATCGGAACCCTACCGTATCTCAGATTTCTAAAGCCTTAGCTGTGCCTGAAGATATGATAGAAAGCCTCAATGATCTGTATGCGGATCACGTTTCACTGGAGGCAGAAATATCTCCAGGTAGCCGTAACTCCCAAGTAAAAAGTCTAAAGGACTTCCTCGTAGCTGAGACTCCTGATCCTATTGAGGAGATCCAAACTATTGAATTGTCTAAGGAACTCCATAATAGTATAGAGTCTCTTTCTCCTGAGGAGCAGCAGGTTATTAGACTTAGATATGGGTTAGAGGGTTGCTTTTATACACTGGATAAGATATCCTACTACACTAAGAGTAGCCGAGAGAAGATTAAGAAGATTGAGAAGACGGCTCTCTCCTACCTTGGGGAGAAAATGAAAGGCTTTAAGGATGAGTGTTCCTAGCATCGGTATCATTGGAGCTGGCTTCGTTGGGTCTGCCATAGGCGAAGGCTTCTCGCATTATACAGACGTGAAAATGTATGATAAGAACAAGGAGATGGGTTTCGATTACAAGGACGTTCTCCAACAGGACATTTTGTTTGTCTGCCTGCCTACTCCTATGTTGAAAAACGGTAATGTGGATCTGTCTATTATCGAGGGGGCACTCGAACGTATAGGAAATTATCTGCCAAAAGATGAGCAAAAAGCTATCCTAATCAAGAGCACGGTCCCACCTGGAGTTTGCAAAAGGTTTCAAGACCAGTGGGGGAATCTGGAGATCGTATTCAATCCAGAATTTCTCACTGAAAGGACAGCTAGTTTAGACTTTATTCAGCAGCGCAGGGTTATCTTAGGTGTTGGCACCGAGTCTAACACAGCAAATCTCCTAAGGATTAAAGACTTATATAAGGCTAGATTCCCTAGTACTAGGGTTGCAATCTACCATTGGGATCAGGCAGCGCTGATTAAGTATGGAACGAATGTATTTTTCTGTACGAAGATTTCGTTCTTCAATGAGCTAACTCAAGTGGCCCGAGCCTTGGGGTTCAATGGAGATAAGATAGCGGCTGAGATTCTGGAGGACGGACGCATAGGTCGTTCGCATTGGCAAGTACCCGGTCATGATGGTAAACTAGGGTTTGGTGGGTCTTGCTTTCCAAAGGATCTCAATGGCTTCATGCAATTTGCTAGAAGCATTGGGGTTGATCCTACGGTGAGTGAGGCAGTGTGGAAAAAGAACCTAGAGGTCCGGCCTGAAAAGGATTGGGAAGGACTGAAGGGTCGTGCAGTATCCGAGGAGGATGAATAATGGACTGGTCTTCAATTTTACTAAGTGGTTTCTATGGATTCGTTATTGGAATAGGTGTTCTTATATTCACCGGGAAGTGGGCTTTCGCAAAGGCAGACGCAAAGTATGACGTTATGGAACAGCCCTTTAAGCACTGCTTACGTTTCGTTGGCTTTGCTATGATACCAATGCTGCCCGTCGTTCTAGCTTTTAACTTGCTGCGCTTCTTTGTCGGCTTCTAATATACTTATAATGGGTGCTGGCCGCTGTGGCACCACGTTCCTATGGGAACTATTCAAAGAGCTAGGCTTTGACACAGGGGATGAAGCAGAGTTTTTCCAAAACCAGGAACGACTCGGGCTGACCCGTATACCTAGAGTTATAAAGGGGACAGGCGGCCTCTGTATCAATCTGGATATGTACGTCAGGGTTCATGCCTTGCAAATCGAACACATTTTCCTTTGCACTAGGCAACTAGGACCGATGGTGGCGAGCCAGTTGAAAATGAAACAAGATAGAGGGACTTACAAAGGGATGTCCTTAACGGCTTTGCAAGAGATCCTTTACAAAGAAATTCCTGGGACATTTGGCACAGCCCTCCTCCAGATAGCTGATGCAGAGTATCCCTTTAGCGTAGTCAAGTTCCCTAAGTCTGCGGAAGATCCAGACTATCTTGCCTCCGTACTAAAGAAGTCTCATGCTGAGGGGTTCGACTACCTCCCAGAGTTTCATAAGGCATGGATGAACGTAGTAAAACCTGCACTCATAAGGAATAGATAATGCCATACATACCTAAGAAGGATAGGGACAGGTACAACCCACATATTAAAAGTCTACTTCAAGAGCTACATATATCGAACTATGATATAGGTCATATAAACTATATCTTTACCCTCATCATCATCAACATATGGAAAGCGTTTCCCAGATATGCTACCATCGCCTCTATCCGTGGTATGCTAAGCGACGTAAAGGATGAATTTTATAGACGTTATGCCGCCCCTTATGAGGATAAAAAGATCAAAAGGAACGGAGACGTGAAGTAATGTTTGAAAAAATTGCTATGTTCTTACTTATGGGAGCCTACGGTGTTTTGATGTTGTTGTGTTGTGCTCTGTTCGTAGGTGCCTGTATCTTTGGGTTGTACTCTGCATTTATGTCTTCTCCTATCTGGACAGGAATTGGTGCATTACTCTTTATCATCTGTGGCGTTACCGGGCAAAGGATACTACAAGGAGAGATTAAGAAGTGAACTATGATCTAGTCGCTGAAGGTGGCGGGGTCAAAGGAACTGCCTTAATCGGGGCCATGCAATCTATTGAAGCTCATGGCTTCACCCCAGCTAACCTAGCCGGAAGCTCCGCAGGAGCCATCGTAGCTGCCATTAGAGCAGCAGGATATACCCCTGATGAGATGCTGAATATAATGTCTCAGGTGGACTACAAGGACTTCCAAGATGGCAGCAGATGGAAAATCAAAAGGATAATAGACTTTTGGAATCATCTTGGAGTTCACAAGGGCGACGTTTTCTACAACTGGATAAAAGACATACTAGCTGCAAGAGGGGTGAAAACATTTGGTGACTTGGTTGTAACTGGAGAGGAAGATCCTAGATGGAAGTGGAAGCTAAAGGTACTGGCTTCTGATGTTTTCAAGAAACGTATACTGATTTTCCCTAATGATGCTATCCTTTTTGACATAGATCCCAACGAACTAGAAGTTGCATGGGCTGTTCGTGCATCAATGTCTATTCCATTCTACTTCAGGCCGATGCGCTTGCAGAAAAGTTACCTGGTGGATGGTGGGATGTTGTCAAACTTCCCTGTGTGGCTGTTTGACAGCTCGGGAACACCGGATTGGCCCACCTTTGGCCTACTCCTGAAAGAGAATCCAAAGGAAGAAGAAGACAGTGCAGAGATGCTATCTCATATGTGGGGCATGAAGCGGATCTTTCGGTTCTCCCACGCTCTAGTTAAAACCATGATCTCAGCTCACGACAAAAGATTTGTTAGACCGGGTGACTTCACCCATCGGACCATACAAATTCCGGTTGGGGACATTGAGACTACGGACTTTGATCTGACTCTAGAAAAGAAAGACTGGCTCAAGCACCAGGGTAAGACTGCGGCTAATGATTTCTTAGACGATTGGAATTGGGAAAGGTATAAAACATGGGCGACAATGATACGGTCATAATTCTTATCCCCGAGGGCTTCAGGCTCATAGCTGAGACTGAATGGGGTAGGTGTGTAGCTAGCGTTTACCACAATGCAGATAAGAAAACCTTTTTCTTAGTTCTGGACCACGAAAGGTCTTACGGTCCAATGAAGCACCCTCAACTAGAAACCCTGCACCATGTTGTCAATGATGTTATCGAAATGCGAGGGAAGTATATCTACCTAGAGTAACGTCGTGTCTATATACAGACTCCGCAAAGGTAAGCTGGTTCGACGTAGACCTAAACGACCCGAACGCTGGAAAGTGATTCAGGGTTATCCCCGCTATAAAATATCTAACAAGGGTAGGATCAAGGGATACCATAACAAAGTGCTAGCCCTAGGTCCTCACAACACCGTTGTAATTGGTAGAGGTCGTGCTCGGACCCGCCGATCAGTTACAAAACTGTTAAGAGCTCATTGGCATATACCTGGGAGCCTTACTGTAGATAAGGTAAAGGAACTCAAGGCCCGAATTCGAGCGTTGCAAGGGATTGTGGCACGTGGTTCATCGGGAATTGCAAGAGGGACCTGGGTGAAGCTGGCAAAGGAATACGGGATAAGCAGGGTGATGTTATGGTACATCAGGGCGGGCAAACGATGGAAGGGAATCAAATGAAACTGAATATCGGATCGTCTATCCCTAAAGGAAAGTATAGACACCGACCCTGGGTAAACATTGACTACTGCAAAGACTTTATAGAAGCCAGAGTCATGCCTGCCTCCGGTCTGGAGCTTCCATTTCAGGTTGATTCCTTTGATGAAATCCACACAATTCATGTCCTTGAACATTTAGTAAGGCGGGACCACAAACTATTCCTAACCGAGTGCTATCGTGTACTGAGTAAGGATGGTATCCTTATCGTGGAGGTTCCAGACTTTACAAAAACCTGTCAAAAGATCTTAGGGGCCTATGCTAATCGGGAGTGGGAGAAGCTTCGCTGCTGGACTCTTTCAGTATATGGTAAGCACCGATATATCGGTGACTCCCACGCATGGGGCTTCTATCCAGAGCTACTTCTTCAAGATTTTGCAAGTGCTGGGTTTGATAATGTTCAGATCCTAAAAGAGGATGCTGTTAGCGACCACCACACACAGGAGCCTGTGATAGTGGTGTGCGGGGGAAAGTAATGGGATGGAAAGAGGGAGATAAAGAGACACTGCTTGAGAGGTTTTTCTATAAGCCCGAGATCAGTAAGCTAGATCAGATTATAGGTGGGTTCCTAAAGATACTGGATGGCCTCATAAATATACTTACTCTAGGCTTCAGGGGTGGTGGCTTCTTTGTAGAGTATACTTTTTGGAGAAATACTTGGGTGACTGAGCGGGAGCGGGCTCGTAAAAAGTGATATACATTAGGGACGATGATGTGCTCCTAAGCTCTAATGGATTCAGTGACCCCGTGGTTAGGCTAAAGCAGATCCACGGTTGGATCTGTGAAAGCCCTAGGCTTATGCACGTCCCTACTATTCTGTGTAAGGAGATCCAAGCCTTCCCTGAAGCTATTGAGTTCGTAAAGGAAGAGACTATAGCAGGGAGAATGCTGCCTCAGCTACACGGCTGGCAGCATATAGACTATGCCAAGCTCCACGTAGCGGCAGTGCAGAGTCACCTGGAAGAGTCAAAACATTGGATGATAGACAATCTAAATGTCTGTCCTACCCGTTGGTATACTCCTTGGGGTGCCAATGCCACTCACCTATATACAGCAGCTAATAATTGTGGCCTGAAGCTTATTGATACCTCAGGTATCATTGAGCTAGCGGGGCCTAATGGAGTCCTAGCTACGCTCAAGAATGGCGTACCTGTGGACTATCTAGATGGCAAGGAAATCTTCATGCACTGGTGGACAAGGGGCCTTAGACTGTGGCGGCTGGCCCTTATAGCTAAGCATGGATCTTGGCAGGCAGCAAAGTATGCTAAGCCTGAGGTGTTCAAATGAAAAAGAAAATGCTAGAGCGTATAGACTGGCGGGAGCAGAAGTTTAACGAGGCCGTGGCTAAGCTAAGGGAGCAAATCAATACTGGGGTTATAGGTGGTGAGCCGGATAGGCTATGGCTAGATGGTCATGCCAAAGGAAAAGGACTTGATATTTGCTGCGGTGACTTCCCTATCAAGGGAGCAGAGGGAGTAGACGTTTCCGCCAGAAAGATAGGGGCAGACTTCCTTGCTAAAGGTGATGAGCTCACGTTTGTTGATTCTAACTCACTTGACTTTGTTGTCACCAATTACCTTGACGTTTTCCCTGACACCCTGAAGGTTTTGAATGAGTGGTATAGAGTCCTGAAGCCTGAGGGGAAGATAGCCCTTGTCTGCCGGAACGCCGACGCTTACCTGAATCCCATGGGACCTCTTGATAACAGATCCAGGGTCAGCCTATTCACTATGAAAACCATAGGGCTTTACATGGCGCGTGCTGGTTTCTGTAAGATTACAGTTGTCGCGGACTATACCAGCCTCCGTGTAACGGCATCTAAGTGAATGTCACACTTATTACATAATATAATCAATTGTGACCCTCATAAATACCTGATTTCATTGAGAAATTCCTCCTTTAATGGTTACAAAACGTTTAATAAGGACTTAAATACTTTTGTTAAAGTAGGCCCTCGTAAGTACCCGGAATTGCTGAGGAATTTCGGGGCATTTTTAGCCCCTAATTTTAATTGCCGTATTATTCCCTTATTAAAATCATGTAAGTGTATAGCCGATTCCTCAATGGAATCAGGTAGTTACAGAGATCTGGTCGGATTGCAAAAGTTAAATAAGTATGAATATTTTCTATTGTAAAAAAAGGGGCCGTAACCCCCCGTATTCATTGAGGATTCTGAAAAGATAATTAGAAAGATTTGTTGTCTTATTTATACACTTGGGATCTATAACTTGTCAAATAGCGAAAACATAATCGGAATCATGTGGAACAGGAACGAAGCTGACATTCTGACCGAGATTATTGAAGCTGCTTTGCAAAAAGTGGATGCATTATTGATTGCTGATGATGGGTCCACCGACAATAGCTGGCGTATAATCCAAGACCTTCGAGCCAAGCACTCTGAGATAGTCCATATCCAGCAGAAGCCAAACCCTAGGGATCAGGGCCAGAGGCAAAACTTACTAACTGAGGTAAGGCGTAGATATAACCCTGAAGATACTTGGGTTCAAGTGATGGAGTCAGACATTAAAATAGTAGATACGGATATACGTGACGCCATTTCACAGTTCGCTCACGAGGATCTCTGTATCTCTTGGCAAGCCCTGAACGCTGTCAGAAAGCCGGGAACCTGGGATGAGGTAGATACCTACCCTAATTGGGAAATTCCCATCACAGATGTCATGCCTTTTTGTCACATGATGGAGGTTATGCTGTATACTTTTAGGCCTTTACCTGGAATAGATTATACTTCTAGTGTGTGGAGGCCTTGGCCTCAAGGATGGAATCGTTATACTAAGCGTGCGAAACACGCTAAGAAGAATCCTGATTCTCCTTTACTTGCCCACTATGGATTCCGAGGACCAACCCATTTTCTAAAGAAGTATGGGCGAGGTGGGACGCACAGAAAGTATAAGAATTGGGATCTAACTGATGAGGCGAGCGTGCTCCAAACTGTGAGCTTTTTCAATGGGGATTGGAACAGCAATCCTTTCCCTATATCTCGGGAAGGATGGAAGAAATGGCTAAGGAGTACATCACAAACCTAAACACCTTCGCTGATCTAGTGGATAGGCTAATCGTGGAGGTTCATAAGCTAGCCTTCTTCGAGAACAAGAAGAGGGAAGAGCACGCCAAAGCCAAGCCCAATGACAGTCTAATTAGCCAATACGATAACCTTAGCCGAGACTGCTGTGAGTATAGGAGCAGACTTAAAAACGCTATCAACGAGACGTTGAAAGAGATTGTTGAAGACGGTGAGTACCGTTTTCTAAAAGAGGTACGAACCTTCGCCAAGCCACCGAAATCCGTGGCAGAAATTCTAAGCGATATTTGCGAGACTAGTGCTAACGAAGCTATCAAAGGTGAGCTGGTGGCGAGATTCAAGTATGAATCCTACCTAGCTCACTCCAAGCCCAAGAGTAATGAGGACTGCGACTGATGAAAATTTTAGTAACAGGAGGAGCTGGGATGATTGGTTATCACGTAGCCAAGCACTATGCTGAACAAGGTAACAGTGTAGACGTTATGGATAACCACGAAAGATCCCACCTGCTAGGCCATGCCGAGGTATCTGTAGAAAGGATCTACTACAATAGCGAAAAGCTGAAGGACCTGGGCATACAGATCCTTGCAAGGGATGTGAGTGAAAAGGCTAGCTTCGAGGATCTTCCAGAGTATAAGTATATCATTCATCTTGCCGCTCAGTGTGGGGTGCCCTCCTCTATAGAAGATCCTCGTAGGGACTTTGAGGTTAATACAGTTGGAACCTTCAACGTCCTAGAACACGCAAGAGCCTGTGGGGCCAGGGTTGTGTATGCCAGCACTAATAAGGTATACCCTGTTCATGGCCCTTGGTATCTAGACCATGAGCAAAGGCGATGGCGTTGGAGTAAACCTACCTGGGATACCTATGGCTTTCCCTTAGATGGACATACTGATCTCCAAGCGTATTACCCTCAAAATAGAACTCCATATGGGACTAACAAATATGCCGGTGACCTACTCTGTCAAGAGTATTGGCAGACATACCAAGTTCCTACTGGGGTCTTTCGTATGTCCTGTATCTATGGAGATCATCAATTCGGATTTGCTGAGCAGGGGTGGGCGACCTGGTTTGCTATTGCTACAATTAATGGCACGGATATTTCAATCTTTGGAGATGGATGCCAAGTCAGAGATATGCTGTGGGTTGGTGACGTTGTAAAAGCCTACGACGCTTATCTCAAATCAGACACGGTGTCAGCAGGCGTCTGGAATCTAGGTGGCGGTCCACAAAATGTCCTTTCTCTGAATGAGTGTCTGTTGCAATTAGAAGAGATTACGGGGAAGATGAGCAAGCTCATATACGGTGAGTGGCGTCCTGCCGATCAAAGGATATACACTTCGGACACAAGACCACTCTTAGGTGATCTTGATTGGAAGCCTACCGTGAGCCCGGAGGAAGGACTGAAGCGAATTGTTGAATGGGTTGAACCAATAAAGGATCTATTCTAATGCTTAGCAGAAATAAGAGTATGGGCTTCATTAAGTACCACCATGTAGAACGATATGGTATGGATGAGGTACAGGACATTGAGCTAGGGGAATGCTATGTGTTTCCTAAGATAGATGGTACGTGTTCCTCAGTATGGTGGATGGATAATTCAGTTGATCCTATGCCTGCATGTGGTAGTAGGAACCGAGCCTTGACTGCTGTAAGTGATAACGCAGGGTTCTACAAGTGGTCTATGGATCAGGAAAACATCTGGGATATCCTACGCGAGAATGAAACGTGGCATCTCTATGGCGAGTGGCTAGTTCCCCATACCCTAAAGACATACCGAGATGAGGCTTGGCGAAGGTTCTGGGTCTTCGATGTCTTCTGCACGGAGAAGAATAGGCTACTTCCCTTTGATGTATATTCTGAGGTTCTAGAGTATCACAAGCTAGATTACATACAACCTCTCTGCATTGTAAAGGATGGTAGCGAGGAGACGTTCAGAAAAATTGTTGACCAGAACACTTTTCTTATCAAAGATGGTGAAGGTGCGGGAGAAGGTGTTGTAATAAAGAACTACTCCTGGGAGAACAAGTACGGGCGACAGACCTGGGCTAAGATTGTCCGAAATGAGTTCAAGGAAGAGAACCGTAAGGCGTTTGGGATAAACATAGTAACAGGTAAGAAGCAAATTGAGGCAGAGATAGCTTCCACGTTTATTACGCCTGAGTTCGTGGCCAAGACACGGGCTAAGATAGAGCTAGAGACTAAGGAGCGAGGTATCCTTATCCCTAGACTTCTACAAACCTGCTACCATGACCTAGTAACAGAAGAGATATGGGACATTATCAAAAAGCACAAGAACCTCACCATTAATTTCAACACCCTTCAGAAGCATGTGGTCTATCAGGTGAAGAAATTATCAGGGGATCTCTTTTGAGCTTTGGTGGCTTTGCCATAGACGAGGAGCTCTTCTTATACATTAAGGAGATCCTTCCTGAAGGATATACTATCCTTGAACTAGGTAGTGGGCATGGTACTGCTGAGCTAGTGAAGCTTTGGAATGTCTATTCGATTGAGGACAAGAAGAAATGGCTAGGTAAATACCATGACCAGTATATCCATGCTCCTCTCAAATGGCACAAGCCAATAAAGAAACTACCTGGAGAGATATGGTATAATGCTAATACTCTAAAGTATGCTCTACCTAAGAACTATGATCTACTTCTAATTGATGGGCCATGTAGAGAGGATGCCTCAAGGTCAGGGTTCATAAAGTATAAGAGCTTATTCAACCTAAATATTCCCATCATCTTTGATGACGTGAATCGGACACAGGATTGGGATGTGGCAGTGAGGTTGTCTGGAATACTGAGACGCCCCATAACAATACATAACACCCATAAGACTAAGTATTTTGGAGTGATATTGCCATGAACTTAATAGCTGTACGCGAAGAGAAAAAGAACTCCTCTAAGTGGGTTACGGTAAAGGAAGGGAATGTTATCAAGAGCGCCGTTGAATCTGCTAATGCTGCTACTTACATTGAGATTGGCACGGCAAATGGTTATAGCACAGCCTGGGCTGTGCTTGGAATGGACCCTGGAGGTCGCGTTGAAACCTACGACCCAGTAGATCACCCTAAGATATGGGATAAGGATATTGCAAAACGTGTGCAGTATATTCAGGGTTCTTTCAAGTCGGAAGGGAAAAAGTATAAGCATCCCATAGTATTCTTCATTGATGGTGACCATTCCCAGAAAGGTCTAAGAGAGGACTTTGAGCAGGTTGAACCTTTGCTCAAGCCAGGCGATGTTATACTATTTCATGATCTGAATATTGAAGCTATCCAACGCTTCTGCCTTAGACTGAAGGGACGAAAGCCTGACTGGAATTTCGTGGATGTTGAAACTGAAAGGCTAATGCTTATAGCTCTAGTACGATGAAGAAACCGTTTCAACACGCCATGCGAGTCCTCAATGCTGAGCTTAGGCTAGGTCATAGAGGCAAGTCAGGCGTTGCTCCTAAGGTCAAGATGGCTACTCTCAAAGCTGTCTTCCAAAGAGACCGGGGTCGTTGTAGAATTTGTGGCATTCCGGTCTTAGCTACTGCTGAGTTCACAGTAACCAGACCCCACTTCACCTTCTTTATCCCCATCAAGAACGGCGGAAATACTAAGCCAGATAACATCCTTACCCACTGCCCTGATTGCAAACTCTTTCGCAGGCCACTTCAGCGTAAAATTCAAAGGATGGCAAGCGGGGGCACCATAGCTGACCTCATTGAAAATCTAGCCCAACAGGTGCAAAAGCTAGCCCTCCTTGAATCCAAAAAGTATGAAGAGCACGTTTCGCAAAACCCCGATGTTAATAAGATCGCTGAGCTCGACAGGCTTCACCTAGAATGTAAAACCCTGAAGACTCAACTGAAGCAAGAGCTTGATGACTCACTTGCCGAAATGGTAGATATTAGCTATTATCGTCCCATCACGGAGAAAGATATGGAGATTCCTAAGTTCATTCTAAGTAAGAATACTATCGCTGAAAAGATTGAGGAGATCTGTGAGGCTACTACAAATCCTAAAACTTCTATAAACTATGACGTTGTAAAGGCAGAGGTAGCCGAGAGCCTTGAGAAGATAGTAGAGCAAAGAAAGTATGTGATTCTCCAGCCTGAACACGATGAGGATACTGGTTAACAATATCTACTCTCAGATTGAGCCCGAGGATGGGGACAAACCTGAGATCATTACGCGCCTAAGGACGCGATTCGATACCTATGCCCCTGGCTACCAATTCACCAGACAATACAAGACCTACCGCAAAACTCATGGTGTTCATGGCTGGAATGGGAAGGTAAACCTTTTCACCCACGGCCAAGTTCTAACCGGCCTCCTCCCTGAAGTTCTCGACCTTTGCAAAAAAAATAAGACGGTCGTTGAGCTTGTAGATAGAAGAATCATACATCAAGTAACAGTTGCTAACTGGACTGTTAACCTCCGTGACTATCAATATGCTTCGACCAAGATAGCTATCGAGAATCTTTTGCAAGGATGGTGGTGGCCCCGAGGGATAATCCACATAGCTACAGGTGGTGGTAAGACTGAGGTAGCTGCTGCCATGCTCCAGATGCTAGACGTTCCTTCCGTGTTCATCGTACATAGAAAAGATCTACTCCACCAGGCTGCTGCGCGTTTTGCAAAATATAATATACCAGTAGGGATATGTGGTGATGGTAACTGGAACCCGCAGCGAGTTACCGTAGCTACGTTTCAGTCTATTATGGCTAAGGCTAGGACAAATCCAAGCGCTCTTGGTTTCCTAAAGCAAACCGAACAAGTTTTCTTTGACGAAGCACATCATATAGCAGCTTCTTCTAAGAAGGGTAATCTATTTGTTACCTTAGCTGGGATGATGCCTAATGCTTTCATGCGGTGGGGCTTGACTGGTACTCCCTTCATAAAGGATAAGTACTCTAATCTTCTGCTACAAGGAGTCACAGGAAAGGTTCTTCACTCAGTCAGTACTGCGTGGCTTATCGAGAAAGGCTACCTAGCTAAGCCTACAGTATATATGATTAGCGTTAGGCGTGACGAGGCTACACCTAAGAAGTGGCCGGACTGCTATGAGTTTGGTATAGTAAGGAACCAGAAGCGCAACCTAAAGATAGCTGAGGAGATCATAGGTTGTGATGCTCCGTGTCTAGTACTAGTAGAACGAATTGAACATGGTAAGATACTACAGGATCTAACCGGAGTTCCTTTCATCTCTGGGAAAGATGACACTGCAACTAGAGCAAAGATTACTAATGAGCTCAGGGCAGGAAAGCATCAGGCTGCTATAGCTACAACTATCTATGATGAGGGAATTGACATTCCCGAACTCAAGACTTTGATAATTGCTGGTGGTGGAAAGAGCCCAGTGCGGGGAAGGCAAAGGATCGGGAGAGGGCTGCGAAAAGCTTTTGGAAAGAACACGGTCAAGGTGGTAGACTTTATGGATATGAGTAAGGTACTCTTCCTCCATGCTAGACAGAGACGGACAACCTGGCTGGAAGAGGGCTTTGAAGTAAAGGAGATTCCTAGTAGTGCAAACACCTTTGGTAATACGGATGATGGGTGAGGATAACATAGTAATATTTCATTACTGTCCTGAGAAGGCTGGTGGGTATGTTACAGATCAACACAGTCTTCCTATAAGTGGTGAAACTACAAAGATTCTACTCAGGATTTCTTTTGAGAAGTTCGCTGATAAGAAATTCAAACCTCTCAAGTGTAGATGTGGACTGAAGATGACTCCAGACGAAGTAGTCTTTAACTACTTCACAGATAGGATCATGGGCGGTGAGTAAGAGCTTTCCAGAGAGCTACCAGGTTGCATTCCACATATACAAAACCGAAGACAACTACAAAGGTATCTACGTTGTAGATCGTGGAACTGAAATTGGAGTCTTACACTATTGCGGTGACGATCACGTTCCCGCAGGCAACATGACAGCATATAATATTCAGATGAGTATAAAACAGTTTATAGATTACGACGACGGGGTGCTGTTTAAATTTGTATGTTCTCACTGCCAGATAACTATTAACGATAGAGATGTTAAGTATGTATACATTAGTAGTCTTCTCCTGCATGGAGAAGTGGTGGTGCCACAATGAGGCCTAAGAAGTACCTTAGGTGGAAGTGGTGGTGGTACACCATTATCTTAGGTCGCAACGACAGATGGGCTGACAATTATAGAAAGAAGATTCGTAGCAGCTCGAAGGGTAGTCCTAGTCGGAAGCGACGTATAAGAATATCCCCTACAAAAGCTATTAGGATTTGGGAAGAACAAAAAGGACTTTGCAAGTACTGCCAGAGGAAACTGAAACCAGAGGAAGTTACCTTTGACCATATTCTTCCGGTCTGCAAAGGTGGTAAAGAAAACTTTGATAACATGGCTATCGCTTGCTTTGATTGCAACTGCAACAAGGGCGACAAGATAAGTTATACTCCTCCTAAGGGACTATGAAAGAATTTAACGAACACGCTTTTGTTTGGGCCTTGACTGCTAGGGTAGAAGATGCCCGGCAGTTTGCTATGTACTTCCGTCCAGAATACCTACGTATCAAGCCGCTTGGAAAAGTTCTGGAGGTGCTCTTTGACTTCGTGAAAGAGAATAGCATCCCTCCATCTACTAGGACTATCAGAGAAATACTGGAAGCTGAGGTGGGACCAGAGGTATTCCAGTCTAGATACTCCCAAGATATAGCTAGGGTTGAGGCCGAAGACCCTGACATATCATATCAAGTGCATACGCTTGACCTAGCTAAGCAGGTAGCCATGACCAGATCCTTTGAAGATATGGTGAGCTCCCAACAATTCATAAAGTATATGACTGACAGTGAAGGAACTGAGCTCATAAAATCTGTGGAGAAGTGGCAAAGGTATTTCGCCGAGAGGGACGATGGAGTCCACCTGAATATCATAGATGCTATTGAAAAACTAAAGGAGACTAGGGAGTTTATTCCTTCAACTACTCAGATCCCATGTGGGATAATGATTGTAGACAAATGGTTAGGCGGAGGATTGCGAACTAAGAACATGGGGCTATGGATGGCTCCGACAGGCCATGGCAAATCTGCCATCATGATCTACACCGCACATTATATGGCTGTGATGGAGGAGAAAAAGGTATGGTTCATTACCAATGAGCTAGCTTGGGATGAGGTTACTGAAAGGTTCCTAGCTAGATTCAGTGGAAAGAATGTTCAGGACATCATGGAAGATCCAATCGTAGGTATCTGTAGTGATGGAGCTAACTTCATCCGAAGCCAAGGGTTAGGTGAGAACCTATACATTTCTGATGTTCCATCTGGTATCACCACTAATGATCTAGAAGCTCATCTTAGCCGTTTTGCAAATCTCTATGGCTGGAGTCCAGATGTAATCGTACTGGATTACATGGAAAGATTGCGACCCGTTATGAAGGGCATAAACCGTGGTGACACTTGGGTATGGTTCGGTGAGGTGGCTCGGGATCTAGTGGGGCTAGCCAAGCGTAGGAACGTAGCTATCTGGTCTGCCATTCAAACAAACCGCCCAGGGCTCTCTGCTGCTGAGCTCAAGAGTGAGCACGCTCAGGGATCTATCCAGCACTTGCAAGAAGTTACTGCTGTTATTAGCGCCCACTTGCTAGAAGAGACTGGGGATGAGCAGATCCTAGAGTTTAAACCACTCAAGATGAGGCAGAGTAGACTATTACCTAGGCCCGTCCAGCTAGTTTGCAATCTAGGCACCATGACTATCACTTCCAAACTGTATGATGGTGGACCTGATGTTGACAGATCTCAGCCATCTGCTAAAGTACAGCCCAAGAAGGGGAAGGTCCCCTTCAAACCAACCGCAATATAACAAGAGAGACAATCCGGTAACACAAACGAAAACAACAACCCCCTGGAACACGAAAAACCCCCTAGGTCTTGCGGTTGGCCTAGGGGGTTTGCTAGTTTATGGACATGAAATTGGACTGGGACACTTACTTCTTAGAGATGGCAACCCTAGTTGCCAAAAAGTCTAAGGACCCTTCCACAAAAGTTGGAGCTGTGATCGTAGGACCGGAGCATGAGGTAAGGTCTACTGGTTACAATGGCTTCCCCCGTGGCATAGACGAATATCCTCCTTCGCGGTGGGAGCGACCTGAAAAGTATCAGTGGTGCGAACACGCTGAGAGAAATGCTATCTACAATGCAGCTATGATGGGCACTCCCTTAAAAGGATGCACAGCATATGTTCAATGTACCCCATGCGCTCCCTGTGGCCGAGCTTTAATTCAAGCTGGTATAACGGAAGTAGTGATTAGCAAAGAGAATCCTTTTTCTGACCGTTCAGATTGGAAAGATGACATAGACTTTTCTCTAGAAATGCTTAAAGAAGCAGGAGTATCAATAAAATGGGTATTATGACTTGCAACTTGCTCAGAAGTTGCTAGTATACTGCTGCACGACTGCTCGCAACAAGACCCCGGTGGGACCCCTCCAACACCAGCCCTAGCCCTACTGTCCCACCGGGGTTGTTTTTTCCCCTGACATAAGTTACACTCCAGATACCAGCGTATACCACGATATACTTATCCATTGATAAGTCACTGCACGCATGAACCTGGCACCAACATCGCACGAATAATAACAGTAGAAAAGACAAGGAACATAGCAGAAGATACCTCAATAGCTACAGTGTCTAATCTAGATACTAGTCAAAGAGGATTGTTAGATTGTATATATAGTATATATTCTTCTGTCCTCAGTCTGAAAGCCCTCTGGATTTATCCAGGGGGTTTTCTATACTAGGAGCACTATGAAAGATCCAAACGAAATAGTTGATATTGATCGCTCAGAAACACCTAAGAAGAAAAAGGCTGAGAAAGAAAAGACTTGGCTAGGTAAGAAGTATAAAAAGACTAGGTTCAAAAGTTCTGAAGATCGCATGAGGGACTGGTGACCAAGATTGAAACCTGGATTCTCTCCTCCTTCTCAGTAGACAATAATGTAGGAGCAGAGTACAAGTTCCCCTGTCCTCATTGTGGTCATGACAATTTCTATTTCAATTCCAGAAAACTGAAGGGCTTTTGTCATAGAGCCTCTTGTCATTTCTCACCCCAGCTAAAAGATCTAGTCAAGATAGTAGGCCATGGCCCTGACGAAGAGGCTGGATTCATTCCGTTTCCAGCGAATAATCTAGGTCTCAAACAAACAAAGATAAGCCTCCCTGAGACAGCTAAGCCTCTAATCTATATGGACATCGGGGGCAACCCAACAGATCCACTTATGACCGACTTTCAACTGGTAGTTAGTGAGCTCAAGACAGACCGCAATTTAGGAACTAAGGATATTATCAAGTGGAGTATCCACTATGATCCAATTAGCCATAGAGTTATTGTTCCAGTTTACGAGGAAGGAAAGCTTGTTCAATATGTTGGGCGCTTGCTGTGGAGCTTCAAAGGATATGCTAATGAGAAAAGGTATAAGTATGCTTCAGGTGCGTCTATTGGTAAGTACTTGTTAGGTTGGGGAGAAGCTAAGCGTTGGGAAAAACTAGTCTTAGTTGAGAATACGTTTAACGCAATATGGCTTAGAAATACGTTATACTGTAGTACAAACTTCGGATCACACCTCAGTACAGAACAGATTGATAAGATTGAAAAGAGTAAGGTTAAGTCCGTTGTCTTACTTTGGGACGCGGGTGCAGAAGCACGGGCCGAAAAAGCAGTTAGACAATTACATAAGCGAGCTATCAACGCAGTCTATTGTGTCATTAAAGGTCAGCCTGATAATTACCACCTTGAGAATCTTAAAGCGATGTGCAATAATGCACATGAACAATCCCTTAACGGTAGGTCACTAAGGTTTGAAGGTCACTCCATCTACCCTTTCACAATGGTATAGCTGCGATCCTAAGGCAGGGGGTAATCCTCTGTGTAAGTTAGGGTTCACCGCAGCTAAGATTCAACTCCCTGGTGCGTCCGGTACAGAATGTATAGCTAAGAAGCGCCAACAGAAGGATTGGTGGGGCCATAAGTGTGATGTAATGGTAGTCGGGGAGGCTCCTGGGTATGAGGAGGACAGACTAGCAATTCCCTTTGTGGGCAGGTCGGGCGATAAGCTATTCGATAAGTTCCTTAGACCAGCAGGTTTTGACTTTGATAAAGTCTACGTCACCAATGCTGTCAAGTGCGGCCCACCCAAGTTGCGTAAGCCTGCGCCAGAGGAAATCAAGGCTTGTCGTATACATATTGAACAGGAGATTAGACATTTCAAACCCAAGGTAGTCATCCTTGCAGGTAACACAGCCCTCAAAGTTTTCAACCTTCACAACAAGGGCAGCATCTCCTACATCCATGGTAAGCTATTCACCGTAACCATGCCTGGCTGGGATGATGGCCCTGTCTTCAAGGTCATCCCTGTATTCCACCCAGCCTATTTCCTTCATAAGAATAATCCTAGGCTGGAGAGAAGGATTCTTCAGGACTTCCACTTCGCTAAGCGAGTCTTAGATGAAAAGGAAGTAGCCTATAAGTACTACATCCCAGACTACCAAGTCATTCAAACTATGGATGAGCTCGAATGGCTAGTGGATCAGCTTAACAATTCAAAGGAGTTCGCATATGATACTGAATCAGTTGGGCTCCCCTGGAATCTCAGCCCCCTTACTAATGTCAGTGTGTGCTGGGGATTCCCTGGCAAGGTAGCTGTAGTTCCCTTCTCCAAGCATGATCCCAATGGAGTAGACTATAAGACTGCTCCCTACTGGACAGCAGAGGATGATCCACTGGGGCAGGCTTATAAGCTAAAAGTCATTGAAATGCTTCGGGTTCCCTTTCAAAACCCTGCCATTGCAAAGATGGCTCATAACAAAAAGTATGATGACAATGTTATAAGGAAATGGTTAGGTATCTTGATCCAAGGTTTCGGCTGGGATACCTGCACCATGCACCACATACTAGAAGAGATCGGACCACATGGTCTAGAATATCTAGCTGACATGGAGTTCGGGGTAGGGGATTACAGCGCCCCAGTGCGGGCTATTGTAGGACAGGGTAATAGGCTAATCCAAACGTTCGACTACGTTCCAGATGATATCATCTGGCCCTATACTTGTACTGATGTTGAGTGTACCTACCGATTGAAGGAAGTATATCTACCTCGCCTTCAGCAGAAGCCATGGCTGCTCAACCTCTACATGGAGGAATCTGGACCTATCAGTACAGTATTGCGAGAGGCCGAGTGGCTTGGACACCAAATTGATATCCCGGTATTAGAAGAACTCATTAAGGAATACGAGGAGAAGGAAGAGGAAAGTCTATCTAAGATTTACGGGGTGGCTGGTGAGGACTTCAATCCCCGGAGCTCCAAGGATGTTGTAGCCAAGCTACAGTCTATGGGCTTCTCCAGCTACATGCGGGATGAGAATAAGACTAGAGGGTTCAGGGCTGACAGGGAGATCCTTGAGCTCATCTCAGATAAGTGTGAGTTGGCTAAGCTACTCCTTGAGTACCGAAGCATTCGCAAAATTCGTACTACATATTTGGCGAACATTTATAAGGATGTGGATGTTGATGAGCGCATCCGATACTCCTGGTGGATTCATGGTACAGAAAGTGGAAGACTCTCGTGTAGGCTTTTGCATCAAACGCCACGCTCATCTACAGCTAGGACAGCAGCAGGGAAAAAGAACATCCGAGATATCTTCATAGCCAAGGATGGCTTCGATTACTTCTATGCAGACTATGACCAGATTGAGCTCCGGTGTTTAGGTATCATTGCCAATGACCTTGTTCTACTTAAAGCCCTAAGGGATGGTGAAGATATTCATAAGCTTACTGCTTCCGCAGCATTAGGAATACCTTTCGATCAGATTACAGAAGAGCAGAGGCAGATTGGAAAGGGAATTAACTTTGGTACATCCTTTGGATCTAAGGGGTATACCTTAGCTAAGAATCTAAAGATATCTCTTAGCAGAGTTCAGGGTTATATTAAGAAATATCTAAATAAGTTTAAGGGTGTGGCTCAACACTTGAAGGACGTACCAATTGCGGCTATGTCTGCTGGTGGAACAGTTCGTAGTGTTTTTGATAGGGAAAGAAGAATTGAGGGATTGGGAGATCCAGACTTAAAGGTAAGATCACATGCCGAAAGAGAAGCCGTAAACTTTACTATCCAAAATCCGGCTGCTGCAATTACTATCAGAACTGCTATACTTGTAGATGAGATGTTGAAGCAGAACAATATTGGCAAGGAAGATATCAGGATGGTTCAACACGTTCATGACTCTATCTCATACGAGGTACGCAAAAAGTATCTAGCATGGTTCCAGCAGGCCTTTCGCATCATAGCTGAGAGGCCCATACCACAACTAAAGATGTATTCATTTCCAGTTAGTTGTGGCGTCGGTAGAAGCTGGGCTGAAGCTGAAAGAGATTCAAAGAAGTAATGGGACGTAAGGATAGTGAAGTTATCTGTATCACTTGTAGGCAGGGAGAGCGCTTCTGTGTCTGTGTCCGTGATCCTATTGCGAGGCTGCGGGAGTTGACAAAGTTGCTTGAGATGGAGATTGCGAAGGGCAAGGAGCTTAAAGATGGAAAAACGCAAGTTTAATACAGCGGAAATGGGATTAAAGGTTGCGAATGACATACGAATGGGACGGTACAAGTCTAGGTATCTCTCAGGTGAGGATAAACCTATCCTTAATCTTCACTCTAACTTTGAACTAGTTAAAGAATTCACTAGAGAATTCTTTCCTCCACCTGGAAACCCTGGACACCGAGATCCTGAGGCAGAAGAGGTTATGCTTAAGATTAGGCTGATGATAGAGGAGCTAGCTGAGTTGGTAGCTGCAATGCAATTGAATCTTTGCCATCCTAAGGACG
>SMUY01442774.1_pt1 | contig 33809 bp, 30 predicted proteins | sample 2456441 | NCBI WGS metagenome assembly SMUY01 (sample SAMN11095931, study PRJNA526329) | marine sediment metagenome | biome: Marine sediment; feature: Surficial sediment; material: Deep marine sediment; isolation source: Hadal surficial sediment | place: Pacific Ocean | collected 2014-11 | depth...
ACTTTCTCTTCTTCATCCTCTTCAAGCTCTATCTCTGTTGCAAGCAAAACACAATCGTCGGTGAGTGTACCTTCAACCTCCACTTCATCATCTACTTTTAAAACACTGAATTCTGCAAAGTTTTCGAATTTTGTATTTCCATCAGTGTTTATAGTACATATGCCATCATCCTCTGTTTCGAGTGTAAAGGATGTGTCTGAAATTCCAGTAATTTTTCCCTTAAGTTCTACTTTCTCTTCTTCATCCTCTTCGGCTTCCACGTCACCTGAAATACCTATCTTTTCTTCTAGTGTGATTTCTATCTTTTCTTGAGCAAAAGCAAAATTACCTAATGGTAGTTGAAAATCGTTAGTAATATCCTGATTAAGATTTGGTGGAATGGATGGATAACTTGCTAAACCTAAAACTAGAACTGACATAAGAAAAATACAGCTAATATTAGAGATCAATGTGAAGTATCGATCTGATGCATTAAATTTAACAGTTACGTAGTATTGATTCAAAAATTCACATGATACTTGTAAAAAATTGTTATATTATTTTGTGACACTACCATTTCATAAACAACTCTCGACAGAATTACCAAACTTTCGGTCAAGAATTATGTAATGACCAAGACTTGTCTAGTTTTAGGCATAAAATAGTGTGTCCCCAAAGTGGGAGGCTACGTGTAAACACTTACTCGGAATCTGGTTCAGAGTCAGTGATGTCTTTAGAATCAATAGATTCTGGAGTGTCTTTTTTGGTTGTAGTTTTCTTTTTTCTTTTACCTTCTTCATCAAGATCAACAACTCCAGCTTCTCCCAATGCAAAGATTACTTCCGTTTCTGGATGATGTGGACTATCAATCATTCTCGCAATTCGTTTTTTGCCAGATTTTTTGAAGTAAATTCTGTAAGTACTTGTATGTGCAAAAATATTGCCTCCTACTGGACGAGTTGGATCACCAAAGAACACATCTGGTGCTGCCATCACTTGATTTGTTGCAATAGCAGCAATGTTGTAAATTTCAGCAATTCTTACCAAGAGATGCAAAAAATGATTGAGTTTTTGCTGTCTTGCTGCCAGAGTTCCTCTTCCAAGATATTCTGCTCTGAATAGACCTACTGCCGAATCAACAATAATTAACTTGATGTTGTTTTTTTCAATTACTGGACCAGCTTCTTCTAGAATAAGTGTCTGATGTGCGCTATTGTAGGCTCTAGCAACAATTATGTTCTCAAGAACTTTTTCAGGATCCATTTCGTTAGCCTTTGCTATAGTCACTATTCTTTCTGGCCTGAAGGTGTTTTCTGTATCTATGTATAATACACCGCCTCCTAAACCACCTTCCTCTTTTGGTTTTTGAACAGTGATACACATGGTATGACAAAATTGTGTCTTTCCACAACCAAATTCTCCATATACTTCGGTGAGTGCTTGTGTTTCAACTCCACCATCAAATAATGTATCAAGACTATTAGTACCAGTTGTAATTTTACCTATATCCTGTCTTCTTTTGTAAATATCAGTTGCACTCTCAAAATCTTTAGCGATTAATCCTTCCTCAACAAGCTGTTTACGAGCCTTGTTGACTATTTTTTCTGCTATCTCTTTATCCATACCTGTAATTTCAGCAATTTCTACAGGACCTCTTATAATTAGATCCATTATGTTATGAATGCCGGCATCAGTTAGTTTTCTAGTAGTTACTGGACCTACGCCTTCTAAACTATCTAATCTCAAATCTTCCATTTCATCATAAAGTAATATACGGTACTATTAGAAAGTAGGTAATTATAGAATCACCTTCTTCTTCTTCTTCTTTGCCCTGGTTTGTTTTGACCAGGAGTTCTATTCAAAGTGAATCTCTTACGAAAATTGCTTTTGTTTCTAAGACTAGAGTGAGTACCAATTCTTTTTCTTCCCTCTACTTTTGGTGTCTGACCTCTTACTTTTCCCGCTTTAGTAAGCGATCCGTGAGTTGCCATAATTTATCATTTTTTGAATTGAATTTATGTATTTGTATAAAATTTATCAGGTTTTACGCCTGAATTGTCCATGCTAAGACTTTAGGCAGTATCGATATTTACATTTCGTATAAAATGCTAAACTCTTGAAAGTATATGGTACTTTTCTTTGTGTTTTGCGTTACGAGAAGATGTATCAAGCTTTAGATTACAACAAACACTCAAAATCCTGATAATATGAGAATATCTGATCATCTTGAAAAGAGAAAAAAGTCCAGCCATGTCTAAATCTGAGATGACGGTACGAATGTTTCCATCAAACGCAAATCCATCTGGAAATGTTTTTGGGGGATATATTCTAAACAAATTGATCTAATTGCAGGTTTAGTGGCACAACGACATGCACAAACCAATGCTGTTACTGCGTCTATTGATCGAGTTAATTTCCTAAAGCCTGTCTTTGTAGGAGATGTATTGGTGCTACATGCAAGACTCAATTATGTTCATAGATCATCCATGGAAATTGAAATTAGCGTATCCGCTGAGAATTTGGCCAAAGGAACTAGTACCCTAACAGGAACTGCATTTGTCACCATGGTCGCATTAGATAAAAATAGTAAACCTACCCAAGTTCCAGAATTAATACTTGAGAGTGAAGAGGATAAAAGAAAATTTGCTGAAGGAAAGTTAAGAATGGAGCAAAGAATTAAAGAACGCAATTATTGAGATGTTCAACCTAAATTACATTTCATAACATTTAGAAAAGTGCAACAGTTTTCTTTGTATTCTTAAAATTCCAAAAATTGTTGATAAGGAAAGAGTGAAGATTAAAAATGTAAACGAACCAAATTCTGGAATATAATTTGAATTATAGTATGATTCGTTCAATCCACTGACACTCAGTCCTGGTACCACTCCTCCACCTATAACGTATATTCTGTCATTTACAGTAGCTGATCCAAGACCATGGCGTGCCGTTGGCATCGGTATACGAGTTTGCCAACCTTGTTTTGGAATGTATTGTTCGTTTTGATCAAATGTTCCAAATGGTGACTCTCCTCCAAAAACAATGATTGTTCCGTTAATTGGTGATGATGTCAAACCACCTCGCGGTGTTGGCATTTCTTCTAATATTTCCCATCTGTTAGTTTGTGGGTCATACACTTCATTGGTTCCAAGATTCAAAGCCATTGTCATCACTCTCCCACCAATAACATACATCTTTTTTTCAATAACAGCGGAGGTTAAGTGTTCACGTGCAGTTGGCATTGGAGCCTTGGTTTGCCAAGAGTTTGTTTTTGTATCAAATGCCTCATTTACTGAAAGAGTGATTGTATTTGCTCCTCCCACTGCATACAAGGTATTTCCAATAAACTGTGCAGTTAATGCTCCTCTTGGTGTGGGCATCGGTGGGCCTATACGCCAGTTGTCTGTTACAGTATTATAAATAAACAACAAATCTACGGGTTGCCAACCATTCTTGTAACCTCCTACAACATAGATCTCTCCATTATAAGCTGCTGCCCCAACATGATGTAATTCTTCTGGAATGGCTGAAACAGAATTCCAAGAATTGTTTATCGTGTCAAACTCTTCAATGATGTTTGTTGTTCTTCCATCTCTATCAAAGCCACCTATCAAGTAAATTTTCTCTTCAACAGAAACTGCTACAATCTCTGTACGTGGAGTGGGCATGGGTGTCAATGATTCCCAAATTTCCTTAGGAAGTTCCTCCGCAAGAGCTTCTTGAAAGATGATAATTAACAAAAGCAAAATAAGAATTGAAGGAATTTTCAACAAAATCTTTATGGCATCATTCTATCTAAACCAAATCAATTAAAGACCAAGACTTTTTTGGATTTTTTTGATACATTAACAGTTCATATCAAGTTTGGTAGATTCTCAAAAATGAGATTTTGATATTCTCTTTATCAATATAAATTGGTAAATCTGTTTGGAAGGCATAATGGATTCCAATAGTTTTCACATTGGTCTAGGTAACAATGATACTGAAACAAGAAAAAAAGCAGATTCAGATTTTGTTTTGTTTTGGAATGACCAGGCCAAGAATTTATCTTGGTTTAAACCATGGGAAAAAACTTTGGATTGGAAACCACCATTTGCAAAATGGTTTGTTGGTGGAATTCTTAATGCGTGCTACACAACTCTGGATGTTCACCTAGAGAAAAGATCTCAGAAACCTGCTATCTTGTGGGAAGGTGAAAATGAAGAAAAAAGAGTTTTGACATATAGAGATCTCTGGATACAAGTTTGCAAGTTTTCAAATGTTTTAAAATCATTAAGCATTAAGAAAGGTGACCGCATTACAATATACCTTCCTATGATTCCAGAATTACCTATATCCATGCTTGCATGTGCAAGAATTGGAGCAATACATTCAGTAGTGTTTTCAGGATTCAGTTCAAATTCTCTTAAAGATAGAATTAATGATTCAAAGTCAAAAATTGTCATTACTGCTGATGGGGGATATAGACGAGGGGCCGTTGTTAAGCTAAAAGATGTAGTAGATGAGGCGATCAAAGAACTTGAATTTGTAGAGAATGTAATTGTTGTTGAGAGGGCAAAAAACAAAGTCAGTATAAACTCTAAAGATAAATGGTGGAACGTGTTAATGAAAGATTCTTCTTCGAAATGCGAACCTGAAAAAGTTGAAAGTACTCATCCTCTGTACATACTTTATACATCTGGCACTACTGGAAAACCTAAAGGAGTTCTTCATGGTACAGGAGGATACCTAACTTACCTATATTCCACATTCAAGTGGGTCTTTGACATAAAAGATTCTGATATTTATTTTTGTACTGCGGATATAGGATGGGTTACAGGCCATAGCTATATTGTTTATGGTCCATTGCTTCATGGTGCAACCCAAGTCATGTATGAAGGTGCTCCAGATTTTCCAAATCCTTCAAGATGGTGGAAAATAATTCAGAAATACAAGGTCACAATTCTTTATACAACACCAACAGCACTTAGGATGTTTATTCGATTCGGTGAATCAATTCTTAATTCCATTGATTTATCCTCTTTGCGCTTGTTAGGTACAGTTGGAGAACCAATCAATCCAGAAGTGTGGCGTTGGTATTTCGAAATAATTGGAAAGAAAAAGTGCCCCATCGTCGATACTTGGTGGCAGACCGAAACTGGAGGAATAATAATTTCTCCTCTTCCTGGACTTGAAACAGTTCCACTCAAGCCAGGTTCTGCAACGCTGCCAATTCCAGGGATAAATGTTGCTGTACTAGATGAGAATGGAATGGAGCTACCAACTAACACAAAGGGATACCTAGTTATTCGAAATCCATGGCCTGGAATGCTTTTGACATTATGGGCTAATGACGAAAAATACAAGAAAGTGTATTGGTCTAAATACAAAAATATCTACGACGTAGGAGATTTTGCAATAAAAGATAATGACGGCTACTTTTGGATACTTGGAAGAGCAGACGATGTCTTAAAGATAGCAGGACACAGGATAGGTACTGCCGAGGTAGAAAGCAGTACTGTGTCACACCATGGTGTGGCAGAGGCTGCTGTATGTGGAATTCCTCATGAGATAAAGGGCGAAGTCATCATTGCATTTGTTGTTTTAAAAGAAGGAATCCAAAAAAATGATAATTTAAAAAAAGAAATTATTAATTCCATTCGTACTGGGGTCGGCCCTATCGCAACTCCAGAACAACTTTACTTTGTTCCAAAGCTACCAAAGACTAGAAGTGGTAAAATAATGAGACGTCTACTCAAGGCTATTGCAATGAATGAGAAAATAGGAGATGTCAGTACCCTTGAGGATGGAGCCGCAGTAAGTGAGATACAGGATACAATTGAAGAGCTTAAACATTCAATTCAACAAAACAAGTAGGATTTGTTTGAATCTCTAAAATACAAAGACCAAGTTAGGTTTGATTTGGGTGCCGCATGTAAGGCCGATAATTTTTGTTCAATATGTAATGGGCCTTCGAGGTGATTTGTCAAGTTAGTTTAAGGCCCCACCATTTTGTTACGAGTCGATACGAATCTAGAGGGATTCTTGTCAAAAATGAGCTGTGTCTTTGCATTTTTTGTTCGTAAAGTGTAGGGTACAAGGGTGTCAAAGAGGTATTCCTTTGATAACATCATGTGTTGTTCTTGCGGTGGATGTACAAATACTTAAAAACTATTTCTAAATGTCGAATTCTATATGAAAGAATATGCTGATGAAGAAGGTCTACTTATAATTATAAAAGCCTCTGAATTATCTGGAGAAATTGCAACACTTACCTGGAATTGGAACAATTATTCAGATCCTGTTAAAGTAGCATACGAACTAATGGATAAGGTTCACAAACTTTTTCTAGAAATTCCTGAGTATGAACAAAGAATTGGCTCTAAACTTAATGAGTACCATAGAAATAAAATTAATAATGCAATAGTAGATTTAAGAAAACTACTTCCTTATATGAAGAACAAAATCAAACCTTATGAAAGTTTAGAAAATATAGTCGATTAAACAAGCGTCAATTCAGTTCGTATCAAATGTATATCTTCATTGACGAATTCCATATCTTGATGTCAGAGAAGATGCCACAGAGCCTAAAACTGAACCAAATAAAATATGCAGTCCTAACGATGTTTGTATCACTGTAGGCAATTTTGTTTGCATTTTTTGTTTTATCATATCTTGAGTGGCATTAGGGTTCATACTCATCATGAGTTTCATCATATTTGGAGCTAACACGTTTTGCAACATTGGTATGAAAAAGACCCCAAAAACAATTAGTCCTGCTATAATGCCAAAAACTATTCCTCTAGAGATCTTGTTTATTCTGAGTTTTGTGATCTTACCTGTAATGATTCCAAATATTCCCCCAACTATAATACCAGTGACAATATGCATTCCTAAACCTACTGCAAAGGCATTTGGTTTATCAGCACCAAACACAATTCCAAAAACAATCCAGTTTACGTTGTATGGCATTTCAAGTTGTACGTTACTAATTATTTTTGGACCAATCATAGCAAGACTTCCAACAATGCCACCTATTATTCCAAATAGTACTGCTTTAGAAGCTGTGACTTTCTGGGTATTTTCCACTAGCAGAACTAAGAAAGCAACCTTTTATTCATATTTCCAATTTGAAATGGGAAAATGTTGTTCCTGGTGAGGTATTGTGATGTTTTATTTTCCACGTTAACAGTTCGTATCAAATGTAAAAAAAAGATTAATGATGATCTTGTTTCAATAATTGCCAGATTCCAATAACATTGCCTTCAGTATCTGCCACTCTGGCGTACAAACCAAAGTCGCCCACTTTCATCGTAGGCATTACAACTTTACCTCCAGCCGATTCTATCTTTTTTATGTGTTCATCTACTGATGGAACAGCTATGACAATTACAGGGTGTTCTCCGGTTGGATCCTTCTTCAAAAATCCACCATTAATTGCTCCAAGTTCGGTAGGCATCATTGTTTTTGGATCAGTTTTGCAGGTAGTAGCTATATAGTAATCCATATCTGCAAACTTGTTTATTTGCCATCCAAAAACATCTTGGTAAAACTTTTGAGCTCTTTGTTGATCATCATATGGAATCTCAAAATGTACTACTTTGTTCATTACTACCATACCAAAAGTTGAAAGTATTAAATTTTCTTCCTAATTCGTAATCCTATCTAAGATTATTCTGTGTAATCCATACAGGATTATCCAATCCAATTAGGGACTTTACTAAATTAGTTAAAGCCCAATACTCCAGCAGAGTCTATACAAACAAGTTCAGTACCCTCTTTGTTGTGGATCATGAGAAAGATGCCCAGTCTATACTGTGATATGACACATCATTGAGACACATGAATTTGAGTGTAAGAATATGCAATCAAACCACCAACTATTGCTAAAATAAGAAGAGATGTTCCAATAGCAATACCAGCTTTTCCCATGAAATTATTTCGTTATCTAATATTTATGAACTAGTGAAAATATCAGATTTGATTTAACTCCAGATTTTTTCCTTGAAAGTCCATTTTTTGTTTAGCACAAAATTACTAAATGCTGCAGTTCCAACTGCCAAAACTAACGCAATTGGATAGGACAAACTAAATCCATCTACTAAATAATACACCATTCCAAGTTGAACCAACGCACCAATTGAACTAAACCCTGCAAATTTACCATATTGAATTACAGTTCTCTTTGGTGAAAAGTCCCTATCCTCAAATGTCCAGTACTTATTTAGCACAAAATTACTGGTGATTGAAAACATAATTCCCATTATGGTTGCATGAAGATACCACATATCCAAACTAGAGGAAAACAAAAGTGATGCAAGATAGTTAACTCCAAGACCAGATACTCCCACAGTGAAGAATCGAGCAGCCTTTGATAGGAATCGAACAGAAGTTCTTTTCTCATCTTTTCTTACTGTTCTTCCATATCTATACAACTTCCAGACAGACTTGCAATAATCAAAAATTATGGATGTGTCAAGTTTACTTGAACCAAACTTTCTGTCTGTAAATGTATAAGGAATCTCTTCAACTTTGACTCCTTTTGTCTTTACCAGTATCTCTAATAGCATCTTGTATCCAATTGCATCAAACTTTAGTCCTTCTGTAATTTTTCTTCTAAATGCAAAAAATCCTGACATTGGATCATTAGTAGCAACACCTAATCCTTTTTTTGCAATCTTAGTTGCAATCTTACTCATCAGTTTTCGTTTAAAGGGCCATCCACGAATTACCCCACCCTTGACATATCTGGATGCTACAACAATATCGCACCGAGTCTGTTTTATGGTTTCTAGCATTTTTGGAATGATTTGTGGTGGATGAGACAAGTCAGAGTCCATTACAACTACTGTATCTCCCTTGGAGTTTTCTAGGCCATTAAGGATTGCAGAACTCAGACCTTCCTTGGTCTTTCTGTTAATAACTGAAATGGAATAGCCCGCAATTTTCTTCATGGATTTTACATATTCTTCAACAATCTTTCCGGTGCCATCAGGGGAATTATCATCTACAACTATTGCTTCAATATCTATTTTTGGCAGATATTTCTTGATTGACTTTAAGACATTACAGATATTTTCAGATTCGTTAAAGGTTGGAATTATTATTGAAACCTGGTTTTCTGCCAATTGTAATCTAAATGAGTCTCAAATTAGCCCTATTTCTTACTAGCTATGAAGAATTATTAAATTAGGAATTTGCGAATCAGAGAATGTCAATAACTCTACAAAGCAAAGCAAAGATTTCAGCATCAATTTTCATTGCTGCTATTCTGATGGGAATTGCTTCAGTTGGAATATTGTATCTGATTGATGAGAATTCTTTGTTATACTATGGAGATGCAGTATCTCATTTGTATAGTGCAAGGAGATTTGTAGATTCCAATGATCCTGGAATAATACAGATGGGAACCGTTTGGCTTCCATTACCTCATCTTATAATGCTGCCATTTTCTCTAGTTGATTCTTTGTTTCGTTCAGGTCTTGCAGGACTAGTAAATCTGCCACTACATGCATTGACATCTGTTTTAATTTACAAAATTATTCTTACTCAGACCAAAAGATCATGGATTGCAATAATTGGGGGACTGCTCTATGCATCAAACCCAAACTTGTTGTACTTGGGAATCACTGCAATGACTGAAACACCATTCTTGTTATTCTTTATATCATCAGTTTATTTTTTCCAAAAATGGATTATACAATTACAAGACAATACTAATTTCAAATACATTTTACTTGCATCTGTCTTTGTCTCTCTTGCAACTTTGTGCAGGTATGAGGCATGGATACTTGCCCCTATTCTAGTACTATTTACAATGTTTTTTGTACTCAAAAAAGGGAAAGATAAAAGAACAGTTGCAGTAATTTTGATTTCACTTGTTTCGTTTTCTGGAATAGTGTTTTGGGCTGGATGGAATCAAGTCATTTATGATAATCCGTTTGAATTTGTAAATACCCAATTTTATGCAGCATCATCACAAGCTGTAGAAAGACCATACAGGGACTTTTTGTATCTCCAACCACAAAATGTTCTGTACATTTATGGAGCTGCGGCAGTTATGATTTCTGGCCCCATACTGTTATTCTTTGCAGCAGGGGGATATTTCTCATATTTACGAGAAAAAATCAAGACAGTTCCAAGTTACATCTATTTTTTCATGTCTTTGCCTGTTTTGTTTACCATGTTTACTATGTTCATTGGGATAAGCGAGATGAGTCAATGGTGGTTTAATGCACGTTTTGCAACATTTCTGACACCATTGGTAATTGTTTTAGCATCAATTGCATTGTTGAGACTTGAAAAAATCAACAAGAAACTAGTTTTAGGAGTTATTGTTACAGGTTTGTTTGTTTTCCAGGTTGCCAGCCCTACTTTTGGAGTGGTGACATACTTGGATGCGTATGGTGGATGGATTTACAAACAATCCCCATATGCAAAACAGACATCTGATTTTCTTTATGAGAATTATGATGGCGGAAAAATACTGATAATGACTGGTTCATCACAAGCACACCGAATTATGATTTCATCTGGTGTTGATTTGATTGATTATAATGAAGGGATTGAATCATTTCTTTTCAAACCCTTTTTCAAAGAACCGTGGAAACATAACAAATGGGTAGTGATGGGATTAGAGCCAGATTCAGATTCTGTTAATGCTGCAAAGTTTTGGTTAGAGAATACAGACATGCTAGAGACGTATTATGATATAGTGCATCAAAACCAATACTATCAAGTATTCAAATTGAAATGATGATGATTGAAATTGATAATACTCTTTTTACATTAAAAATCAGTTCTGTTAAGATTTAGTACAATACTGTCCAAATCCATCATAGGGATTTGCAAAATTGGTTTACACTCCAATACTCCCGCAGGGCCTTATCATTTTAGTTTAGAACTCTTACAATTGTTATATGAAAATAAATTCAAAACGGGCCTTCGAGGGGAATCGAACTCCTGTCCGGGGATCCACAGTCCCCTATACTACCATTGTACTACGAAGGCCACGAAAAACAACTGTATTTTTTCTAGTATTAACTTTTGATTTTTAGAAACAGCAAGTTGTTTGATAATTTGTCTTCATGTTTATTATCAAGCAATAGAATTTTTCGTTATGAAAGGTGCTGGATGGTGGATTGCGATGATAATAACAGCAGCGATTACTGCCTATGGAGCCTATTATTTCCTGCCATGGATGTAATTAACGATATTTTCTCGTCTGCTTTTCACATTTATTAATTCATAATTTGTCTGCCTGAGGCAGATAATCAGCTTTAAATTTGCAGTGTCAGCAAAATTTTCGACTTGAAGAGAGAATTCATCACAAAGAGACTTCATCATGCAAAGAAACCCCTAGAGGAAACTTTAGAAAAAAAGATTACATCTATTGAAGGAAAAGAATTTTCATGGATTGACCTTCAAAATCCAGATAGAAGTGATGTCGAGAAACTCGCTGAAAGATTCCACTTCAATGAGTTGAACATTGAAGACTGTATGACAAAGTTTGAATTACCAAAGTTAGACAAATATGATGACCAGATATTCTTCATACTGCATTTTCCTCCTTTGACTTCAAAGAAGGTTTTGTCAAAATACAGTCAAATTTCTATATTTGTGGGAACTGACTTTCTCGTCACAGTACATCACGGAGATCTTAAACCACTAGTTGATTTAGTTGAAAATTGTGCATCTGGCACTGATCAAGAAAGGAGACATCGTTTAATGGATAGATTCCCAGGAGTTTTACTTCATGAAATAATTGATCTTCTAGTAGATGATTTAATGCACACTATGCGAAGAATTATCGCAAATCTTGACGATATAGAAGATAGTGTATTTGATGAAACAAAATCAGCTGCAAGAAGCATCTCTCATTTACGTAGGGAAATTAACATGCTTAGAAGAATAGTTCATGCTTTGAAGAGAATAGTATTGGAAATTAATAAAAATGTTGAAAAATTTTCGAAAACAGGAGGCGTGGAACTCACTTTGTATTTTGACGACGTGCTTGATCATGTTGAAAAGATATTGGATTCTCTTGAAGAATCTCAAGAAACAATGGAAATCTACAAGGATACAGATTTCATGCTAAGTACAGAAAAAACAAACAAGGTTTTAGCAATTCTAACAATCATATTTGCACTAGCAATACCTGCTACAGTTATTGGAACCTTTTATGGAATGAATATTAATTTGCCTGGCGGTTTAGAAGACGAAGTAATGTCATGGGGGCCTTACACAACTTTGATTGTTATAATTTTGGCATCAGCAGTACCTGCGAGTTTGATGTTTTGGTATTTCAGAAAATTAGGGTGGATGAGTTAGAGTAAATTCCTTTCTAATATGGGGTACCCTTTTCTCTTTGTTTTTTAAAAGCCTCAATATACCATTCGAATTCGTCTAAAAATCTTCCCACCCTTTTCTCATAGTTCTTATCTAACAGCTTTCCTTCATCATCAAAGACAGTTTGTATTCTTGATATTGAAAACATGGAAGAAATTGATGGTGCACCAAGTTCAGCAAAAATCTGTCGAAGGTGATTTCCAGCCAAATTTCCTCCAAAACCCCCAATGGAATAAGAAACAATAGCAGATGGTTTGAAAAAGTATTCTTCAAGAAAATAATCCAAAGTGTTTACCATTGCTTGAGATGGACTGTGATTATACTCTGGGGTTACAGGAAGGTATCCATCTGCATTTTTTATTACTGATTAAAGATCCTTAAGTGTCTGCGAGGGATCATCCATTTCCTTGTACATTCTATCTAATAATGGCAAATTCAGCTCCATGGGATCAACAAAATACACATCATGTCTACGTTCCTTTAGTTTTTGTTCCATCCATCTTGCAACTTTGATTCCGTTTCGGTCATGTCTTACAGAACCAACAATCAAGGCAATTTTTGCCATAAACGTTTTGACTCTTAAAAACATAAAATCATTTTGGCGAGTTTAGAAGAGTTATTTTGATTTACAATTCAACTCAAGCATTTTGAATTGTTTACGAACGATTTAAGTAAATGGGTAAAAAACTAGGGATATGAGTTGTTCGGGGGAAATAGTACAAGAAAATGAGTTAATTCAAATCAAACCTGGAGTTTTACAACAACTCAAAAAGGCCAAGTATGGAGTAGCTGATCACTCAACTGTTGAGCTATGTCATTGGACAAAAAAATCATTTAAAAATGAAGGGGATTGTTACAAACACAAGTTTTATGGAATCTCCACTCATCGATGTATGGAGTTCTCACCGGCTGGAATGCATTGTGAAAATAGATGCGTCTACTGCTGGAGACCAATGGAATTTTATGATTCTTTAAAAATGGAACCTGAAAAAGTGGCAGAGCCTGAAGATATTTTGAAAAAACTCATGGAGGAAAGAAGAAAACTAATCATGGGCCATTATGGTGACTCAAGAAAAGACAAACAAAAGATGGATGAATCTTTGCTACCCAGTCATTATTCAATTTCACTTTCTGGAGAACCGACGATGTATCCAAAATTACCAGCCCTAATCAAATATCTAAAATCATTAAAGCTGACAAAATCGATTTTCCTTGTCACAAATGGTCAAGAACCTGATATGATAAAGAGGTTAGCTGAAGAAGATGCTTTGCCTACTCAACTGTACCTTTCAACAAATGCTGCAGATTATGAATCATTTATGAGAATTAACAGACCACGTTATCAAGATTCTTGGGAAAGATGGAATACAACACTTGAAATGATAAAGGGGTTAGAAACAAGAACTGTCCTTAGAATCACTTTGATTAGAGATTATAATACTAATGAGGAAATGATTCCTGCTTTTGCATCTATGATTAGACGTTCCAGTCCTCATTTTATCGAAGTAAAATCCTACATGCATATCGGGCGTTCTACTAATAGACTTGAACGAGAACATATGCTAGAAATTGACGAAGTCAAACACTTTGCCTCAGAATTAGCTAGACAAAGCAAAATATTTTCATTTATGGATGAGAGCTACATTTCAAGAGTCGTGGTTTTACAAAACCAAGATCGGTTCATCGATAGATGGATTCCTGCTTGTTTTGAAACCACTTAGCAAATTTCTTTAATGCATTATATCTATGAGACAATTCATTTTTATTAGTTAGCTCTGCAAAAGTTTTTGATCTTCCTGAAGGAATGAAAATTGGGTCATAGCCCCATCCAGCACCTCGTATGTTCTTTGAAATTCCACCTGCCACTTTAGCTTCAAAAAGAATTGGTTTTTTTGTTTTATTACAAAAAGCAATAATTGATTGAAATTTGGCATTTCTTTTTGTTTTTACCAATTTCAAAATTCCTTTGTTTCCAATTGTTTTGAACACATACGAAGAAAAGGGTCCTGGAAATCCTCTTAAATTATCGATGAACAGACCATCATCCTCAATAATTACTGGTTTTTTGCATTTGCCAAACGCCTCAAGCACTTTATGAGTGGCTATCTCTTTGAGTAGGTCAGATTGTATTTCTTTTAATTCACATTTAAAAAAACCAATTCTTATTCCAAAATTTTCTAAAATTTTCTTTGCTTCTTGATACTTATTTTTGTTAGATGATGCAAAAAAAACATCATACGACTGTCGCATACCTACCCCGTCCTTCAATAACAGAAACTAAATTTATGACTTTATTGAATCTTAAAGTGCCTACTGCAGTCTTATAACCTACAAGAAAATTTTCCCATGCCTCTTTCATCAAAGGAGCATGTGCGCTATTCAATATTTCTTTAAACAATCTAAGATCAACTGCATGATCTCCTGGTTTTTTTGTTATAATGGATAAACCGAAATCTATAACAAAGATTTGTCCATGTGACACAATAAAGTTTGATGTGGTAAGATCACCATGCATTACATCATTTTTGTGCAGTGTTCCAACTATCTGCCCAATTTTTTTACAAATCAGTATTAGTTTAGGTGTTGGAAGATCATAAACCAAAGTTCCTGCAATATACTGCATCAGGATTGTACAATTTTTTGTATCAACAAAATAAACTAACGGAGTGCAAATTCCAAAGGATTTAACATCTGAAATGATTTCTGATTCTCGTCTTGTTCTTTGTTTTCTTATTCTATGATCAAGTTGAGAATTGCGATAATTTTTTTCCTTTCTAGCCTTAAGTACTGCTTTTTGTTTATTCCATTCAGTAAGAAATAGATCTCCTTCTGCCCCTTTTTTAATCAGTTTCATTATATTGCTAATCAAAATGTTATAATTTAGAGATTATTTTAGGTATGAACCTGAGGACTAAATTTCATTAAAATTATTACCCAAGTATTACTGATTAAAATCCAGTTATGGAAGAGGGTGAAAAGAGACTCAAACAAGAAGATTGTAGCGAGGATGAGTTAGGAGCGGGAATTCTCACACTTACCAACAAAAGATTAGCATTTGATAAAACAAGGGGCAGAATTATGGATTTTTCAAAAAAAATGGGAGAAACCGTTGTTAATGTTCCATTGAGTGACGTGAAGGAGGTGTGGAAGGAGGGTCGGTTTATGAAAAAAGTTTGTTTTACTGCAAAAACCAGTGAAGGTGAAAAAACCTACAAGTTTGGTGTTTTAGGTACTGGTGGATGGCTAAAAGAAATTCAAAACGCAGTAGATGATTTTAAAAATCAATAATCAATTTCGACTGTATCTAATCTCCATGCTTGTCTAACAAAAGTTTCATCAAGATTAGCTCCATCTTTTACAGATGATTCTAAAAGTCCAGTCCATGCTATTTGCGAGCCACAATCTCCGGAATAGTTTTGAGATGATACAAAAAATTTACAATTTTGTCTTCTACATACGCTTTGCAACATTTCTGAAAGTCTTTTGTTGGCTGTAACACCTCCTACTATCAAGAATTCTTTTTTATTTGTAAATGCCAATGCTCTTTCAGATGCCTCAGAAATCATCGCAAACGCTGTTTCTTGAAGAGAAAAACAGGCATTTTCAACACCTTCTGAAAGAATAGATTTTGTTGCTGAGAGCAATCCAGAAAATGAAACATCATTTCCTTTTACTACATACGGTAACGAAACATAAATGGAGGATTTGTTGGCAAGATCTTCAATTTGTTTTCCACAAGGTGATGCAAATCCAATTGATCGTCCAAATTGATCTAATAATTGACCAAGTGTGATATCTAGTGTTTCACCAAAAACACGCCATTTTCCCATCATAAAAGCAAGTAACATTGTATGACCGCCTGAAACAAGAAGTACCAGAGGATTTTTTGCACCAGTTAACAATTTTCCAAGCTCGATATGTCCTATGGCGTGGTTGATAGGGTATATTGGAATTTGATAATATGATGATAAGGAACGTGAAACAACAGCTCCAACTCTAAGACAGGGCCCTAGTCCAGGACCAGCTGCATATGCAACTATATCCAAATCACGGACACTTACTTTTGCTTTTTGTAAGCTTTCTGAAAGAACTTTAGCACTGTTTTCTACATGATGACGTGATGCTTCCCTAGGATGAATCCCTTCTCCTTCAGGGGGACGATAAATTTTCCTAACGTCAGATAGGATTTTTCCTTTTTTACCTTTTTTTTCTAAAACTGCACAGGAAAATGTGTGTGCAGTACTTTCAACACCTAAACAGAGCATCTTATCCCCTACTCATTGTGGATACTATTTTGATGACATCACCGTTTTTTAGTTTATGATCTGCGCCTATCCGCTGTTTTGTTTTGCAATCAATTGCGTGTAAGAAACCTTTTGCAATGTCTGCGTGAATTGTTTCTGCTAAATCTTTTGCTGTAGCTCCTGCAGTTAATAATTTGGCATCAGGAAATATCACTCCATCCCTGTTGCAAAACTTGCTATCATCTTCTACTGGATAAACTACAATGGAATTCAGAACATCAAATACAGCAGAATTCAAAGAGCTTTGAATTCCGGTTGTTTTTATTTTTGAGAGTACGGTTTTTACAACATCAAGTGCTCTTTTCTGTTGATCAGACATCTTAACATTTTCTTTTATAGAAAAAGTATCATTGCCAGGAACATAATCAATTAAACTGGATTTTGATGCCTTCCTTAATAGCAGTTCTGTTTCAGCACTACAAAGAATTACCTTTTCATTATGAATTTTATTGATTATCTCTAAATTTTTGCAAAGATCTGCTTTATTAGCAGCGATGAGTATGGGTTTGGTATTTTTTCTAAGCTCCTTTACAAAGGTCGATAGATCCTTTTCATCCCATTCTGAGGATTTTTTTGTAAGTAAGCCAGTACTTTGTAAAACAGCTTGAACCTCATAATCTTTAATTCCCAAACCGCTAAAGCGGTTTGCAATTCCTTCAACCAGTTTTACAGTCTTTTGTTCAATTTCTTTTGATATCTTTTGCCATTCGCGTTCTAAAATTTGTTTGAACCATTGATCAAATTCCTCAACAACAAATTCAATGTCTTTTAGTGGATCATGTTCTCCAACCGGTACTGGCTGTCCTTGAATATCGGTAGAGCCAGAAATATCAACTACGTGAATTAAAACTTTGGCTTGTCGTGCATCATCCAAAAATTGGTTCCCTAATCCTTTGCCTTTATGTGCGTCTGGAACTAATCCAGCAATATCGATTAATTTTATTGGAGTAAATCGAGTTCCATTAACACATAAAGGATTTTCATGTTTGATTTCAAAATGCCTACAAGCGCAATCTGTTTTAACGTAAGCAACGCCAACATTTGGTTCAATTGTGGTGAATGGAAAATTTCCTGTTGGCACTGGTGTTTCTGTTGCAGCGGTAAAAAATGTTGATTTGCCAACATTTGCTTTGCCTAAAAGTCCAATTTCCATAACAGAAAAAATTCAATTGTACATATTAGTATTACAGAAATCGTTTAATCTGCTTTAATGTGAACCTATAATGTGTCTCTTGTAATCACCGGTAATCCAGGGGTAGGCAAACATACTGTTTCTAAAAGTTTAGCCAAAATTTTAGATTATGAAATTTTAGATATTAACAAAATTGCTCTTGAATCCAATTTATACGAAAAAACTGATGAGACGAATGATGTCGATGTTTTAAGACTAAAAAATATTTTAAAAAAGAAAATTTCAAAAAAATCCTTAATTGTTGGACATTTGGCACCATATGTTCTAACAAAATCCCAAGTTTCAAAAGCAATTATCCTCCGTAAAAGCCCCTACAAGCTTGTTCAAATATATAAAAAAAGAAAATACTCGAAGAAAAAAACTACAGAGAACTTGGGAAGCGAGGTTTTGGGAATAATAGCATACGAAGCAATGAAGAAATTTGGAAAAAACAAAACATTTCAGATAGACACTTCTTCAAAATCTATTTCAAACCTAACCAAACATATCAAAGATATTCTTGATGGCAAATCCAAAACAGAAACAGTAGACTGGCTTTCAGTTGTTAAAGAGAGGGATTTGCAAAAATTCTTTTCCTATTGATTAAATATTGTAGAAAGGTGAAGGCGATAATTGTTCGAAATTAAAAAATGTGATTTAGCTGGAAGGATTGGGACATTACACACTAATCACGGGAAGGTAGAAACCCCGGCATATGTTCCAGTAATTCATCCAACAAAGCAAACTATTCCAGCAAAAGATTTCAAAAAACTAGGTTTTGATTTAGTAATCACAAATGCATACATAACAAAGAATCATTATGGACAAGAAGCAATCAGACGGGGCATTCATGATATCATTGATTTTGATGGTGCTGTTATGACAGATTCTGGTGGTTATCAAGTATTAGAGTATGGAACAATCAGAGTTACTGCTTCAGAAATGGCAGAATTTGAAACAAAAATTAAATCGGATATTGCGATACCGCTTGATAAACCAACAGGTTTTGGTCTCACGAAAACAAAAGCAAAATCCTATGTTGATCACACTCTAAAGATTTCAAAACAAACATTGAATCAAAGTTCTAACAATGGACAAATTTGGGTAGGGCCAATTCAGGGTAGTGAGCATTTTGATCTTGTTAGGCATTCAACCAAAACTCTGCTAAAATATGGATTTCAAATGTTGGCATTAGGAAGTCCGGTTGAATTTATGGAATCATACAGGTTCAGTCTTCTCGCAAAAATGATAATTTCAGCAAAATCCCAAATGCCGGCCTCTATACCGCTTCATCTATTTGGTGCAGGTCATCCACTTACCATTGCCTTTGCAATAGCATTAGGATGTGACACTTTTGATTCAGCTTCCTATATGCTTTATGCAAAGCAGGAAAGATACATTACGGATGATCGAACTAGACATCTCTCAGAAATTGTAAATTTCTCATGTAATTGTGTGGTATGCTCTAAATTCACTCCAAAGGAATTACTTGCCTTAGATGGTTATGAAAAAATTAACAATCTTGCTCTTCATAATTTGATTTCAATAAGATCCGAAGTTGAGCGAGTAAAAGATGCAATTCATGAAGGACGGTTATGGGAATATGTGATGAAAAAAGCAAGAGCACATCCCAAGCTGTTTGAGGTTATTGAAGTTTTTACATCAAATCCAAATTACTTTATCGGTACCACCCCAAAATTCAAAGACAAGGCCATATTCCTTTTTTCAAAAGAAGATCAATTTCGACCCGAAGTCTTAGCCTATCACAACATGGTAAGAAGATTCAGGACTAGAAAAAAATTACTTGTAATATCTCAAGAAACAGAGATAAAACCGGCATATTTGTCCTCAGAATATGCTAAAATAAAGAATACATTCAAAGATTCCGAATCGGTACAATTTTGTTACTATAACCCATACCTAGGTCTAATTCCACTTGAAATCTCGGATATCTTTCCTGCAGCTCACAATGTAATGTCAGATTCTATCTACAATCCAGAAGACTTTCCTGTTTTTGCAAAAACGTGGAAAACTTTTTTCAACAAAAACAAGTTTTCAATCATCTGTTATGAGAAGGATGATTTTTTCATTCGATACTTTGTAAAGTCATTACCAAAAAACATCAAAAGGAAATCTCTAGTTAAGCAAAAATAAGAAAAAAGAATGTGGGAGATGCTGTCTATAGGGCAGCGTCTTCTGCCCAGCCTTTTACGAAAACTCCGTTCTTGTGAAGAGGTACAGGTTGTCCTGCAGTGTAATTCATTGGTCTCATCCAGAAGATTGATTTTGTTGGACAAACTCCAATGCATGCACCGTCTGAGATGCATCTTTCTGGATAAAAGACAAATGCTTTACCTCTCTTCCAGCCTTCTACTGGCTTTACACGAAGTACGTCTGGACCAAGAGTAGTACAGATTTCAACACAAAGTGCGCATCCGATACATCTCTGTTCATCTATGTCTGGAAGTATTGCTATTGGCATTTATTTCACTTATATTAAAAAATGCTAAGTTGCTATTTAAACCATAATCAATTTTCATAACAGAGTTATGATTTTTTGATGATCGCTTTTTGTTATAACGCTATAATTTTTTATTAGTCATAGCTAAGAAAACACAAGGCTAGAACGTTTGAAGCCTAGGCAATCATTACTAGAGAAATGATAGATGATGTCATTTTGATCAATTCCCATTAAATATGATTTATTACGTCAGGGCTTTTAAAAATCTGAATCTGCTATTAGAAATTTTTGAAGGATTGTATTAGAGTAAATTAATGCTATAAGGAAATAAATTTCAAATTATTATATAAAAAAAGAAAAACAAAAGAAAAGTACGTGAATTACACGTTTACTTTTTTCTCATTGCGTCAATTTGGCCAGAAGTAACCCAATCTAGTAGTTCTGCGGATGTAGGATTGAGTTCTGGTTTTTTATTCATAAGATTGACAACCCAAATCCAGTTAATTTGGTTAAGAAGGGGTTTGTTAGCTTCATCATCTTTGCGAACCTTGGCAACTAATGCCTGATCTTGTGTTTTTAACCATTCATCATAGGATCTTCCCATGCAGATCGGATCTTAGCCTGCACTAATTAAAGCTTTTGAAGATTATACTTTATTTCGATTGAACTAATCTGTTTTGACAAAGTTTTAAGGTAGAACTTAAACCAGTTGACTCCTTGAAGGTTAAAGTCCTAGGGTCCTCTCATGAAGTCGGTCGATCTGGTTTTCTTGTGAATGGTAATGGAACAAATTTCTTACTAGATTATGGAGTTTTATTTGGAAAACGAAACATGCCCCCACAATATCCTTTGCATGTTAAACCAAAAGATGTTGATTCAGTAATTATTACCCATGCACACCTTGACCACTCTGGAAATGTTCCATCACTATACGTTAGCGGAAATACAAATGTGTATGCTACTCCTCCAACTTTTGATTTAAGTCAATTATTGATTGAGGATATGCTTAAAATCGAAAAAAGTTTTCAACAATTTGATCTACCTGCAGTAAACAACATGATGCGAAATGCAAAGGAAGTAGGTTATAGACAAAAAATTACACGAGGGAATGCATCATTTGAGCTACGAGAGTCGGGGCATGTATTAGGGGGCAGCGCTGTTTTAGTTGAATCAGAAAAAAAACGATTATTCTATACTAGTGACTTTAATCCAAGAGGATCTCGCATGTTACGAGAGGCTGACGTGGATATTGGAGATATTGATTTGCTCATCATAGAAAGCACCTATTCTCAAACGGAACAAGTCCCAAGAAAAAAGGCCGAAGAAGGCTTGATTGAATTTGCATACGAGGTAATTGACCAAAAAGGAGTTTTGTTCATACCTTCATTTTCTGTTGAACGTTCTCAAGAAATTGCATGTGTTCTAAAAAATGCTAAATTTAAACACAAAGTAATCATGGATGGAATGGCATTGAAGGTGAATGAGATAATGTTTCGACATCCAGAGTATCTAAAAGATCCCAAATTATTTGCTGATTCTATTAATGAGATAATTCCAATAAGAAATCACCACGAAAGAAAGAGATCTTTGGAAGAACCTTGTGTAGTAATTTCACCTGCCGGAATGTTAGTTGGTGGAAATGCTGTGTATTACTTGCAACATCTTGCATTTAACAACAAAAATGGAATTGCCCTAGTTTCCTATCAAGGGGAAGGTACACAGGGTAGAAAATTATTGGATACAGGAAAGGTTTCCACACGAGGTCGCGACATGAAGGCGTTGGCTCAAGTAAAACAATTTGAATTCTCAGGTCATGGCGACAAAAATGATCTTTTTGAATTTGTAAAAAACGTCAAGGGCAATCCAAAGGTTTTGACAGTACATGGAGACAGTGATTCATGCATAAAGTTTGCTGAAGAAATCAAAGAAAAAATTGGTTTTGATGCATATTCACCAGATGCAAATGAAATCATAAAAGTTTGATTTGCAACAACAATATTTGATAAATATTGATTACAGCATAAATAGTGGTCAGGTTTTTCTGTGGGAAAAAAATGGAGATATCTGGTATGGGATCAATGGCGCTGATGTTCTAGCCGTTAAGGAAAATCCTTTTCAAATAAACTCGTTTTCTCAAAATTCTATTGATTTTTTTAGAGAAAAAGATGAATTACGAGAAATAATTCAAAGCATAACAAAAGACAAAGTAGTCAGAAATGCAGTAAAACAATTTCCCGGTCTAAGATTGCTTCGCCAAGATCCCTTTCAATGCTACATTTCTTTTATTGTTTCATCCAATTCAAACATTCAACGCATTAAACAAATTTTACAAAGATTATGTAAAAAATTCGGAAAAAAAATTATTTTTGAAAAAAAGGAATTTTTTGTGTTTCCTGAACCAAAAAAACTTGCAAATGCTTCAAAAAACGATCTTCTAAATTGCGGTCTAGGTTACAGAACAAAATCGGTTAAAAAAGCATCACTAGCTGTTAGTTCAGGGCAAATTGACTTTGATCTTTTGAAAAAAATTAGTTATCAAAATGCAAAAAAAATTCTTTTGGATGTTTATGGAATAGGAAACAAAGTAGCTGATTGCATACTTTTATTCTCACTTGAAAAACTAGAATCATTTCCAATAGACAGATGGATTTTAAGGGTTTTAGAAAAAAACTATGCAGATAAATTTCGATTGACTGGAAAATCCTTAACGGAAAAAAAATATGACGAAATGCATGAGCAGATTATTGATCATTTTGGTCCATATGCCGGGTATTCTCAACAATTTCTTTTCAAAATGGAAAGAGATCTCAACCAAAAAAGTTGGTTATAAACCCTTAAAATGGTAAAAACTTTGAAAATTTTTGGGCCCGTAGCTCAGCATGGATAGAGTGTTGGACTTCTAATCCAATGGTCGAGGGATCGAAGCCCTCCGGGCCCATGTTTATAAAAAAAGTTGTTTTGCATGTAACGAACTTTAATTGTTAAGATGAAAATGATCAGTAATAGCGATGTGTTAGTCGTTGCTCTTTTTCAAATCTAACCAGGCACTCATAATGGATGTTAATTAGAATTACAATAATCGATAATATTAATAAGAATATGCAAAGTGTAGCTTAAAACGAGATTTGAGATACGAAACTTGCATTATTATTTTAGTTAGTGAATTATTTTTTTTAGAATTCTTTTACTTGCGAATTTGTAAAATTATTTATTTAATTCAATAGTGTGCTCAATGTGAAGGATATTGAATTAAAGTTAGATTCTTTAGAAATTCATCCTAATTCAGAAATCAAAGGCACCATTACAGTAAATTATCCTGGTCAGTATGACGGGGTAGTAATTAATACACAAATTCTAGACTCAAATGAACTTATTGTTTACAAATCCTACAATGGGCAAAAAATCTCTCAGAATGTTTCTCGTTTATTTATTAGTAAAGATACAATGCATAAAAACAAAGTTGATTTTACAGCAGTTATCGAGTTTAAGCCAAAAGGAATGCATGAGGTAAAATTTAGGGCCTCTATAATTGAACAACACAAAGAAATCGAGAGTACGGTCTTGTTTGCAAAGTTTGCAGCTTAGAATCTTTGCTTTGTAATTATAAGCGTGCCTCTCATCCACGGATGAGGCTCGCAATGATATTCAAATTCATGGGCTTCAGTGAAAATAAACTCGTATTTTTCTCCTGGCATGATAACTCCCACTGAACCAAATTTACCGCTATAAGAATCCCTAACCTCTTCGTCAGGGGTTACAGTATGTGGGGTATCATCAACATTGTCCCAAATTATATGATTGTCTATTCCTAGTTGAATGTTAACTAATTTTGGGACAAAGTTGTCCTGTTGATCTGGGTTTGCAGAACCAGGTATCATTTTGATTATTGTTTCTTGTACAGGATGTAAGATATGTTCATCGACTGAGGGTTTTGCTATAGATTCAGGAAGGTAAACTGCCTGATAATAAAATATGCTGACTGAAATTCCAATTATTATTGTAATGATTCCAATTCCATAAGCATGGCCTGATTCCTGAGAACTCAACATTTGGTGTGGTTTCTAGAAGTATTATAAAGCTTTTTTGGATTGTAAGAAAGTTTAGGGTTTGTTTAGATCAGAAGTTCCCGTATTAGGATCTTGTTTCTGGTTTAATCCTACATCTGCTTTAACTTGGGCTTTTGGAACCTCCTGCGGAATTTCGTGTGGAGGTTCTTTTTCCTCACCAGTTGGTGCGCTCTCAGGTAGCTGTGGAGTTTCAGCTTCCTTTGGAGCATCAAGGATACTTGGTTTTTCATCTATCATTAGTTCTGGTGGCGGGAGTGGTATCTTCTTTGTTTTACTCATTCCATATCTGTAAACATGGAAGAATGCAGCAAACACAAAGAGAATTAGGCCAGCAAAGAACAGTGAAAGGTTCTTGAACCCATCCAACATAGCGTTATAAGCTGAGATGTTAAGGAATACCAAGAATACAAGTATTGAGACAAGAATCCAATTCATCCATTTTTCTGACAAGTCTATCGTTGCAACTTTTTTTGGACCTTTTTCTTTTGCCAACTTTGCTTTTCGTTCTGATTCTTTTGCTAAATGTATCATCATATAACTAAAGCCAAAGCTCAGTGGAACCAGCAACAACATAACTGTGTAGAGAAATATTGGATCAATTACCAGTCTCTCTACTAGAGGAATGGTGGTATCAGGTGGAATGTAAAATCCCCAATAGGTAGTCACCATAATTTGTGAAATTCCTGTAATTCCAATGGCAGTAACTATTGGACGATCCTTCCAAGAGAACTTTTTGTATCTATCGATGAATGGAATCAACAACAATGACCCTATGAACAGACCTGGCCACAAAACCCCAGTTACAAACTTGTCATACTGTGTCCGCAAAAATGCATAGAGTGCAGTCAGATACCATTCAGGTACTGTAATCCCCGGCGGCACAGTTGGCTGAAACTTGAATCCCAGATCGACTGGAAACACGCCTCCTACTAGCAACATCGCTCCAGAAATCGCCATAACCATTGGTACATCAAATACCAAGAACCTTGGAAAGTGCACTGCCATCAAACCAAGCATTACAAGTGGAAGGATAAACACATGTTGTGCATAAAATCTAAGAACAAAGTCGTGGAATCCAGAACCAAACATTGCTTCACGAATAGTAGGTCCCATAATCGGGATGGAGTTTGTCAACGATGCGGCAATACTAATTGCAAGCTCTGATCTTTCACTAAAGATTACATCATATCCAGTAAATGCTTCAAGGATTGTTACTGTTCCAAGAATAACTCCTGTTACCCAAAGAAGCTCATTTCTGATTTTGTATCTTCCACTAAAGTATTGATAATACATGTGCAAGATTGCCAAAAGAACCATTGCGTTTGAACCGTGATAGTGAATATTTCTGATATGAAATCCAAATGGCACATCGTCGTTTATGAATGCGACACTATCCCATGCTCTAGTAATAATTGGTTCATAATAGAACATCAAAAGCGCGCCTGTAACTCCTAAAATTACAAAGGAAATGAAGGTAAGCATTCCCAAAAACCCAAAAGGACTCACAAATCTTGCAGGAAATGAAAATTTAATTCCAGTAAAAATAGTTCTGTCAAAACCATCCCAAACCCAATAGATAAAGGCTACAACACCTGTTCTTCTACTTAATGAAACGGCCATATCCTACTATCCCATTTGCATTAACACCCCATGTGGGTGGTTTAATCCATAAAAATCCATCAGAGTCTTCCTCCAAGTAGAGAATGGCAAGTGTGTTAGATGGAGGAGCTTGAACTGAAGCAGGTCCCAGAAATGCAGTTCCTGTTACCGGATCATACATGCTGCCATGACAAGGGCACTCTCCTCTTTTTCGACCTTCTTGGGGCCAATACTTCCACATACACCACAGATGAAGACAAATCATACTGTAAACTCTAAAGGCACTAACATCTTTTTTGCTGCCACCTAATTCTTCAGGTAAACGAATGAATTGCCATTTTCTAAAAGCCTCTTCATTAAGAACTTCATCCTGTCCTTCTGGATAAGTAATAACTTCTGAGTGATTTATTGGAAATGTGTTTACACTGGCATGGGTTCCATCAGGAAGAATAACTTTGACTTTCTCAAGTAATGTAGTAGATGGATTTGGCAGGAAATTTCCCCATGGGACAAATGGAGCAAAGGCTAATGCTGTTCCAGCAGCTCCCATTAACTTTAAAAAATCTCTTCGTGATAGTCCTTTAGAGCTACGTTCCTGCTCGGACATTTAAGTTTCGTACTCTGCAGATTGCTTATAAACCTTGTTTCAATGTTTTTTTGAAATTTTCTTTTTTCTAACAGCTATTATTAAACCAGCTCCGATTACAATACCAATTCCAATAACAAGATAATAGCTTGAATCAAAAATTTGTTCATCTCTAGTTGGAATTTTATCAATTATAGAATGATCAACTGTAAATTGAATTGTTTTTGTAACAATATTTTCAGCTTTGTCTTTAGCTGAAATTTGAACCTCATATTCTCCATCATCTAGATTGGAAGTATCAAATTCATAGTAGGTTTGATCAGTTATGACCTTGTTTGTAGGAAGTAAAATTGTAGTAGCTTCATTTTCAGGTAAATTGGTATCATTTACTTTAAAATCAATTAAAAATTGTTCTGAAACTATAATGTCTTTAGTGGGAGATATGATTTCAAGTTCTGGTGGTGATTTGTCTACAGTAAATGTAAAAATTTCTGTAGAATTATTTCCAACAACATCTACTGCCATAATCTTTATCACATGAGATCCCTCAGATAGTGATCCCGATTTTATTGGATCTGTAGAATTATAAATGAATTCTTCATCATCAAGATAATGTTTTACAATGTACAGATTTTCATCTTTTACATCAGGAGTAATGATAAATTCTTGATTTACAAATTCGGGAATTTTTAAAATTATTTCTGGTTTCTTATCATCAGGCGAAATGGTTGTAAACTTTGAGATTATAGTTATTGATTCAGTTAAAGAATCCCCACCAAACAAAGTTGAGTGAAGTAACATGCCATATGTCCCTGTTTGATTGATTGGTACAAACAAAACAGTTGATGTGTTATCTTTGTTTTTGACAGGAAAGAAACCACCGCCTTGACTAAATGGTGATGTTCCCAACCAGTCTAGTGAGGGCCATCCCAAAAAGTGACCAAATACTCCAGATGGAACATTTGTTTGAACAATTCTTCCTTGTGGATCAATTACAAAAACTGAAAAATTCGAGTCTTCACTTTCCCAAGAAATCTCAATGGCGGCAGTATTGATTGTAGGATCTTCTATTTCAAAATAATATTGTCTCCAATCACCTGACATGTATCTATTAACCATATCAAAAGCTCCCTTGACGTAACCATTTCCATAAAGAACATCTTGACTTTGTTTTCCAGTGATTAATACGATAGAGTCTTTTTCATTGATTTTTTTCTGTACAACAAAAGAAACAGGGACATTAACTGTGTGTTGTTTTCCTTCAAATGTCAAGAACCCTTGATAAACTCCCGATTGATAGGTTGTGGGAACTATGATTGTAGATATTATTTTTAGGGAGCTATTTGGAGGAACTATAACCTCATCATCATTGATCCAGATTATATCCCATTTTCCTTTGTTGTAATAGCTAGCAGAAAGCGTATAATCCATTGATGTTGAATTTAGTTTGGTCTCACCGAACCAATACGAATATCTTGCGGGCACGGGATACACACCCACTAAAGGTACATTTTCAAATTTTTTATTTGGTTCTGAAATTCGTATCTCTTGAACTGTGCCCCAAGAACCACCACGATTTATCATGGATAATTCATCACTGGATGCCGTATTGTCTTGGTTCTTATCATCCCAATCATACAGGTATAGAGAAGAGATTTTCAAATCATTTGCGTATATGTCATCAGTTTTATTCATGAAGGTTTCAAATGGAAAATTAACATTTAGGACAAGTAATGATGCATCAGAGGGGATTGGATTTTTTTCATCATAAAGAGACGCAAGTGTTTTGTGTTCTTTTACATCTGAAAGACGAATATAGTTTGGAGCATATGTTCCTGTTTCATTCAAAATCGGATCTTGTAGATGAACTTCTGTACTTCTATCTACGTGAGTTTTTTTAATTATGTTCAATGTTTGGGCCTTGATGGTAATTTCAAGTGGCTTGGAAGTTGGATTCTCGATTGTAAATGTAGAAATACTTCGTTCACCTGAAGACAAATAGCCCCCAAACCAACTGGTTTGAACATGTTTCTTTTCAGGAAGCTCGAATTTATTAATTCCAAATGTGGTAAAATTTACTTTTTCTATTGAGGGGTCCAAAATTTTCTTGATGTTGGAATATGTATCTTCGTTGTAAACAATAAACATACCATCTTCACCCTCTACAAATTTGATGGCGTCATATACATTCACTAAACCTGAGCCTTGGGTAAATGGATCGTTTTGAAGATCTGTTGCAGTTGACATTAAAATATTCTTTATTCGAAAAGGATCATATTCCTCAAATTTTTCATTCAAACTTTGCATAACCAAGGCAGCGCTTCCTGAAACAAGCGGTGCTGCCATACTTGTACCACCAAATAATGAAAATGGTTCTCGTGTGGAATCTTTTTTTAGCTTTGTAACAGCTGTTGGCGTAAAGCTGTAACCACCTATACTCATCAGGTCGGGTTTTGGATCTCCAATATAACTGGGGCCCCTACTTGAAAAATCAACTACATTGTTTCTGTGATCAGTGGTATTTCCAAATCTTGGTTGATCCTTAAAGGGGCCATACCCAACAAACACATTATTTGTAGTTGCCCCGACTGAAATTCCAAAGGAAGCCGCAGTTGGCAGTCCCAAAGTTCCATAACCATGTCCTGAGTTTCCAGCGCTTGTAACCATTGTAACACCGGGATAATTTTCATCTAATGATTTTGGCGTTACCAAGACATTTAGAATTAGAGACAGAATATCCATTCCAGGTGGATTTCCAATTAAAGGAAAATTTGAAACGCCCCAACTATTTGAAATGATGTCAGCTCTTAGAATTCCTGAGTATTTCCATTCAGTTTCTTCATTATCAAAACCTGCTAACCATAACCAAGCATAAACAGTATCGCCAAACCATAACGCTTTTACTGGAATAATTTTTGCATCAGGAGCTACTCCTTTGATTGTGTATTTTTTTGTGTTGTTATAAATGTCATATTCTTGAGATCCTTTTGAAGTAATTGTTGATGTAGTAGCAGTACCATGTCCTACAAAATCTGTCATCACTCCAAAGAACACACCATTAGGGTCCATTGGAGGTAACAAAGTACCATTAATTGCGCTTAGTGTTTTGTCAATCGCGGAGGTTTTATTGTGAATAACACCATAGATATCAAGCACTCTAGCACCAACAGTTCCTGCACTATAATCAAATTTTCCATCCTTATCAAAATCATAAATTAAAAATTCATTTCCATCTCCAATCTTTATTGGAGTTTCATCAGTAAAATCAAAATCATAATTAGGTTTTTCCCCCTTTGGCAAATCAAATCTAGTATAATCCTCCCAAGAGGTAGAAAGATCTGGTATTATGGTATCATAAACTCCTTCTTTAATTGAATCAACTACTAGCACTGGTACCACCTGCACCCTTGCAAAGGGACCTTCCAATGACCCTTGATATATAATTCCTAAATGATATATTCCACTTTTTGAGACGATGTAATCACGATTATCAGTTCCAATTTTCATATCAACAGTTAGAGTGCCATTAAAAATTGGTGCAAAACCTACCTGGGGGTAGAATGAATTATAAATTTCCAGAGTTGTTCCATTTCCTCCTTGAGATATATCAAGAAACACTCCTTGTTCTGTTTGATAGACTTTAGAAGTTACATCATCAGGCAATGTTTTTGAATAATTTCTAATAATTCTATTTTTATCTATATTGGCAAGAAAGGTGGCATTTGTTAGAATTATTCCTTGACCATCAGCATCTAACATAATTGGTACATTATTTTTATCACGGGCCAGAGAATGTTGAATATCAGGATTTGAAAAATCTACTCCGGTATCAACAATTGCTATTTTGATGCCTGAACCGGTGTAGTTAAAATTTTCATGAACCTTTTTAGAGCCAACTATTTCACCTATATTTGAAATTTCTGGGATGTTGTTTGAATCACTTGAATGAAAATCCAAAGGAAAATCTTCAATCACATAATAGCCTTGTGATTTTAGTTTCGAAATTTTATTTTCTGAGCCTATAGCTACTGAAAAAAATCCATTGTTGGTTTCTAATGAGTATATTTGATTTTTAATTTCAGAATTAACAGCATTTGATGATCCACTTCCAAAAATAACATATCTTTTTAGTGGATTTGAATTTTCTTTTTTTATTTCTAGTGTTACTATTTCCGAGGCGTGTTCAAGGTTTATTTGATTTGATTTTGAATATTGTTCAGGAAGATCACCACCTAAAAAAGAATACGAGCTGTTAAAAAATAACGAGCTCAGAAGAATGATTGAAAGAAAAAGTGCCGCCTTGGGCATAGTTAATGGAGTTTATCTGTATTATAACTATCTTCTCCTTGCAAGAATAACAATTTGTAATGCAACTATAATTCCTATTGAGGCAACAATTGGAAAGAATAACGAATTAAGCTGAAGTGATGCCTCTTCAATGTTTGTAACTGATGAAGAAATGGATGAAACGCTAGAGTCTATGTTGCTGCTCGCTTTTTCTAGCGTAATGCCAAATCCTTCAATTTCAGATTTTAATTTGTCAAGCTCACCAGACGTTTCATCAAGAATAGAATTTAATCTAATAATTTGGTTTGATATTCCACTAATGTCCTGTGTTAAAACATTCGTTGCAGCAGAACCGTGTGATATTGTGCCTTGACTAAACGATACAATATGAAACACGTATGTGCCTTCCATTGTTGCTGTATAATCTGTGAAGTAAAGACCGGGATGTAGTGTATTAAATGATGTTGAAAGACTTTGTACCTCATCGATTGGAAGGTGGACGTGCGATGTTTTAAGGAGTTTGTGTGGTTCCCCTCCCACAAGCATTCCATCACTTGTTATTTGTGCAAAAATTCTAAATGGCTGCCTTACAGCAGCATTTTCTGGGGCAAAAACCAATGTAATTATTCGTCTTTCAACTGGAACATCAAGCAGTTCGGTTGTGGATGTAAATTTTACATCAATTGTTCTTGAAATTCCATTTTGTGTGCTACTAATTACTTCTACTGTATAGGTACCGTAGGGAAAAGTTGTGGAGGAATCTGGCCATACCAGTAGGACATGATTGAATGTTCCATCTTCGTTAACAGTAATTTGGTCAAACTTTGAAATAGTTCCATCTGGCGAAAACAATCTAGCAATTAGATTTTCATTGGGTAAGGCGTTTCCGTAAACAAAAAGTGGCTTCCCATCATTGTAGACTTTGTTGTCGGTAAATACTTCAAGTGTTACTGCAAAAACTTGTAAAGTTGCACCAAAAGAAAATAAAGTAAATAATAGTATTACTAAAATTATTTTCATTTCCTATTTATGAGGAAAGATCTCATAGATATTACTTCTGATAAAATGATCTTGTTTTTGATAACTATTGTTTGGTTGTGTTTTTGAATAAAAAGAAAAGGGGGGAATAGTTTGAAGTTTCTAGTCTTAACTTACTGGTATGTCTACTGATGTTGGTGGTGATAGTGCAGTTGGATTGTCAATGCTCTCCCAAACAAACACTGTTGCAGTGTATGTTCCGCCTGCGTCTGGTGTCCATGATAATGCTGGACTAAATGACTGGCCAGGAGAAAGTGAACCTGTAATCCATGCTAGTGAGACTGTAACGCCGTTAGCATCCTGTACTTGTACCAAGTATGCAAATGATTGTTCTCTATCTTGACCATTCGCCAAGTCGGCTGCAATCTGTACCTGTTGGTCTATGGATACTGTTGTTAGTACATTTCCAAAGGCATTAACCACTCTTGCGTTAGAAGCGGGTGCTCTCTCAAGAGGTGGTACGATTGTACCGATTAGTGAAGTGCCAGTAATATCGAGTTCATCTGCTGTGGTGTACGGGTCTGGTAGTGTATTGTCCTCATATTCTGCGGTGATTGTGTCACCTTCTGAAACTCTGAGTCTGTGACCAGAAGATTCGTCAGTAGTAGTGAAGAACACTGTACCTTCGAATATTCCAGTTGCCTCATTAGTCTCAGTTACAGTAAGGTCAATACCTCCAGCGTCAGAATCTGACCAAACGTCGACATCAAAGTTGTCGACTGCCTCTGGATCTAGGTTCATGTCTGGATCAATTATACGTACTACACCTGTTCCGCTTGCTGGATAACTTGCTTCAAGCCAGTTGGCTTCACCAATGTTCCATCTGATAAGCGCAGATCCTACTACAGTTTCATCCTCGCTAAATTCGAAGGAGACTGTAATACCATCGTCGTCATCAGTTTGTAGGAATCCGTCGGTTGGACCACCATTTGTTTTTGGTGAGGTCCTTGGGTTAGTGTCACTACCTAATATTGTACCTTCTCCTCCACTAGAACCGGTTGTTGCATCACCATCAGAATCGTGGACAAATCCGGTAAGAATAACCTCACCAGTGAAGATGCCTGTGTCGGTTCCTGTTTCGACTAGCTTGTACTGATCAAGATTAAATCCTCTGGTCGAGATCTTTACTGGATCAAGACTAGTTTCTCCAATCTCATCAATCAAGTCGCTGTCGAAGTTGTGATCAGGTGCAATTATTGTGACATATACCTTGTCAGTCCAAGTGTAAACTTTTTGGTCAAGCTCCACAGTTGCTCCGAAGTTAGAAGTGAAGATTGTCAAGTTGATATCCTCGTCCTCATCACCTACAAAGTCAGAACCGGATGGACCCCAATCAGTGTACTCTAAAACAATCTCTTCGCCTCGTTCAAGTCTATCAACAGCGCCAGCTTGTGAGAGTTCTTGAGGAATCTCAATGACTATCTGGAATATTCCAGTGCTGTCACCGGTTTCTCTAAAGTCTGTTGGTTCTGGGTCAAAGTTTTTTGCATTACTTGCTCCACCTTGGTTGCCCATGGTGATTGTGGCAGCATCTGAATCCCATTCTATAATGTCTAGGTCATATGTTTCGGCTGAGTCGTTGTCAAGATCAAAGTCTGGCTCAATAAGAGTCAAAATTAGATCAGAGCCTATAATGTAGACTGACTTGTCAGACTGTAAGACACCGTTTCGAAGATCAAATGTGGCAGAATCAGTTACTGTATTTATGCTACCTGATGCATCGGTTGGGTCAGTGTATTCTACTTGGAGAATGTCTCCCTGTAGGATACAATAGTTAGTACCATCAGTTGATGCTTTATCAAATCTATCAAGTACGCCAGTAGTTAAAGTTCCAACTATACTACTAAATTTCTCTGTTACTGGACATAAAGCGGATTCTGGTCCGTCAGTATATCTTAGTATTATATCTGATTCGAAGACTGCTGAGGTTGGTGATGTTTCAATCATTGGGCCAAATTGTCTGGCAAATGTAGGATTAGTGTTATCGACATCA
>SMUY01019185.1_pt1 | contig 33673 bp, 25 predicted proteins | sample 2456441 | NCBI WGS metagenome assembly SMUY01 (sample SAMN11095931, study PRJNA526329) | marine sediment metagenome | biome: Marine sediment; feature: Surficial sediment; material: Deep marine sediment; isolation source: Hadal surficial sediment | place: Pacific Ocean | collected 2014-11 | depth...
CTGCCGATGTACAAGCACTCGACGCAGAAGAACCACCGTCACATCCTGGGCAAGCACCTGATGCCTCGATTCAGCGATGTGACACTGACGAGGCTGGGGCGACAGGACGTGCAGGCGTACGTGGCGCACCTCACATCACGAGGCTACGCGCCCAAGACGGTCGATCACATCCACGACGTCTTGAGCGCCATCCTGAGGACCGCGGTCAAGTGGGGTCACCTGGAGGACAACCCGGCCCGAGGCGTCGATCTGCCACGACTGACGACGGTACGGGAGAAGTGGGCGCTTACCGTGCAGCAGGCTGCGGCCTTGCTCGTGGCACTCCCGGTCTTGCCCAAGACCCTGGTCGGCCTGGCCATCCTGACCGGCCTGCGACGAGGCGAGTTGTTCGGCCTGCGATGGAGGGACATCGACGAAGGACGGACGTGCTTCACGATCCGGGAGGCGGTGTACGAGGGGATCTTCGACACACCCAAGACCGCCGCCAGCCGGCGGTGCATGCCCCTCTCCCCCGCCGCGCTGGAACTCGTCCAGGACTGGCGCGTGGTCGCCACGCGAACGAAGCCAGAGGACCTGGTCTTCAGCACGCGGACTGGCAAGCCCATCTCACCGGACAGTGTGCTCCGACGCTGGGTCGCACCGGCGTGCAGGGCGCTAGGCCTGCGCAACGCCACGTGGCTGACTTTTCGCCGCACGTTCTCCTCCTGGTCGCACGAGCGTGGCGTGCCGAGCAAAGTGATCGCCGAGCTGATGGGGCACGCGACGGTCGACATGACGCTGAACACGTACACGCAGGTCATGCCCAACGCGCTGCAGGAGGCCGTCAGCAGCGTTTCGGAGGAATTGTTCAGTATTGTTCACTCGCCGGCTGGGCGGAACGCGCTAACTCATTGAGAACATTGGCTCCTGGGGGCGGAGCGAACGAACAACCGTCCGGTTCGTAGCCGGACGTACACGTACCCGGACGGGTCTCGCTACCGAGGTGATGCGGTGACAGGCGACGACGCGGCGACCGGCCGGATGACCGGTCGTCGTCTTGCCACAAGCTACTGGAGGCGAACCACCAATGCGGCGCGGCGGTTCAGACGCCGAGTCTCCTCGCGGGCGTTGTCGTGCATCGGTCGTTCTTCACCGAACGTCACCGTGCGCAGCCGGCCGGCGGGGATGCCACGGCTCGTCAGGTAGTCACGCACCGAGGTGGCGCGCCGCTCACCGAGCGCCTGGTTGTATTCGGAGGTGCCGATGTTGCACGTGTGGCCTTCGATCTCCAGACTCAGATCGGGGTCATCGTTCATCGCGGCGATCGCCTCGTCGAGGATGCGCGTGGCGCCCGGACGCAGCGTGAAGCGGTCGAAGTCGAAGTGCACGTCCTCGAATGAGTACTCGCGCGCCGGCGGCGGTGGCGGCGGCGGCGGCGGCGGCGACGGTGGCGGTGGCGGTGGCGGTGGTGGTGCCGGCGGTGGTGGTGCCGGCGGTGGTGGTGGTGGTGGTGACACGTAGCGCCGGACGCCCGGGTGATACCCGATCCGGAGCTGGAATCCCAGGGTGTTGCCGGTCGTGCCTTGGGAACCCGTCTCCTGGTTGACGGCGTAGTTGAGCCCTGCGCCGACGAACGCTCCACCCCGGGCCTGCCACAGCAGACCAATTGTGAGGTCGACAGGCGTGCTGATCGGCGATGTCACGGCCGATTGGGTGCCGTCGATGCCGACCAGCGACGTCGTCAGCGTCACATCGTCCTCGAGCGGCACCTCGCCGTGCAGCTCGGTGAAGAGCTTGACTGAACCGCCGGTGGGGAACCCGGCGCCGAAGCCCCACCGGATGCTGTTCCCGAGGGTGATACCGTTCGGCGCACCGCGGACGAGGACGCCGCCGAACCCAGAGAGTTCCACCCGCTCCTGGATGTTCTTGCTGACGATGAAGTCGACCATCACGTCGGCCTCACCGGTGCTCCGGCCGGCGGCCTTGTCGCCGGTCGGCACCTTGACTGCGGCACGGATGGCCAGCGCGGCCGGTTGTTGCCGGTGCTCGGATGCGATGTTGAACTTCGCTCCGATGATCAGGTCGCCGATACCGTCGTCGTTCCAGAACTTCGTGATGAACGGGTATTCGTTCAGGACGCCGCCATTGTCGGGATTGGTGGGATCGAACAGCGGTCGTGCGACGCGTCTGAACCGCGTGTCGGCGCGGACCGACCCGAAGAGCTCGACACGGTCGCCGATGCCGACGCCAACGGTGCCGATGAAGTGGCTGATGTCCGTGAGGCCCTGTTCACGGTCGAAGTTGACGCGGTAACCGCTGATCGACCAGGTGCCGGATGGCAGGATCTCCCCGGTGGGTACGAACCATAGCCCGGTGTCCCCGAACCACGTGGTACTGCTCGGTCGGGTGTCGGTGTTGCCATCCTGCGCGGTCGCCACGACAGTGGTGGCGAGCCAGAGACAGGCTGCCAGAGCTGCTGGGACAAGGACTCGTCTCATCGCGGGTGCTAGCCTCATAGAAACGCAGGCACACGGGTCGTAGGTACGTCGGCGGCATGATACCGACCGTGGATGGACGAAGTCAACGGAGATGGGCCCGACGTGTCTGACGTCGAACGGGAGGGCGCAGCCGTTCACCACGGGCCCCGACCCGCCGCGTAGCGGGGCTGTGAGACACGCGACCGAGCGCAGCGGAGCTGCGCTCGGTCGTGGTCGAGGTTAAAACGGGACCACTCCCCTTGCTAGCCGTCGTCGTCCTTTCGCCGCGGGGCGACCACCCAGGCGATGCCGATGCTCAGGGCGTAGAGCACCAGCATTGGCGCCGCCATCAGCGTCAGGGTGGCGGGATCGCCGGTCGGGGTCAGCACCGCTGCGACGATGAAGATGATCAGGATGGCGTATTTGGTGTTGCGCAGCATGAAGCCGGCGGTCAGCATGCCGACACGCGCCAGGAAGAGCACCAGCGTGGGCATCTGGAACACGACACCACAGGCGAGCATCAGCCGAACGTAGAGCGAGAACGTTGGCTGGATTCTCGGCATGAACGTCATGAAGTCGGTCGAGAAACTGGCGAGGAACCGCCAGGCGATCGGAAACAGCAGATAGTGGGAGAACAGACACCCCCCCACGAAGAACAGGCTGGACAGCGTCACGAAGGGGACGGTGAATTTCTTCTCGTGCGCATACAGACCGGGGGCGATAAACCGCCAGAGCTGCAGGAGGACCACCGGGATCGCGAGGATCAGCCCGACAAGCGCCGCGACCTTGATGTAGAGGAAAAATGCCTCGGTCGGCTCGGTGTAGATGAACTGGCCACCCTCGGGAAGGATCTCATACAGCGGCCGCATGACGAACTCGGTGATCGGGCCAATGACCGTGAACGCGACCAGGAACCCGATGAAGACTGCCGCGACCGCGATGACGAGCCGCTTTCGCAGCTCGTCCAGATGGTCCAGGAACGACATCCGGCCGCCGGCGCCATCGGCGGCGAGCTCATCCTCGCCCGGGCGCGTGTCGATCGCGTCCTCGTGGTCAGGATCGACCGCACCGGGCACGGGGAGGGCGCACATAGACCGCCGTCAGACGCTGTTTGCCGCGTCGTGCTGCGGGTCTTCGGCGGGTGGGGCCGGTGCACGGGCTGGCGCGGGCGGCTTCTGGCGGGTCTGCTCCTCGACGTGGATCTCTTCCTCGAGGGTGTTGCGGAGATCGTTCGATGCGCGCTTGAACTCACCGAGGCTCTTACCGAGCGTGCGGCCAAGCTCGGGCAGTTTTCGCGGCCCGAACACGATCAGCGCGATCACGAAGATGATTAGCAACTCCCCCATCCCGATCGAACCAAGCATGATCGCGGCTCCTTTTGTGCCTGCCGTGCCTCCGTGCGCACCCGTGACGTTGACGACCCCATTCTTCTGGCGGCGGCAGGGTCGAGTCTGTAGTCACGGTGTCGAAATGGCGCTGAACACCGCGCACATCTCACCCATGGCATTATAGGAGCGACGTACGAGTGGGTCAAGCAAACAGTCTTCGGTAAGCCACTGAAGTCATTGTGAATACGTGTGTTAGGCCGTTTCGTCGGGTGACGACCAGTCCGTCGGACCGGCATCGTGGGATGCCGGCGGAGCGAGGCTCGTCGCGGCGCGCGGCAGGATGAATGTGAGCGTGGTACCGACGGACGAACCGGTGGCAGATCTTCATCCTTGGCGACCCACTCGTTTCTGCTAGCATCATAGGTATGAACGGCATGCGCGGCTCAAGAACTCTGACGATGGCGGTGGCGGTCGTGATGGCGTCAGCCCTGTTGGGCGGGCTGTTGGGCGGACGGGTGTTGGCCGGTCAGGACAGGCTCAGCCAGCACTACGAGGTGTTCACGATGGCGCTGGCGGCCATCGAGACCACCTACGTGGGCGAGGTCGATTCGGAGCGGCTCGTGTATCGGGCGATCGGCGGCATGCTGCAGACGCTCGACCCGCACTCCAGCTTCATGGACCCGCGGTCATATGCCCAGCTTCGAGAACGTCAGGAAGGCCGGTATTTCGGTCTGGGGATCACGATCAGGGTCATCGATGGTGCCATCACGGTGATGAACCTGTTCGAAGGGTCCCCGGCATATCGCACCGGCCTTCGGCGTGGCGACGTCATCGCCCGTATCGCCGGAGAGGACGCCATCGGCATCACCAGCGATCAGGCGGTCACGCGGCTGCGCGGACCGAAAGGCAGCACGGTCGTCGTGTCGATCCGGCGACGGGGGTACGACAAGCTCATCGATCTGGAAGTGGAGCGGGATGAGATCTCGATTCCGACGGTCCAGGGCGCCTTCATGGTCAACGACACGATCGGCTACGTGCGGCTGCGTGACTTCTCGGAAACGAGCTCGCGCGAGCTGCGAGCGGCGCTACGCGAGCTGGACGAGCTCGGGATGGAGGGATTGCTGCTCGACCTCCGCGACAATCCGGGTGGCCCGCTCGACCAGGCCATTCGCGTGTCGAACGAGTTCCTGCCGAGGGGCGATCTGATTGTCTACACCCGCGGCCGGATACAGAATGCGGACCAGGACTATCACGCGCGTGAGGATGGCGACCACAACGACATTCCGCTCGTCGTGCTGGTGAACCGCAGCAGCGCGAGCGCGTCCGAGATCGTATCCGGCGCGATCCAGGATCACGACCGTGGACTGATCGTCGGCGAGACGACGTTCGGCAAGGCGCTGGTCCAGTCGATCTACCGGGTCAGCCAGGAGGCCGGTCTGGCCTTGACGACCGCCCGGTACTACACGCCGAGCGGTCGGATGATCCAGCGTCCGTGGGACGGCACGTTCGACGAGTATCTGACCTACTCCATGCGCGAGCAGAAGCCGGCCGACCACGCCATGAGCGAGCGGCGGCTCACCGACGGTGGTCGCGAGGTGTTCGGGGGCGGCGGGATCGAGCCGGACCATTTCATGTCCGGTCCGGTCGAGGGGTTCGACCCCACGCCGTTTGGTCGTCTGCTTGCCGCGCGGCAGGAGTTTGCCCTTTTCGCAGAGCGGTTCTCGGCCGAGGGCGACACGCGGATCAAGGATGAGGGGCGCGGACGTCAGCGCGTCTCCCGCGGGTTCGTGATTGGCGACGCGATGATGGCCGACTTTCGGGCCCAGCTCGAGTCCCGGAGGCTGACGATCGATGAGGAGGCGTTCGACGCCGACGAGGCGTTCATCCGGACGATGATGCACTACGAGATCGACCTTGCGTTGTTCAGCCTCGACGAGGCGCGGCGCAACCTGACCGCGAACGATCCGCAGGCGCAGTACGCCATCACGTTGTTCCCCGAGGCGGTTCGTCTACTCAATGTCTCGCGGCAGACCGGCGTCGTGGCGGCGCGCCGAGATTGACGGGACGCTGCTTGCTCGGGGGCTCGGCCCCTGCTACACTGCGATTCGGTCTCGGCGTCGGGGCGGCCCGATTGAGTCGAGCCGTGATCCGCCGATGCGCTCTCGCCGATGGGACTGAACGGGCTGCCAACCATTGAGGCGGCGCGTCGGTACGGTCTCGGCGCCGTCGGCCCAGAACCGCGTCGGTCTTTCGGAGCGTTTCCAGCCGCTCGAGAGGTGGGGTGTCCCTACCCCTGGTTTGGGCGGCTGTTGTTGTGTACAACGGACGACACTGCTGCGATCGGGTGAGACCCAACACCGATGCGTCTTCAACAACTCGAAATCTCCGGGTTCAAGAGTTTCCCAGAACGTGCCAAGCTCGTCTTCGATGACGGCGTGACCGCCATCGTCGGTCCGAACGGCTGTGGCAAGAGTAACGTCATCGATGCCATTACCTGGGTTCTCGGAGAGCAGAGCGCCAAGAGCCTGCGTGGCGAGCGGATGGAAGACGTGATCTTCAGCGGCAGTGACGGGCGCAAGCCGACCGGTACCGCGGAAGTCACGCTGCAGCTGGTCGAGGTCACGGCGGCCACCGGCGCCGTTGGCGCCCCCGAGGCGGCGACGAGCGGCGAGCGCGAGGGGTCGACACACGCGGGGAGGGCGGCCGATGGCGACCTGGCTGTGCCGAAGGTCCAGGGTGATGACGCGGACATCGACGAGCTGGTGCCACTCATTTCGCGGGACGTGGAGGTGGGGCGCCGGCTGTACCGGTCAGGCGAGAGCGAGTACCTGCTTGACGGCCGGGTCTGTCGTCTTCGCGATATCCAGGACCTGCTCATGGACTCCGGCGTCGGGGTCAAGGCCTATGCGGTGATTGAGCAGGGCAAGATCGGCCAGATTCTCAGCGCGCGGCCGACCGAGCGTCGCCAGCTGCTCGAGGAAGCGGCTGGGGTGACCAAGTACAAGAGCCGCCGCCGGGCGGCCGAGCTGAAGCTGGAGGCGGCGCAGCAGAACCTGACGCGTGTGGACGACATCATTCACGAAGTCGAAAAGCAGCGCCGCGCGTTGAAGCGGCAGGCGGCGCAGGCGCGCCGGTACCGCCGGTTGCGCGACGAGCTCCGGCGCTGGGAGGCCATCGGGTTCGCCCAGCGGTACCGGGTGTTGGGTGAGTCGATCGAGTTGGCCCGTCGCCGGCTCGACGCGGCGCATACTCGCGAACAGGCGTCGGCGGGGCGGCTGGCTCTGGTCGAAAGCGAACGCGAGCGGTGTCAGATCGAGCTCGCGGAGTCCGAGAGCGCCGCCACACGCGCCCGGGAGACGGCGCACGCGCGCGAGTTGGCGGTCGAGCGCCGGCAGCAGCAGATCACGTTCGACACTCAGCAGGTCGCCACGCTGGGCGACACCCTGGCCGAGATGGAGCGCGAGCTCGAGGAGCTGGAGGCCAGACGGGGTCCGGCCCAGCGCGAGCTCGATGCTCACGTGGTCGAGACCGGACGGTGCGGCACCGAGCGTGACGAGGTCGGCGGCACCCTGCGGGCCAAGGAGGCGGCGCTTGCGCAGGCCCAGCACGCGCTCGACGGGCTCGAGGGCGACGTCGAGGCGTCGCGTAGCGAGGTGTTCGCGGCGATCAACGCGGCGACCGCGCTGCGTCATGCGGTCGAGCACGCGACCGCAGGTCAGACCCGGCTCGCCGAAACGCTGGCCAAGCTCGACGCCGAGGCGGGGGAGGTGACGGTCGAGACCCAGATGGTGGCCGCGACGCGGGAGCGGACGCGCGCGGCCGAGCGCGCCACGCGTGAGGCACTCGCGCGGGTGCGGGCTGCCTGCGCGGATCGTGACGCCGAGCTCGGGTCGCTGCGTGTCGAGAGTGAGGCGCGCGCCCGCGACCTGCGCGAGCGGGAACACGCGTTGGCCGGTCACACCGGGCGGCTCACGTCGCTGCGTGACCTGGAGGCGACCCGTGCGGGCTACTCCGACGCAGCGCGGCTGTTGCTGTCGGAGTCCGGGTCAGGGGTCCGCCACCTGGGGTCGGTCGCCGACCACCTCGAGGTGGAGCCGGGTCGCGAACGCGCGGTTGAAGCTTGTCTTGGTGACCTATTGCAGTACGTGGTCGTACCGTCACGGGCGGACGCTGAGACCGGGCTGGCGCTGGTGCGCCGACACGGCGCAGGTCGGGCCGGGTTCCTCATCGTCGAGACCAGCGCGGGGAGCCGGCAGCCGGTGGACCCGCCGGACGTCGGGCTGGTGTCGGTCGCCGACGTCGTCCGGGTCGACGGCGATGGTGCGGCGGCGATCCGGGCCGCGCTCGAGAACCGCTGGCTGGCGGGCTCGTTCGACGAGGCCGCGCGGGCAGGGCGCCGGACCACCGCCCCGATCGCGACACCGGACGGCGACGTATTCCGCGGTGCGGCCCTGGTGGACGGCGGCGCGAAGGGAGAGGCCCTCGGAATCCTGGCGACCAAACGCGACATCACGGCGCTCGATGCACAGATCGAGGTCGAGCGCGAAGCCGTGCGCCGTCTCACAGGAGAGCACGCCGAGCTGGACGCCGCCAGCGGCCGCGCCGAGACCACCCTCACGGAACTCCAGCAGGAGCAGCACCAGCAGGAAAAGGTGATGCTCGGTCACGAAATGCAGTTGGCCGCGCTTGGGGAGGACACGGAGCGGCTCGCCCGGAAACTGAACGTCATCGAGACGGAGCGTCGAACCGCGGGTGAGGAGCGTGCTGGGCTCGAGGCCCGTCGTGCCGAGGCGCAAGCGTCGATCGAGCGGCTGGAGGGTGAGCAGCGTGCCGCCGACGAGCGGTTCATGTCCTCGCAGCGCCGCGTGCTCGATGCGCGTGAGTCGATCGATGCGTTGGGCAACGAGCTGGCGGAGACGAAAGCGGCGTACGCCGCGCTGGTCGAGCGGGCCTCTGCGCTGGAAGCGAGCGCGTTGCGGCTCGAGCACGCCAGCCAGGAGCTCACCAGCCGGCTCGCACGTCGCACGACCGATCACACTCGGACCCGGACGGGGCGTGAGGCGCTCATCGCCTCGGTGTCGGCGTCGACACAGCAGCTCGACGAGGACGTGGCGGGGTTGGTCACCTTGCGACACGACGTCCGAGCGACCGACGAGCAGGTGCTCCGGTTGCACGCACAGCTCGAGACACAGGAGAGCGAGGTGCGCGTCACGCGGGCCGGGCTCGAGGAGATTCGTGCGGACGTGTCGAAGCTGGACATCGCGCGGGTGACCGCCGACCGCGACCTCGCGCATCTGGAAGAGACCTGTCGCGACACGCTGCAGCTGACCCTCGACGACGTCGTGGCAGAGGTGGCGGCGCTCGAGCGTGAGGGTGCCATCATGCCCGAGGCCGACCTGATGGCCGCCGAGTCCGTGGAGGGGCCCAGCGACCAGGACGACGCAGCCGATCAGGACGTCCTCGACCCAGACGCGGCGACCGATGCCGCGGTGTGCGAGACCGCGCCCTCCAGTCTGCCGGAGGCGACGACCGGACCCGTCACCGCGGAGGACAGGGTCGCAGCGCTCAAGGGGAAGATCGAGCGGCTCGGGCCGGTGAATATGATGGCGATCGAGGAGTTCGACGACCTCGATGAGCGCTACGAGTTCCTCACGACCCAGCGTGATGACCTCGTGGAGTCGATTCGGGCGACGGGTGATGCAATCGTGCGAATCAATCGCACGACGGGGAAGCGGTTCCGCGACGCCTTCACCGCGATCAACACACATTTTCAGGAGACCTTCTCCACGCTGTTCGGGGGCGGACACGCCGGGTTGGTGCTGCTCGACGAGAGCGATCTGCTCGACAGCGGCATCGACATCATCGCCCAGCCGCCGGGTAAGCGCTTGCAGAACATCCAGCTGTTGTCGGGCGGCGAGAAGGCGCTGTCGGCGATGGCACTGATGTTTGCGATCTTCAAGTACAAGCCAAGCCCGTTCTGTCTGCTCGACGAGATCGACGCACCACTCGACGAGGCGAACATCGGTCGGTTCGTCGAGCTGCTGCGCGGGATGCAGTCCGACACGCAGTTCATCCTGGTGACCCACAACCGCAAGACGATGGAGATCGCCGACCGGCTGTATGGGGTGACCATGGAGGAGCCGGGTGTGTCGAAGTTGATCTCGGTCCAGCTGGGTCAGGGCGAGTCATCGCACCGCGCAACTCCAGTGTGAACCACGGCACGGCCACCCGTGATCACCGGCTGAGGGTCCGCATAAGAATACGTTCCCGTTGTGGGGCGCCGAGGCATCCCGTCTGGCGGCGTTGCTCGTCGGTCGAAAATAGGAAGTTGTGTGTGCGCGAGCCCTCAGACGGCGGACCAGTCTGCTCGCCGCAGCGGGTAACGGCGCGGTGTCGGTGTCGCTCCTGGCGTCGGGAACCGCGGCGGGGATCCGGGACGCGATGACCCAGGTGATTCCCCGTGAATGGTTGCCGGCGTCGCGGCATGCGGGCGTGTGGCCGCCGATGCCGCCGTCCTGACCCTCGCGCGCCGTCTGTGTCATCTCGCGGCTGATAGCAGACGTGAGGTCAGCGTGCGAGACGAGCGGACCGCGAATCGGGGCGTACGGGCACCGCCAGTTGCCGGCATGTGCGATTGCCGACAGGCGGTGTCCGAACACGAAGCTGGCACGCGTGCCGGCTTCGTCCTGACTCCTCGAGGGTCTGTTACGACTTGGTGTGTTGCCGTTCCGGCCGCGCGCCACTCGGGGGCTGACCGCCGCCCTCCGGTTTGTCGAGCAGCGCCTTCCGGCTGAGTCGGATCTTCCCGGACGGGTCGACGTTGATCACCTTCACGAGGACTTGCTCGCCTTCCTGCAGCTCGTCGCGGACTTCCTTCACCCGGTAGTGCGCGATCTCCGAGATGTGGAGCAATCCGTCCACTCCCGGGAGCACCTCGACGAAGGCGCCGAAGTCGGTGATGCGCTGCACCTTCCCCAGATAGGTCTTGTTGAGCTCCGGGGTCGCGGTCAGCTCCTCGATGATCGAGATCGCCTTTTGGGCCGACGCGTCGTCGCGCGACGCGACGTTGACACGTCCGTCGTCTTCGACGTCGATCTTGACGCCGGTGCGCTCGATGATGCTGCGAATCGTCTTGCCACCCGGTCCGATCACGTCGCGGATCTTGTCGATCGGAATCTGGATCGTGACGATCCTGGGCGCGTAGGACGAGATGTTGGACCGCGATTCCTGCAGCGTGGCGCGCATGCGCTCGAGGATGTGCAGCCGTCCGGTGCGCGCCTGTTCCATCGCCTGCCGCATGATGTCGGCGGTGATGCCGCCCACCTTGATGTCCATCTGCAACGCGGTGATGCCGGCGCGGGTGCCGGCGACCTTGAAGTCCATGTCGCCGTAGTGGTCCTCGGCGCCCGCGATGTCACTCAGCACGGCGTGCCGTCCGGTCGAGGGGTCGAGAATCAGCCCCATCGCGACGCCCGCGACCGGCGCTGTGAGCGGCACGCCCGCGTCCATCAGCGCCAGGGTGGCGCCGCACACCGAGGCCATCGACGACGACCCATTCGACTCCAGGATGTCTGAGACCACCCGGACCGTGTAGGGAAACGTGTCGTCGCCCGGCATGACCGGCAGCAGGCTGCGCTCGGCGAGGTTTCCGTGTCCGATCTCCCGACGACCCGGACCACGCAGGAACTTGACTTCCCCGACCGAGAACGGCGGAAAGTTGTAATGCAGCATGAACCGTCGGTAGATCTCGCCGTCGACCATCTCGACCTTTTGCTGGTCGTCTCTGGTGCCAAGCGTTGCGGTCACCAGCGCCTGCGTCTCGCCCCGCGTGAACACCGCTGACCCGTGGGCGCGGGGCAACAACCCGACATCGCACGTGATCGCCCGGATTTCGTCGAACGCGCGGCCGTCGAGACGTTGACCGCGCTCGAGGATCTCATCACGCAGCACCTTCTCCTTGAGCGCCGTGAACACCCTCTTCGCGTCAGCGCGGCGCGCGGCATCGTCCTCGGGCAGCGTCGCCAGATACTCGTCCCGCACTCGGTCGACGGCCGCGGAATTCTCCAGCTTGTCGCGCGTGCGCATCGCGTCGGCGAGCGGGCCCAGCACACGGTGCTCGACCTCCGTGGCGAAGGCGGCGTCCGGTGCCGTCGCGTTGACCGTCAGCTTGGGTTTGCCGGCGGCGGCTACGAGCGTGTCGATCGCGTCGACAATCCCTCGGATCGCCTCGTGACCCGCCTCGAGCGCGCGAAGGATCTCGTCCTCGGACACCTCCTTGGCGCCCGCCTCGACCATGACCAGCGCGTCTTTGCTGCCGGCCACCACGAGGTCCAGCTGCCCCCGTCGTCGCTGGTCGTAGGTCGGGTTGATCAGCAACGTCCCGTCGAGGAGCCCGACCCGCACCGCCGCGATCGTGCGTGCGAACGGGATCTCGGAGAGGGCCAGCGCTGCGGAGGCCCCGGTCAGCGCCAGCACATCCGAATCGTTTTCTGTGTCGGCCGAGATGACGAACGCGACCACCTGTGTCTCGTGGCGCCATCCGGCCGGAAACAGCGGACGGATCGGGCGGTCGATCCCCCGGCTCGTCAGCACTTCCTTTTCGGGGGGCTTGCCTTCCCGCTTGAAGAAGCCGCCAGGGATCCGGCCCGAGGCGTAGGTGTTCTCCCGATAGTCGACGGTCAGGGGGAGAAAGTCGATGCCCTCCCGCTCGTGCGGCGAGTAACACGCGGTGACGAGCACCATCGTGTCGCCATATCGCACCACCACGGACCCATTGGCCTGCTTGGCCAACGTGCCCGTCTCGATGGTCAAGGAGTGGCCGCCAACCTTCACTTCGCCTGTATGCATAATTTCACTCCAGAACGATCCTTCCGGCGAGGAGACGAGAGCGTGGGAAGACGGGAGCGTGGCTGGATATGGTTCGTCTACTTTCGGAGACCCAACCGGCTGATCAGATCGGTGTATCGCCCTGAGTCCTTGGTCTTGAGATAGTCAAGGAGCCGCCGCCGTTGTCCGACGAGCTTCAGCAAACCGCGGCGCGAGTGGTGATCTTTCGCGTGGATCTTGAAATGCTCGGTCAGATAGCTGATGCGCTCGCTCAGCAACGCAACCTGCACTTCAGGCGAACCCGTATCCGACTTGTGCACCTGATACGAGCCGATGAGCTCGGCTTTTTGGTCCCTATGCAACACCACTGCTGATCACCTCCACGAACGGCCCAGACACGTCCGATGCGAGATGGTCACGCAGCCTGTGCTCCAAACCGTCGTCGTCGCTAACGATGTCGTCCCTGCTCATATTGGTTAACCGTCCGATCCTACACTAGAACAATCTTAGGATGCAAAGCGCCGTCACCACGCCGGTCGGCGACAGCGAGTAGCCGGCCGCGTTCGTCCAAGACCCGCACCCGCCCCGTGTCCGACGGCGGGACACCGGCTCTGGGTACCACCATGTCGGTGACCCGCAGCGGGTTCCCGTGCGCTGCTCGGCGGGCGCCGACGTCGCTCACGACGACCGCTGGTATCTCGGGCAGCAGTGAGGCCATCGGCACGAGCTGCGTTGCCACGGACGCGCCGTCCTCCACGATCTGCGCAAGTGGCACGGCGGCCTGGAGGCTGAAGGGGCCGTGTCGTTCTCGACGGAGCGTCTCGAGACACCCGCCGCACCCCAGGACGCCACCAAGGTCATGCGCCAGGGAGCGCACGTAGAAGCCGCTGGAACACACCATCCGGCACCGCACGCGCGGTCCCTCAATCGACAGCACAGTGAGCGTCTCGACGGTGACCTGCGCCGGCGTCACCTCGACGGGCCGCCGCCGCCGGGCCAGATCGTACGCACGGACGCCGTCGATTTTCTTCGCCGAGAAGGGTGGCGGGCGCTGCGCGTAGGACCCGACGAAGCCGGCTGCCGCGTGTGCGATCGTCTCGGGCGACGGGTGCAGGCCGCCAACAGCCGCGGACGTGGCGTCGGGGAACGGTGCGTCGGCCCCCCCGACCACCGTACCGGTGATGTCGTAGGTGTCGGTAATCAGCCCCAGCCGGATCACCGCGTCATACTGTTTCGAGGCGCCGGCCAGCAGCGAGGCGAGTCTGGTGGCCCGACCGATGACGAGAGGCAGCACGCCTGTGGCCAGCGGATCGAGGGTGCCCAGATGGCCGACCTTGTTCACGCCCAGGGTCCGCCGCACACAGGCGACGATGTCGTGCGACGTCGGTCCCGGCGGCTTGTCGATGACCAGCACCCCGTCGAGCGCGACCGGGGCCATCACCTGTCGCTGTCCGTGATCGCCGTCGCGATGTCCGCGATCATCTGGCCGCGTGTCTCCAGCGTCGGGTGTTCGAGTGTGAATCCGGCGGCGTTCAAGTGGCCGCCCCCGCCGAACGAGACCGCCACCCGCCGGACGTCCACCGCGTCCTTCGACCGGAGGCTGACACGAAGACCGTCGTCGGTCTCCTTGAGGAAGATCACGGCCCGCACGTCCCGTGCCGCCAGCGGCAGGTTGACGATGCCCTCCAGGTCGTCCTGGTCGCAGCCGGCCTCGGCCAGCATCGCGTCGTTCACGGCGAGCACCGCGATTCGCTGGTCGTGCTCCAGCTGCATCCGGTCGAGCAACATGCCGGTCAGCCGCAGTCGTCCGAGGCTGCCGTTGTTATAGACCTGGGCCGCCACTCCTGCCACGTCGATCCCAGCCTCGGCGACGCGACGACAGATCTCGAACGTACGTGCGGTGATGTTCGCGTGCCGGAATGACCCCGTGTCGGTCAGGATCGCGACATAGACGTGCGTCGCGATCGCCGGGGTGAGGCGCGCGCCGAGCGCCTCGATCAGGTCGAAGACCATCTCCGCGCAGGCGCACGCCGACACGTCGTGCCAGTTGATGTCGCCGTACATCACGTTACCCGCGTGGTGATCGATGTTGATGATCAGTCGATCGTCGAGCCCGGCGACGCCCGGCCGGCTCAGGGTGCTGCACTCGAGCACCACGACGGCGTCGCATGGGTCCGCTACCGCCGCGGCGATCTCGATCGTCGACACGTCTGGCAGGAACGCGTAGAGCGCCGGCGCCGGATCGCTATTGATGATCCGAACCTGCTTGCCCAGTTGACGAAGCGCGGCGGCCAGCGCCAGCTGTGAGCCGAGCGAGTCGCCATCCGGGCGCGCGTGTGAGGTCAGCAGGAAGCTGTGTCCGTGCAGCAGCGTGTCTCGAATCCGGGACAGATCAGCGTGCAGTGGGGTCATCGGGGACATCGGGTGGCGGCGACGGCGCGTCGGCGCGCAGTTCTTCGAGGACCTCCGCGATCCGTTGTTCGCGCTCGATCGACTCGTCGTAGACGAAGGTCAGCTCCGGCACGTGCCTGACCCGGATCCGGCGTCCCAACTGGCTGCGGAGGAACGGGGCCGCGCGGCGCAGGCCACGCGCCGTCTCCCGCCGGGTCGCCGTGTCGCCGAGTGTCGTGTAGTAGACACGGGCATGCTGCAAGTCCCGGCTCATGCGCACATGGGTCAGGGTGACGAGCCGGACCGCCGGGTCGCGTACCGACCGCAACAGCAGCGAACACAGCTCCGCGCGCACCTGGTCTCCAAGCCGCTCGGGACGTGAATGCATGACGCTCTCGAAAAACAGTCTTAAGAAGTCAGCAGTCAGAAGCCGGAAGTCAGGAGACGCCGGAGGGCTGCGCCAGCTTCCGCTTCAGAGAACGTCACTTCGCCCCGGTGTCCCCGGCGGTCCCTCAGATCAGCCACTCGACGTCGCTCCGCAGCAGCAGACCTGGCTCCACACGCTCGATCTCGGACACGACAGCCTCGAGCGTGCGTTCCGCGATCTCCCGGTCGACGCCAATGGTCACGACACCGAGCCCCGCGCGTTGTCGCAAGTCGTGGTGCGCGACCTCGGCCACCGCGACATTGAACCGGCCCATCCGGTCTTTCAACCGCCGGAGCACAGCGCGCTTGTCCTTCAGGGAGCGGGCGCCGGCGATATGGAGTTCGATGGAGAGGAGCCCGACGATCATCTTCAGACGGGGCTACGCCCCGAAGCCCACGCGGTGGCTAGTGGGGCCGGAGCCCCACGCCGCCACCGCGGGCCGCGCATCCTCGCGCGGCCAAGCATGTGACCGACCCGCGCAATGCCGCCAGCCGGGCTGCCCCGCCCGGCGGCTTGCGGGACGGCCTTCCGACTCGGGGACACTAGATGGTCGCGGCGATTTTCTCGACCGTGAACACCTCGATGACGTCGCCCACCTTGATATCGGCATACCGCTCGAAGGTGATCCCGCACTCGAGGCCGTTCTTGACCTCGCTCGCGTCGTCCTTGAACCGGCGGAGCGACCCGATGCGGCCCTCGTGAATCACGACGTTGTCTCGGAGGAGGCGGGCCTGGGTGTCACCGGCCCGCGTGATCTTGCCTTCCTTGACCATGCACCCGGCAGCCGCGCCGAACTTCGGCACCTTGAACACTTCCCGCACCTCCGCTGCGCCGATCTGAATCTCCTTGACCGTCGGCTCCAGCAGACCGGCCATCGCCTTTCTGATCTCGTCGGTGATGTCGTAGATCACCCGGTGGAGACGGATGTCGATCTGTTCCTGGACGGCCATGGCCGCGGCGTTCCGGTCGGGTCGGACGTTGAACCCGATAATGACGGCGTTGGACGCTGCCGCGAACACGACGTCCCCTTCGGTGATGGCACCTGCGCCACTGCTGATCAGACGCACCTTCACACGCTCGTCTCCCAGCTTGCTCAACGCGTCGGCCAACACCTCGGCCGACCCCTGCACGTCCGCTTTGACGATGATTGGCAGCTCCTTGGTGCCGCCTTTGGCGATCTGCTCCTGGAGTGATTCGAGCGTCAGGCGACTGCCCTTTTCGCCGAGCGTCTTCTGCTTGGCGTGGATCTGGCGGCGCATCGCGATTTGCCGCGCCTTGGCCGCGTCCACCACGACTTGGAAGGTGTCGCCCGGTTGCGGCAGTCCGGTCAGACCCAGCACCTCGATCGGGCTCGACGGGCCGGCCTCTTTCTGCGGGTTGCCCCGGTCGTCGATGAGGGCACGTACTTTGCCGACGATCGGCCCGGCGATGAAATTGTCGCCGACACGCACCGTGCCGTCCTTGACGAGCACCGTCGCCACTGGACCGCGTCCGCGGTCGATCTTGGCCTCGAGGACCGTGCCGCTCGCGCTGCGCGCGGGGTTGGCCTTGAGCTCGCCCATCTCGGTGACGAGCAGAAGCATCTCGAGCAGCGAGTCGAGGTTCTGGCGCTGCTTGGCCGACACTTCGACCGTGACGGTCTGGCCACCCCAGTCCTCGGGTGTCAACCCGATCTCCGACAGCTCGGTCTTGACGCGTTCGGGGTTCGCGTTGGCCTTGTCGATTTTGTTGATCGCAACAAGGATCGGCACCTCCGCCGCCCTGGCGTGTTCGATGGCCTCCTTGGTCTGGGGCATCACGCCGTCGTCGGCCGCGACGACCAGGATGACGACGTCGGTGACACGCGCGCCACGCGCGCGCATCAAGGTGAACGCCTCGTGACCCGGGGTGTCCAGAAACACGATGCGGCGGTCGTTGATCTCGACGGTGTACGCGCCGATGTGCTGGGTGATGCCACCAGCCTCTCGCTCGGCGACACGCGAGTTGCGGATGGCGTCGAGCAACGTCGTTTTGCCGTGGTCGACGTGACCCATCACGGTGACGATCGGTGCCCGTGGGACCAGATCCCCGTCCTGGACGGCTATCGACTCGACCGCCACCATTTCCTCTTCGAACGAGCGCATCTCGACGTCGGCGCCGAACTCCCTGGCCACCATGGTGGCCGTCTCAGTGTCCAGCGTCGTGTTGATGGTGAGCATCAACCGGCGTTCGAGCAGCTTCTTCAAGACGTCCTTGGCGCGGAGGTTCAGCTTCTCGGCGAGGTCTTTGACGGTCATTCCCTCGGCAAGCGAGATCGTGCGGGTGATCGGCGGCGGCGGCGCCAGGACCTGCGGCATCGAAGGACGCGGCGGGTGGCGTCGTCGCCCGCCCGGCCGACGCGGTGGCGGCCGGAACGACGGGCGGTAGCCGACGGCGGGCCGCCCCGACGGAGGCCTGAAGGGTTGCGCTGGCAGCGGGCGCTGTCCCCCGAGTGGCGTGCTCGGTCGCGTCGGTGAGGCGCCGATCGGCCGGGAACCGGGTCTCGGCCGTGTCGGGGCCACCGGCCGTGCGGCGACGGGCGGTACCGGCAGCTTCGCCGATGCAGTCGGCTCGGGTGGTAACAGCGACGGAGCCTTGTCCTCGATACGCAGCTTCAGCATCGACGGGACGAGCCGGCCGGTGGTCGGTGTGACCGGCTTCGTGGCGGTCGGCGCCGGTGGCGGCGCCGTGGCAGCTGGCACCGGCTGTGTCGTGGCGGCTGGCACCGGCTGTGTCGTGGCGGCTGGCACCGGCTGTGTCGTGGCGGCTGGCACCGGCTGTGTCGTGGCGGTTGGCACCGGCGGCGGTGCTGCTGCCTCGGTGGGTGCCTCGGCCTCGGCCGGCGCCGGTGCACTCGGTGTCGCCTCGGCCGCGGGTGGTGTCTCGGTCTCGTCGGGCAGTGCCTCGTCGACGACCGGCGCGGCGACCTGCGGCGCCTTGACGAGACGGGGCGGACCCAGGCGCGGCCGGGTCGCCGGTTCCGGCGTCTTTGCGCCCTTGCGACTCCGGCTCGTGGACCTCGACTTCGCCGAGAACAGTGGTCCGGCTGGCAGGCTCAGGTTGCGCTCACGCGCCGTGCGCTCGGCAAACTGCCTGGCGACGATCTCATCGATCGTGCTGGAGGCGCTCTTGGCCTCGATGTCATGCTTGCGCTTGAGCAGGTCGATGACCTCCTGACTCGGAATCCCGAGCACTTCAGCGACCTTGTAGATCCGGATTGTGGCCACGCGTGTCCTCTGTCTTCCCGGTACGTCCCTGTTAGGATCGCAAGCGAGCTTAGCGTTCAGCTCCCGTGGCAGTTCCCACGAGTCGCCGCTGGGCTTCCCGTTCAGCGGGGTCGCCTACTGCCGGCATGCGCCCTCGTCGCGCCTGGTCGGAGCCGTGCGCGGCGTCGATCTCGACGGCCCCTGGTGCACAAGCTACATTAGCGATCACTGCACTGGTTCACCCGTCGCCTGGAGAACTCGCGAGTGCCGTGTCTGGGTCATGAGGGACAGCACCTGTTGGGCGGATCAGACCGTCTGGCGCCGTTGCTCCTCACAGATGTCCAATGTGTTTTCCCGTCGCGCCTTATCAGTCGGGCGCGACTCGCTCCGGAATCTCTCATCCCATGACCCACACACGTCGCTAGTCGTCTGGCGTCTCCCCTGGCGTGTTTCCGTCCTCGTCTGTCGGCTCCGCCGCCGCTCCGCCGTCACCATCCGTGTCCGCCGTCTGGTCTGCCGTGTTCCCGTCCTCGCCGGTCGTCGCCTGGGCCGCCCCGGTCTCGCGTGCAGGCGTCTCGGCCGGTTCGGCGTCGGCCGCGTGGGGCTCGGGGGGCGGTGTGACGGGCGTGGGGGCGGGCGCCGTCAGCGGCTCGATGCCCTCCTGCTGCGCCGCCTCGGTCGTGCCGCTCCCCACGGCGCCTCCGGCGGCCATCGTCGCCGCTTCTGCGTCCTGCCGGAGCGCCTCCGCCGCGCCCTCGGACATCCCCAGCACCTCGCCGAGCTCGGTCGCGGTCGCCGAGACCATCCGCTCTACCGTCTCGATACCGGCGGCGTTCAGCTTCTCGACCATCGCCGCGTCGAGTCCCGGCACCGACAATGGCGCGGGTTCGGCCCCGAGCTCGTCGAACACGGCCTCGACCTCACGCCGTTTCTCCTCTTCGCTCTTGATGTCGATCTTCCAGCCGGTCAGCTTGGCGGCCAGGCGGACATTCTGGCCCTTCTTGCCGATGGCCAGCGAGAGCTGGCGGTCCTCGACGACCACCTCGACGACCCGTTCAACCTCGTCCACCACGGATACCCGCTGCACGCGTGCCGGGCTGATCGCGTTGGTCACGAAGGTCACGGCATCATCCGACCACGCGACGATGTCGATCTTCTCGCCGCGCAGCTCGCGAATGATCGCCTGCACGCGGGTGCCCTTCATGCCGACGCAGGCGCCGACCGGGTCGACGTCGCGCTCCCGCGATGCCACCGCAACCTTGGCCCGGTCACCTGCCTCGCGGACCGCTCCACGGATGACGACGGTGCCGTCATAGATCTCCGGCACCTCCTGCTCGAACAACTTGATCAGCAGCACCGGGTCGGTACGCGACAGGATAATCTGCGGTCCCTTGGTGTTCTTGTTGACGTCCTTGATTACGGCCCGTACGCGGTCGCTGGTTGTGTAGTTCTCGGCGCGTGACTGTTCGCGCCGGGGCAACTGGGCCTCGACACGTCCCACTTCGACGATGATGTCGCCGCTCTCGAAGCGCTTGACCAACCCGTTGATCACCTCTCCCACCCGCGGGCTGTATTCGGCGTAAATGTTCTCACGCTCGGCCTCGCGCACCTTCTGGAAGATGACCTGCTTGGCCGTCTGGGCGGCGATGCGTCCCAGCACGTCGGTCGGCTTGGGGAACTCGATCTCCATCCCCGTCTCGGCCTCGTCGCCATAGATTTCCTGCGCCTCGGTCAGCGTGATCTCCGTCGCCGCGTTGGTGACCTCCTCGACGATCTGCCGCACGGCGAAGAGCTCGACCTGCCCCGTCTCGGCATTGAACTTGGTCCGCAGGTTTTCGTCCGACTTGTAGTATTTCCGCGACGCTGTCAATACGGCATCCTCGATGGCCGTGATGATGACGTCCGCCTCGATGCCTTTTTCCCTGGCAAGCGCTTCGATGGTTTGTTGCAACGCGTTGTTCATAACAGTTCCTCGCGACGGACCGGGCGGCGAGTGCACTACAACTCGACCTCCAGCCGTGCGCGTGCGACCGCCGTCTCCGGCACCCGGCGTGTCGTCTTGCCGTCCTCGATCACGATCGTCCGGCCGTCCACTGCGCTGATTCGACCAGATACAAATCGCTGTCCGTCGACCGGCTCGGACGTGACAATCTTGACCCGCCGTCCAACGAACCGCGCGAAGTCAGCCAGATGACGCAACGGCCGGTCGAGTCCGGGCGACGACACCTCCAACGTGTAGGTGTGGTCGAAGGTGACCTCCGCGTCGAGCACCGCGCTCACGTCCACGCTGACCGTCGCGCAGTCGGCCACCGTCACGTCTTTGCCCTGCCCGCCGGTGTCCGGTGCCCCCGGGCAGTCGATGACGATCCGCAACACCCAGCCGATGGACTCGCGACGGAACTGCAGGTCGAACAGCTCGAGCCCGTGGCTCCGCGTCACCCGTTCGGCGATCGACCGCACTTCGCTGAGACGATCTGTTCGCGACTCGGTCACTCGGTGGCCCCGTTCGCAATGCCGGGGCCATTCGGCCGGCGATGCGTCCCGCCTGGCTGCGTGACTCCTCCCTCAAATACTTCCCGGTATTCTCGGTCGTCGCGTCTTGCCAACCGGGCGTCTCACCGCCCTCGATGCGTCACCGTTACTGCCAAGGGGACCACTCAGGTTCAGCCCCAAAAACAAAAAGCGGGCCAAAACGCCCACTTATTCTTCCTCACCGCGAACGTAACCGGACAACTATAGCACGACAGCAGGGACGGTGAGAACCGATGCCCCGAGGATGGCCGATGCGCCGGGCCAGGACGCCGGCGCGGACCATGACCATGACGGGCGTTCCTTGGCGGCGTGGTCAGGGCGTCAGTCGGTAGAGCATTCGGGGGTATGGAATGGTCTCCCGGACGTGCTCCACGCCACAGATCCACGCGACCATCCGTTCGATTCCCATCCCAAAGCCGGCGTGCGGGACACTGCCGTAGCGGCGCAGGTCGAGATACCACTCGAACGCCTCCTGGGGCAGATCGTGCTCGATGATCCGTTGGAGAAGCAGGTCGAGATCGTCGAGCCGCTGCCCTCCGCCGACGATTTCGCCGTACCCCTCCGGCGCCAGGATGTCCACCGACAGCGAGAGCTCCGGACGCTCCGGATCCGGTTGCATGTAGAATGCCTTGGCCGCCGACGGGTACCTGTGTACGGCGACCGGCCGGTCGAACTGTGCTGCGAGCAGCGTCTCGTCGGCGCCGCCGAAGTCATCGCCGTACTCGACGGGGCGATCGTCGTCCTGGAGTACACGGACCGCCTCGTCGTACGTGATCCGCGGAAACGGCGTCCGCACGGCCTCGAGCGGTGCCCGGTCGCGTTCGAGCGTGTCGAGCTCACGGGCGCGGGTCTCGAGTGCCCGCGACACGACCGCCGTGATCAGCGCCTCGGCCAGCTCGATCGCGTCGTCGAGCGTCGCGAAGGCCATCTCGGGTTCGACCATCCAGAACTCAGTCAGGTGACGGCGGGTCTTGGATTTCTCAGCCCGGAACGTCGGACCGAAGCAATAGACGCGCCCGAGGGCCATCGCGTTGGCTTCGTTGTACAGCTGACCGCTCTGTGTCAGGAACGCGGTGGCGTGGTCGAAGTAGGGGACCGGAAATAGCGTGGTCGTGCCCTCGCAGGCGGCCGGTGTGAAGATCGGCGTGTCCGCCAGGATGAACCCCTGGGTGTTGAGATAGTCCCGGACGGCGTTGATCACCGTGTGACGGATGCGCAGAATTGCGTGCTGCCGCTCGGACCGGATCCACAGGTGCCGCCGGTCCAGCAAAAAGTCGACGCCATGCTCCTTCGGCGTGATCGGGTAGTCGCGGCTCTGTCCGACCACGCGCAACCCGCTCACATCGATCTCGTAGCCGCCGGGTGCCCGCGCGTCGGCCCGCACCTCACCCTCGACGACGACGGCAGTCTCCTGACCGAGGTGTCCCGCCTGCAGGAACAGCTCTTCCCCGACCGCCGCTCTTGACATCACCGCCTGAATGAACCCGGTGCCGTCCCGCACGGTGAGGAAATGGATCTTGCCGCTCGACCGCCGGTTGTGCAGCCAGCCTCGCAGGGTCACCGAACGGCCTTCGTGTTGCGCGATCTCTTCGATGTGGGCCATGACCCCTATCCCTCGTCCAGACGTTCCGGCTTCGCGCGAGCGCGGGCCAGTGTGAGGATGTTGCGCCAGTCGGCGTCGCCGGCCACCTCCACCATCGGGGTGTCGTCGTCGCCGATCTTCTGCATCGTCATCATGGCGGGCGGGCGGTCGATGGCGCCCTCGAAGGGCACCAGATGCTGGACGGTGACACCGAGATGGTCATGCAGATGTGTCGTGACCAGTTCGGCATCACGTCGAGTGCCAGTTGCGACCCAGCGGGTGGGTGAGAGCGCGCAACGCGACCACGCTCGGTGCCGCTGCCCCTGTGCCTATTGTCCTCGAATTGGAGTCGACCACATGCGGTTCTTCGTGCGCGCCGTGCCAGCAGGCGCGGCGTTGCTTATGCCGGGTCTCGGCGCGACACGGGACTTTCACCACGGACGAGTTCTGGGAGCAGGGGCGCGAGCAGCTCGAGGAGCCGGCCGAACCGGGGGTAACGCTGGAGGGTATGGCGCAGATACGCGCACGTCCGCGGGACATAGGCGGCGAAGCCGGGCCGACCGGCGACGGCTATCTGATGACCGAACGTCCCAAGCGCTTTCAGATGCCGTTGCACCGACATCAGGTCGAACCGGGGCCCGAAATCAACGGCGCGCTGGGCCGGCACCGCCTCCAGAAAGCGCTCCGTCATCGCGGCCACCAGGTCCGGCGACAGGTCGACGTAGCAGTCGCGGAGCAGCGAGACGAGGTCATAAGTGGCTGGTCCCATGCGGGCGTCCTGGAAATCGATCACGACCAGCCGGTTCCGATACACCATCAGGTTGCGGCTATGGTAGTCCCGGTGGCACAGTACGCGCGGCTCGGCCGCCAGCTCTTCGGCGATCGTCGAGAGCTCCCGCCGAAGGGCCTCAGCTGCCGCTGGGGCGAGCGTGACGTGCCGATACTCGAGCAGGAACTCCGACTGGAAGAACGTCAGCTCCGAGGTCAGCTTGGTGGTGTCGAACGCCAGGGTATAGGGGATCGACCCTTCGGCGTGGAGCTCGGCGCCGTCCCGTTGCAGCTTGGCGATCAGGCCGACCGCCTCGCGATATAGGGGAGTGGGGTCGCCTCCGGGTACGGTCAGCCAGTCCTGCAGCGTCTGGTCGCCGAGGTCCTCGAGCGCCAGGATGCCCAGATCCCCCGCCTGGCCCATGATCGCCGGCACAGGGATCGCCAAACGTTCGAACAGTGCCCCGACCGCGATCTCTGGGAGTGCGTCGGCGGCAAACGGCTCAGGATGGACGGCGAGGACGATGGACGGGCCGTCGCGCCGGGTGACCCGCACGTAGCAGCGATGTGACGCATCTCCACGGAGCCGCGTGACGCTCGTGGTCAGGGGGGACAGACCCGTCCGGCGCAGATACTCAGCCACGCGGCGGTCGATCATCTCCTCGGCCCCGGGTGCGTTGTCGGACGGGCCTGCGTTGTTCATGCTGTGGTCCGGTCTCCTCGGGCTTCAGGCTTCGGGCTGCAGGTGCTCCTGGCGTGAGTCCGCGAACCCGGCCGGGATGCCCCCTCGTTGCGCCTTGCCAGCCGGGCGCCGCGGTCCAGAATCCACTGTCCCGATGACCCGGACACTGCACGAGCGACCCGGCGCCTCAAATCGGTACCGCCAGCAGATCCCCGATCCGGGTCGCCTCGGGCAACGCCGTTGCCTCCTCCGAAGGCAGCGGCATGAGGATGACTGCCTGCCGATCGAGCGTAGTCCCCTCGGCCAGGTGGACGCCGTCGGCGAGGATGCAATCGGTCACGATGCACCCGGCCCCGACGGTCACATCGTCCCAGAGCACCGATCGCTCGAGACGCGCCGACGGGTGCACGACGCTGCGGAGACCAACGAACACGGTCGGACGCCCCTCGTCGGCCGCCACCTCACGCGTGGTCTCCAGGTAGTCGGCCGTGGTGCCGATGTCGCGAAAGTGTCCCACGACGTGATGTACCGCCACGTGTCCAGCGTGGGCCAGCAGCGTGTCATAGAGCCCGCCGATCGACGCGGCTGGGTCACCGTCCCTCAGCGTCTCGAACACTGCGGCGTCGACGATCTGGACTCCGACGAAGTGTGCCGGGTTCCGCGGGTCGCCGGCTCGGGCGAACCCTCTCACCCATCCATCCGTGTCCGTGAGGACACCACCGTACCGCTGCGGAGCCGGGTTCGGTGTGACGGCGAGGGTCACCCGCGCGCTCCGCGCGAGATGAGCGTCGAACAGGGCCCGGAGGTCGACATCGCACAGCGTGTCGCCGTTGACGAGAAAGAAACGGTCGTCCAGCAGCGGCAAGGCCCGCCGCGGCCCGCCGGCCGACCCGAGCAGCACGCGCTCCCAGGAGTAGCGGACGCGACAGCCCCAGGCGGCACCGTCGCCGACCACCGCCGTTATCGTGTCCGGCCGATGATGCAGATTCACCACCACATCGCGCACGCCCCGGGCGGCCAGCCGGGTCAGGTGCCGACAGATCAGCGGCACGCCGCCGACCGGCACCGCCGCCTTCGCCCGGCAGAACGTCAGCGGGCGCAGCCGGGTGCCCAGACCGGCGGCGAGCACGAGCGCCGGCGGCAACGTGGCGGTCACGGGTCCTCGAACAGCATATCGGTCGCGGTCGACCCCTGGGCTGCACGATGCTTGCGGAAGAGGGCCACGTATGAATCGAGCACGAAGTCCGACGTGGGGCGTTCGAGCGTCGTCGCCATGGCGAGGATGTCCTCCTCGCTGCCCTCGAGCTCGACGAACGTGCCGATGGGGGATTCGTCGACGGCGATCACCAGGTCGCCGCAGCGGAACTCCTCGCGGTATTTCTGGTACCGAAACCAGATCCGAAAACCCAGCCGCTCGAACAGTCGCAGCAGCAGCTCGCCGTCACCCACGGTGGTCTCGAGCTCGTCCCGCACCTTCATCCTGCCCGGTCCGGGCGCGCCCTTGAAGGTGACGTACGCGCGGTCGTCATCGACCCGGACGCGCAAGGTGCACTGGCGGTCGCCAAGCGGTGCCGTCTCGCGGTCCAACAGATAATCGTTTTGCAGTCGTCGCGCGCGGAGCGGTGTCGCGCCGGCTTCGACAACCGCCCGGCGCGCCACGGCCGGGCTGTCGTAGGACAACTTGATCTCACGCTCGACCGCGTCTGGCATGCATACCCTGCAATCTTCTGCCGAGATCGCTGGCGTCTCTCAATCCCAGCGCCGGCGATCGCCATCCGGCGTCTCCTGTCTCCTGCCTTCTGACTCCTGCCTGCTGGCGCAGGTGCTTCACGTGACCCGTGTTCGGAACGAGCAGCCCCGCAGGGAGGGGACACCGACCTGCTTGCCCAGGAGCAACACCTTGTGGGTGCTGCCGAGCCCGCCCGGGATCAGCAACGTCTTCAGTGCCAGTCGTTGCTTGAGCGCGTCGGCGTCGGCGGCGCCGATGCCAGGGTCGTCCAGTGCTCCGAGGCCCAGCAAGAAATAACTCTGGTCGAGCAGACCGAGCACCTCGAGACCCTCCGCCTCCGCGGCCGCCCGGACGGACGTCAGGTCCACGTGGGCCGTGATGTCCTGCTCCCCCGGATGCGCCAGCCACGCGGGGCCGTCCGGCTGTTGTGGGTCGTCCCTCAGCACCCCGACGAGATGGCGGTGAAAGGTGGTCAGCGTGCCCGCGCGGTGGCTCTCCGAGTAGAGCTGGTTCGCCGGGTGACCGTAGTCAATCAGGATCACGAAACCGCGCTCGAGCCGCCGTGCCGCTGTGCGTACCCACTGGACCGCCGCCAGGTTGATCTCACCGCGCCAGCCGACGGCGAGGTCCACGCCGAGCCGTGCGAGATAGTCGGCAAGCGCCGGGCTCGAGGGCGGTCCAATGCGTTCGACGAAGCGGTTGCCCGCGAGGTCGATGTAGATCTCCCGCAGACCTTCGGAGGTCATCGAGACGGCGTGCGTGGGCAGCGCATCGAGCAGCTCGTTCGCCAGGATTGCGCCCGAGACCCGGTCCGGCATCGTGGTGGCTGAGGCGGAGAGCTTGGCCCAGTGATGTCCGAGGGTGCCCGGCTGGGCGGCGCGCGCGGCCGCGCTCGTTTCGACCAGCGTGAGCCGGGTCACCGCGTACAGCTCGGGGTAGGTTGATTCGGCGGCGTCGAGCAGGTCCCGCGCCAGCTGCCCGTTGCCGGCGCCGACCTCCACCAGGTCGAACACCGGGGAGCCGGCCGACGCGAGCAGCCGGTACATCTCGTCGATCTGTGTGGCGAGTAGCGCGCCGAACTGTGGTCCGACGTCGACGCTGGTGTAGAAGTCACCCGCGCGCCCGGTCCGGTGGGGCGCACGGGTATAGTAGCCGAGGGTCGGGTGATACAGCGCTAGGTCCATGAACTCCGCCGTCGTCAGCGGTCCGCGGTCTCGGATCCGCTCGACGATCAGGGCGCGGAGCGACAGGGACATCACGCGCGCGCGACGCTTACTCCTTGCGGACCCGGAGGAAGATCTGCGAGTCGTCTCTGAGGATCAACAGGGACGCTCTGCGCCCGGGTACGACCCGGTTCAACTCGCGGATCGCTTCGGCCGCCGTGCTGACCGGCTCCCGGTTGACCTCGATAATCAGGTCGTTCGGACGCACGCCGCCGTTCCGGGCCGTCCCCGCGGGGTCGACGCCGGAGACGACCGCGCCCGCTGTTCCCGGCCGGATGCCAAGTTCCCGCGCAGTCTCCGCCGTGAGATCCTGGAGGCTCATACCGAAGCCGGTGTTCAGATCCTCGACCGCCACATCGGTCTGTCGTCCCTGGGCGTCCAGATCCAGCTCGCCGATCGTGATCGGCAGCGTCGTCGGTTCGCCACCCCGATAGACCCCGAGCTCGACCACCGTGCCCGGCCGGGTATCGACCACCTTCTGCTGCAGGTCTTCGACGTCCTCGACCGGGTCGCCATTGAAGCTGACGATCACGTCGCCCAGCTCGAGGTCGGAGTTGTCCGCTGGCCCGTTCGGTGCGATCGTCTGCACGATCGCGCCCCGGTTGTCGTCGAGACCGAAGTCTTCGATGTCGTCCTTGGTGACCGGCATGATCGACACGCCGATCAGCCCGCGCGTCACCTTGCCGGTGCGCAGCTGCGGCAGCAGCTGCCTCACCGTGTTGATCGGGACGGCGAAGCCGATACCCAGGTTGCTGGGGCGGTCGCTCACGATGGCGGTGTTGATCCCGATCACCTCACCCCGCAGGTTCAGGAGGGGACCACCCGAGTTGCCGGGGTTGATCGCCGCGTCGGTCTGGATGACCGACTGTGATCGGCCCCGGATCTGCTCGTACGGCCTGCCGACCGCGCTGATGACCCCGACCGTCACGGTGTGACCGAGCCCGAACGGGTTGCCGATCGCCATCACCCAGTCGCCGGGGCGCATCTGGTCCGAGTCGCCGAACTTCGCCTCGGGGAGCGCGTAGTCCGGCCGCTCGATCAGCTCGATCAACGCGCTATCTGTCAGCCGGTCGCGCCCGACCACCCGGGCCTCGTAGGCCTCGTCGTCGTCACCGAAGAAGAAGACCTCGATTTTGGTCGCGTCCTCCACGACGTGGTTGTTGGTGAGGATGAACCCCGCTCGGTCGATGACGAAGCCGGTGCCGGCCGCGACCGTCGGCGGCGGCGCGGGTCGGCCGTTCTCCTCGCGCGGTTCCCGGTCCTGTTCGGGCGGGTCGCCGAAGAACCGCCGGAACAGCTCGTCGCTGCCGAAGAAGCGGGTCAGGTCTCGGGCTCGGCTTCGCGATTCGGTGCGGATGTTGACGACCATCGGGGTCTGCGCTTCCGCGATGTCCCGGAACGTGTTCGCGCCCAGCTGCCCTGTGATTGGCGCGCTGTTCATTGCCGGCATGGCCGGCCCGGTCGACGTATTGACGGTCTGCGCCGCTGGGCTGGACACCGGGTCGAGCCGCGCGACGATTACGAGACCGATTGCCACCGAAGTGACGACGATGAGGACCCCTGAAAACAGTGTGTTCCTGCGTGTTGACATCCTGTCCCCCCACACCTACTTACCTTACCGCAACGTGCGGATCTCCGTCTGCAGCGGGCCGGTGACGGTCGCCGACCCCTCCCCGACATACAGGTTGATCTCGGTCCGGAGACCGAAGTCCTCGAAATACACCCCGGGCTCGATGGTTACGCCGGTGCCAGGGAGGAGCCGGCGCTCGTCGTGTGTTTCGAAATCGTCGAGATGCACGCCGTTGCCATGGACCTCTTCCCCCAGACTGTGTCCGGTCCGGTGGACGAACCGGGTCCCGAACCCGGCCGCGGCGATCACATCGCGCGCGGCCCGGTCGACCTCCCAGCCGCGTAGCTCGCCGCCTTCTCGTGTCGCCCGCTGCACCAGCGTGACCGCCGCGTCACGCCCCTCGCAGATCACCGTGAACGCGTCAGCATACCGTGCCGGCACGGTGCTTGCGGTGTAGCCCACCCAGGTGATGTCGGCGTAGACCGCCCGCGGTGTCCGCAGCTTGCCCCACAGGTCGAGCAGCAGCACCTCGTCTGGGCCGATGATCCGATGCCGATCGCGTGTCGGCAGGTAGTGCGGGTCGCCCGCGTTCTCCTGTGCCGCCACCACCGGGCGCGAGTCACTGACGAGTCCCGCCTCCTCGAACCAGCCCGCCATCGCGTCCTGGACCTCGAGCTCGGTGACCGGGTCGCCGCCGCGCATCCGCTGGGTCACCAGGTCGAACGCCTGATCCTTGATGGCGTAGAGAGCGCTGGAGGCCGCCTCATGGGACCCGAGGGCCTCCGCGTCCCAGACCGCCTCGAACCGCTGGACCAGGTCACCGGACGAGCGCACCTCGACACCGTGCGCGCGAATCGCGTCGACGGTGCCGGCATCGACCCGCGACACGTAGGGGATGGCGCACCCGGGCGAGAACTCCATGGCCACCGTCGCGCAGCCCTTCAGCAGCGCACGTAGCCCGGTGTCCAGCTCGCCGTGCCGCGCGTATCGCGTCTTGGTGCCGGGGAGATGGTCGAGGCGGTCGCGCTCGATCGCGTGCACGAGTGCCCGCGGTGGTCCGTCGGCCGGGATCAGATAGTACCAGCGCCGCGTCGTCAGCGTGGCCAAGTTGTTCAGCCCGGTCACCCGCCGGGCAATCGGGTTGGAGCCGTGAAAGTCGTACAGCAACCACCCGTCGAGGCCGTCCTCACGCAACGCCCGCTGGACGGCGGCGATGTCTAGCAGTCCGTGCTGAAGGTCGCCGCTGCACTCGACCGATGCTGCATCCCGCCTCACTTGACGTTGTTCCTCCGTCACTTACTGCCGGTATGCTCCTTCGTCACGCCGTGTGCAGGCCGTGTGCCCGCGTGGCTTACGACAGGTCTCGGTGCGACACGGGTCCGTCAGCACGGTCCGCGAAGCTCATGACCTTGGAGTATAGCAGTGGCCGCGCCATCAGCCGGTGACGCCTGCGTCGCCATCCTACCAGTGCCGTGTCCGGGCCACTCGGACCGCATCTTCCGGCCGGGGTATCCCGCCCTGGGTGGCGCTGGACGTCGGCTCAGCGGGGTCACACATGGCCACTGTGCTCTCTCTCGTCGCTCCTTGGCATCCGGGCGGCCGCGCGCCGGCACCGGTGCACATGTCCTCCAGACACTTCACTGTTTGGACGCTGGATGCGGTGTGAAGGTTGGGAGGTGCCGTTCCGCGTCTTCGGCCACACCGCCGACATCGCCGACGATCTTCCCCGGATTGGCGAGCGGATGTGTCACAACGTTCCTACGGGGTGGGGACGCGCCGGCGGGATCGGCAACTCTCGTTCCGTGAACTGCGGGCCGTGCTCGAGCGCGGGGCCGCCTGGGCGATGGTGGTCGCGTTCGGGCGCCGACCGGACCAGGTCACGATCATGCTCCACAGCGGGTCCCGCGGGTGGGGACACCAGGTCTGTCATGACCACCTCCGGGTCGTGGTCGACGCCAGTCGCGTCGACGGGATCGCGCTGCCGGACCGCCCGCTGTGCTGCGTTCCGCTGGCGTCTCCGGAGGGTCGCCGGTCGTAGGCCGCGATGTCGGCCGTGGCCAACGTCGCGTTCGCCAACCCACGGCTGACGGCGCACTGGGTCCACGAGCGCGTGGCGGAGGCGCTGGGGATCGCACCGGGGGTCACGCGGTTGGACACCCCGGCGCCCCCCCTAGCGCCCTGTCGGTCTGCCGGTGCTCGTGCCGGGCGCGACATGGGTCGGTCCTCGTCGCTGTTGGTCGGCAGCGCCAGGGCGACGCGGGAGACGTTCAGTGCTACCTGCCACGGGGCGGGACGGCGGATGAGCCGAAGACAGGCCACGCGCATCGGCGACGCGGGCGGCTCGGCAAACAGCAAGGCGCCACGCGAACACCAGGGTTCGTGGGCGCCGTTGCGCGCTAGCGAGGTCCCGCCTCACGAGCCGAGCGTGTCTCACAGCCCCGATACGTGGGGGCTGGACTCCTTGCACGGAGGCTGGTGTGGCGAAAAAACACGATCGACACGTGACTCAATTGTCACGCTACACGTTGTGCAAGGAGTCTAGCGGGCCGGGGTCTCAGCGTCGTCCGACTCGTCGGTCTCCTCGTCGGTCTCCTCGTTGTCCTCCTCCTCCAGCGGCGTCGGCTCCTCCATCTCGTCGAACAGGTTGGCCTCGACCACGCCATTCTGGTGGCTGAACTCGTAGTTGCTGCGCTCCATCCGCGAGTCGTTCGGCACCCGCAGCGTCACCTCGATGATCTGGTCGACCAGGAACGGACGCTGCATCCGGTAGGAGTCGCCGGTCACCGTGTCGCCGTCGTCGTCATACCAGAACTCGTCCACCTTGAACCCCGCGAGCGCGCCGTCTGAGATGTTCTTGATCCGGAACGTCGTGACGATCTCGTTGCGCTCACGCCTCGTCACAGGCGCCAGATAGCCGATCTGTCCCGGCCCCCGGATTGTGGCGACCAGCCGCGACTCGCCCGCGCGGGCGAGTAGGGAGCGGATCTGCACGGTCGGAGCCGCCGTCTCCACGGGGCCCTCCATATCTGCGGCGTCGCCGCCCCCACAGCCGACCGCGACCAGGCCGACCACCAAAGAACCGAGCAGCGCCGCCAGATTCAGGCGTCTCATTGACTGACCTCCGAGTCACATACAGGACAACGTTGGGCGGATTATATGGTGGGTCGCCAGAAAACTTCAACACGCGTCCAGTGATCGCACACGCACTCGGCTGGCCAGCCGAGTGCATAGACGCCCGAACGCACCCAAGGCTGTGTGATCGCCACACGACATGAGCGGCGCCGCGTCACATTTCTCCGTTCCAGTCCTCGGGCTCGGCGTCTCTGGAGTGGAAAATCTCCAGGTGCCACTTTCCGCCGCCCCACGGCTCGATGACCTCGGCCACCACGACGTCTACGAGCAGCTCCGCGAACGACCGGCCGTCAGGGTCGCCTTCCAGATGATACGCTTCCTCGTCCCAGGCGAAACTGGGATAGAGCACCAGCGTCAAGAACAGGTCATACCCGTCGTCGACCACGACGACCTGGCCACACGGCCGCTTCAGCGTCGAGTGATACACGAGGTATTTCTCGGCGCTGTGGGCTCGGATATACCGCTTGAGGGCGAACTCCCTCGCGACGATGTCCTCGACCGCGATTTTCTTGTCCCAGCAACCACGGCAATACTTCGAGTCGCCGCGAGGCTCGGACACGTCCTTCGCGCCACACAACGCACATCGCGCCTGGGCTGCCGACCGAGGAGCCATCGTGAGATCTTAGCTCAGAGACCGGCCTGGGCGCGAACCAGGAGCCCCATCCACCCCGTGCGTGTCTCCAACTCAGCCGCACATTGCGCGTCTTGCACCCCGTTGAGCTCATGTCCAGCGCTACCCATTGTGGGATGCCCCGCCCCGGAATTGCGTCGCGATCCACCGTTGGGGGACATTACACTGATGGGATGAGGGAACGACCGGCGCATCTGGGGTTGCGGCATCTGGCGCTCATCGCGCGGGCGTTCGACGAGATGAAACGCTTCTACATCGACCGGCTGGGCTTTGCGGTCGAGTGGGAGCCAGACTCGGACAACGTGTATCTCACCTCGGGTGCCGACAACTTGGCGTTGCACCGGGCCGGTCCCGATCGTGCGGTCGCGGAGGGTCGGCTCGACCACCTCGGCCTGCTCGTTCGGGAGGCGGATGACGTTGACCGGTGGGCCGCCTATCTCGACGCGTACGGCGTGTCCCTCAAAGCCCGACCACGCACCCATCGAGACGGGGCCCGGTCCCTCTACCTGTTCGATCCGGACGGCAATACCATCCAGATCCTCTATCACCCGCCGATCAGCGGGCGATGATGCGAGTTGGGCGTCAGGCGTGTCCGGTGTCCGGTGTCCGGTCTGCATTGTCCGTCGCGAATGTGTACCCGCTCCCCCGGATGGCCGGCGCGTACATCTGCTCGACGTATTCCTTCACCATCCGTCGGGTCGTAAAGCGCGGCGCTACCGTGCGGATCGCCTGCCGCACGATCGTGAGCCACCGTCTGGGCAGATCGTCGCGGTCGCGGTCGTAAAAGGTCGGGACCACGTCCCGCTCGAGCAGCGTGTAGAGCGCGTCGGCGTCAGCGGCGTCCATGGCGCCATGGTCCGTGTGCTCGCCGCCGTCGATCAGCCACCCGTTATCGCCCGCGTACCCTTCCGCCCACCAGCCGTCGCCGATGCTCAGATGCGGTATCCCATTGAGGGCAGCCTTCATGCCGCTCGTCCCGCTGGCCTCGAGCGGTTTGCGCGGGTTGTTGAGCCAAACGTCGCAGCCTTGGACCAGGAAGTGCGCAACGTGTAGGTCGTAGTCGTCGACGAAAGCTACCCGTCCGGCGAAGGCGGTGTCGAGCGCTCGCTGGTAGACACGCTGGAGATGATGCTTGCCCCCGTCGTCCGCCGGGTGCGCCTTGCCGGCGAAGA
>SMUY01012537.1_pt1 | contig 33626 bp, 30 predicted proteins | sample 2456441 | NCBI WGS metagenome assembly SMUY01 (sample SAMN11095931, study PRJNA526329) | marine sediment metagenome | biome: Marine sediment; feature: Surficial sediment; material: Deep marine sediment; isolation source: Hadal surficial sediment | place: Pacific Ocean | collected 2014-11 | depth...
CCAATCCGGCGAACTCCGAGGTTCCGGCGATTCTCAGTCCTTCGTCCATGGGCGTAGCGAGAAATTTTCCCTTGGCCGAGCCGACCATGGCACGCGGCTTTACGCCGGGGTCGTGCAGCGTGACATGGTAGCCGCGCTCCGCTTCCAGGGGCACCGCTTCACCACATCGTGCCGCCAGCTTCCCCGACCAGGCGCCCGCGGCGATGACGACTTTTTCGGTGACCATGTCACCGTCGTCCGTGGCAAGCCGGACACCGCTCTGGTCCCGCGGCCGGATGTCGATGACCTCCCGGCGCAGCAACGTCGCACCCTGGCGTTGCGCATGGTCCGCGAGACCCTTCACTAACCGAGATGGATCGGTCGTGTACCCGCAATCATCGATTACCACCGCGCAGGGCAGATCCGCCGACAGGGCGGGTTCCAGTTCGCGCAGCTCCCCACCCCGGACGATCCGAGGGTTGACGCCGTAGGGCCGCCGCCAGTCCCAGTTTTTCATCCCCCTGGAAAGACTGGCCTCATCGGTGTACGCGTAGACCAGCGGCGCGGCGCGCAACAAGTCGTCGAGGCCGGCACCCCTGGCCAGATCGCGATGCTGCTCGAGGCTGTCGTGCACGAGGAAGCTCAGGGCACGCGCCGACGACTGCATGCGGTCCATGCGTCCTGCGCGCAGGAACTTCACCAGCCAGGGAAACAGCGTGAGCCAGTAGCTCAACCGAATCGTGAGCGCGCCGGCCGGATCGAGCAGCATGCCGGGCACCGACCAGACGAGGCCCGGAAGGGACATCGGCAGGCAAGCATAGCTCGCAAGCACACCCGCATTGCCGAAGGAACAGGCCTCACCGGGCGGCAAGCGATCGACGATGGTGACGCGGTGCCCGTCCCGCAGCAGGTGGATGGCGCAGGCGATGCCGATTACGCCCGCGCCCAGCACCGTGATGGAATGCGTGTTCTCTTGCATCGCCGGCGGGTCAGGAATCGGGATTGATTGTCGCGATATACGGCAGTGTGCGATTTTGCTCGCCGTAGTCCAGACCGTATCCGACCACCCACCGGTCCGGAATCTCGAATCCCAGATAATCGACTTTCGCTGCCACTTCGGCACGATCCGGCTTTCGGACCAGCACACAGGTTTTCACCGAGCTGGGCTTGCGCGCAGCCAACAAATCCCCGAGAAACCCGAGCGTGCGGCCGGTGTCGACGATGTCCTCCACCAGCAACACGTGCTTGCCCTCGATATTCTTGCGCAGATCCATGACCAGCCGTACGGCGCTGCTTGCCTGATCGCCGTTCTCGTAGCTGGACACCGCCATGAACTCGATGCTGCGGGGGATGGTCAGACGCCGGGACAGATCGGCGAGAAATATGAACGCGCCCTTGAGCACGCCGACGAGAACCAGCTCTCCTTGTCCCGCGTAGTCCCTGGAGATTTCGTCGGCCAGCTCCTGCACGCGGCGTTGAATTTCAGCTTCGCTGACCAGGACTTCGAGCTGCATTTCCGCCGTCACGCGCTACCTGGGCAGCTTGCCCTGCACACCCTGCACGTACCAATCCATCTTCTGCAGATCGGCATCGCTGATGGTGGTCCCTGCAGGGATCCGGACCTCGCCCGCCTGATCGGTGACCGGTCCCTGAAACGGATGGAAGCGACTGCTTCTGATCGCGTCTTCTTTTTCCTTCACCCGGGCGACCAGGTCAGCGGGCACGACGGGATTGATTGGCGCCAGGCTCACCATGCCCGCACTGATGCCGCCCCAGATATCGCTGGACTCCCAGTTGCCGTCGATCACCTGTTGCGTCATGCGGGTGTAGAAGTCGCCCCAATGATGGGTCACGGCGGTGAGGTGTGCCCTGGGACCGTACTTCGACATATCCGAGTGGTAGCCCACCGCGTAAACACCCTTTTCATCCGCCGCCTGCACCACCGCAGTGGAATCCGTGTGGTGGGTAAGCACGTCGGCCCCCTGGGTGACGAGTACGCCGGCGGCCTCCCGCTCGCGGCCCGGGTCGTACCAGGAATTGGTCCAGATCACTTTCGTGCGTGCCTCGGGATTGACGCTCTGCATGCCTAAGGTGAAGGCATTGATGCCCATGAGCACCTCGGGGATGGGAAAGGCGGCGACATAGCCCGCGATGCCCGACTTGCTCATCCCGCCAGCCACGATACCGGCGAGATAACGGCCCTCGTAGAAGCGCACGTTATAGGTCCCGACGTTCTTGCCGCGCTTGTAACCGGTGGCGTGCTCGAACGTGGTGCCGGGGAAGCGCTTGGCGACCTTGATCGTCGGGTTCATGTAGCCGAAGGAAGTCGTGAACACGAGCCCGTAACCATCAGCAGCGAACTGGCGGATGACGCGCTCGGCCTCGGCGCCTTCCGGCACGGTCTCGATGAACTTCGTGTCGACCTTATCGGCCAGGGCCGCCGCCATCTGCCGGCGGCCGGTCTCATGCTGGAAGGTCCAGCCGGCATCACCGATGGGGCTCACGTAGACGAAGCCCACCTTGAGGGGCTCGGAGGCCGGTGCCAACCCACCGGCCATGGCCAATGCCGCAGCCAGGGCGGCGAACAGCGGGAATTTTGATCCTGTCACGGCGGATTCTCCGGTTGCTCAGGCAGCCGGATAATACGATATTCCCAGGGAGGCCGGCGCGTTCAATCGAATCGTCCTGGGATCCCGGGAGATCAGCACCAGCACCACGATGGTGGCGAGATAGGGCAGCATCGACAGGAGCTGGGAAGGCAGATCGGCGCCGATGGCTTGCGCATGGAATTGAATGATGGTGATAAAGCCGAACAAATAAGCGCCCAGCATCACCCGCAGCGGCCGCCAGGTGGCAAACACCACCAGCGCCAGCGCAATCCAGCCACGCCCGGCGCTCATGCCTTCCACCCACAGCGGCGTATACACCAGCGCCAGATAGGCGCCGCCCAGACCCGCCATGGCCCCGCCGAACAGCACAGCCAGATAGCGGATCCGGATCACCGGGCAACCGATGGCATGGGCCGACTCCGGGGCCTCGCCGACGCCGCGAAGCATGAGACCCAGCCGGGTGCGGTACAGAAACCAGCTGACACCTGCGAGCATCACAAAAGACAGATACATCAATGGATCCAGGGAGAAAAGCAACGGCCCCACCACCGGCAGCTCGCTCAACCACGGAATATGAAGCGGTTGCATGCCGGTGAGTACGACGCTGGTGTAATCGAGGCCCACGTAAGCGCTCGCGCCCAGCCCGAAGATGGTGAGTGCGAGTCCGGCAGCCACCTGGTTTGCCTGGAAGCTCAAGACCAGCACGGCGAACAGTCCGGCCATGGCCGCGCCCGCAAGCCCCGCCGCCAGCACGCCCAGCCAGAGACTGCCGCTTTGCGCGGCAACCACGAACCCGCACACTGCGCCGACCACCATCATGCCCTCGATACCGAGATTGAGCACACCGGATTTTTCCGTCACCAGCTCCCCCAGGGCGGCAAACACCAACGGCGTCCCCGCCCCCAGTGTGGCCAGCGCAATGGCAATCACGGTTTCCACTTAAGACGCGGCCTCCTCGGTCGCCAGCGACGCGCCCACCGCCAGGCGCACGCGGAAATTGATGAATAGATCGGCTGCCAACAAAAAGAACAACAACACGCCCTGAAAGATCCCGGTCACCGCCGGCGGCAGGCCGAGCTCCATCTGGGCCGACTCGCCACCCAGATACAACAACGACATCAGCAGACTTGCCAACAAGATGCCGAAGGGATGCAGACGCCCTACGAACGCAACGATGATGGCCGCGTAGCCGTAACCCGGCGATACGGACGGCAGCAGCTGGCCGATGGGTCCGGCCACTTCGCAAAGCCCGGCGATTCCGGCCGCCCCGCCGCCGGCCAACAAACCGATCCAGACCATGCGCTTGCGATCGAAGCCGGCATACAGCGCCGCCCCATCGGAAAGCCCGGCGACACGCATCTGGTAGCCGATGAAACTCTTGCGCACGAATATCCAGCCGAGCGCCACGACGGCCAGGGCGATGAGCAGTCCCAGATGCAGCCTGGTGTCGTCGAGAATCACGGGAATGATGGCGGCGTCGGGGAACAGGCGCGACTCGGGAAAGTTGAATCCTTCCGGATCGCGCCACGGGCCGTGCACGAGATAACTGAGAAACAGCACCGCGACATAGTTCAGCATCAGGCTCACGAGGATTTCGTTGGTATTGAAGCGCGTGCGCAGAAACGCCGGAACGGCTGCCCAGGCCATGCCGCCGAGTGCGCCCGCGACAATGATGGCGGGCAATAACCAGGCGCTTTCGGAGTCGTAAAAATAAAGTGCCAGCCCGCCGCCGAAGACTGCGCCGAAGGTGAGCTGGCCCTCGGCGCCGATGTTCCAGATGTTGGCGCGAAAGCCTATGGCAAGCCCCGTGGCGATGAGCATGAGCGGCGCTGCCTTGACTCCGAGCTCCCCCAGGCCGTAGAGATCGTCGATGGGCGCGATGAAGAAGGCGTGGAAAGCGTCCAGCGGATCGAGACCGATGGCTGCCGAGAACACGAGCCCGCACAAGGCCGTCAGAGCCGCCGCGATGACGGGGGACAGATAGCGCATGGCTTGCGAGGCCTGCGGTCGTGCTTCGAGTTCAAGCACTGACTGTCCTCACGCCCGTGCGCGGAAAGGACCCGCCCATCAACAGACCGACCTCTTCCATGTCGGTGTCCGCGGTCGCTTTTGCTGGAGACAATCGCCCTCCGGCGATGACGGCGACGCGATCGGATATCTCGAACAGCTCTTCGAGATCCTCGGAGATCAAAAGAATGGCAGCCCCAACATTGCGCAGATCGACCAATGCCTGGCGAATGGCCGTGGCCGCCCCGACGTCGACACCCCAGGTAGGCTGCGCCGCGATGAGCACCCTGGGCGTTTGCAAAATTTCGCGGCCGACCATGAGCTTCTGCAGATTGCCGCCGGACAGACTCCTCGCCTGGGCGTCGACGCCACCGCAACGAACGTCGAAGTCCCGCACACAGCGCTCGGCGAAGGCCCGCACCCTGGATGAAAGCACTAAGCCGTAACGCACCATACCATCGCGGTGGGCGGTGAGCAGGCAATTATCACTAAGCGACATCGATGGGACGGCGCCCCGCCCCAATCTATCCTCTGGCACGAAGGTCAAACCCAAATCGCGCCGCTCGGCGGTGTTCAGATGGCCGGCTTGCCTGCCGTCGATTCGAATCTGTGCGCATCGATCGCGCTCCAGCGGCCGTTCACCGCTCAGGGCGGCGAGCAGCTCCTGCTGACCGTTGCCGGATATGCCGGCGATACCGACGATTTCGCCGCTATGCACGCGAAGAGTGATGTCCTCGAGGTCCGTACCGAAAGAATCGTCGGCGCGTCGCGACAGGCCATCGATGATCAGTCGCGCCTCACCCGTGGCTACGGTTGCCGAATGCCCACATACGGGCAGCTCGCCGCCGACCATCAGCCTGGCGAGCCCTGCAGCGGTTTCCCGAGCTGGATCAGCCGTGCCGGCAACGCACCCGTTGCGCATCACCGTTGCCTTGTGACACAGGGTGCGTAGCTCGTCGAGCTTGTGACTGATGTAGAGCACACTGCAACCCTCTTCCGACAAGCGCCGCAAGGTCTCGAACAGACCGCGCACGGCCCCAGGGGTGAGCACCGACGTGGGCTCGTCCATGATCAGGAGCTCGGGTTCCTGGAGTAGACAACGCACGATCTCGACGCGCTGGCGCTCACCAACCGAGAGAGAATGCACCAGTCGCCCGGGATTCAGCGGCAAGCCGTAGCGTTCGCTCACCGCGTCGATGCGCTTTGCCAGGGCCCCCAGGTCGAACGGGCCGTCAACCGCCAGTGCGATGTTTTCCGCTACCGTCAGGGTTTCGAACAAGGAAAAATGCTGGAACACCATACCGATGCCCAAACGCCGCGCCTCGGCCGGGTTGGAAATAGTGACCTGTTTGCCGTTCCAAAAAATCTCCCCCTTGTCGGCTTTTGCGACGCCGTAGATTATCTTCATCAGGGTGCTCTTGCCGGCACCGTTCTCGCCGAGTACGGCGTGTATTTCGCCGGGCATGACGCGCAAACTGACGTGTTGGTTTGCCACTACCGAAGGGTAGGACTTGGTGATGTTCCTGAGCTCCAGGCGGGGGGTGTTCGTCATAGGTGCTCTGGGTCCGGAATGGTTGCGGAAGGGATCTACTGAATCTTGTCGATGATAGACGCGACGCCGGGTTTTCTGTCCAGAATTTCTTCGCGGCTGAGACCGTTCAGCTCGTGGGGAAACACCAGCCACTTGTCGGTCTCGTGGACGAAGTAGTCAGGCACGCGACGGGTGCGATTGTTCCCGGGTTTAAAGTACGCGGTAGCGATGCGGATTTCTTCAGGCATATTCCGACGCGCCCTTTTCCGCAGGCTCTCGATCACCGCCTCGATACTCAAGCCGGTATCGTAAACGTCATCGACGATCAGAAGACCTTCGTCCGCATCGACGTTATCGACGACGTATTGCAGCCCGTGAACGCGGATGTGTGAATCTCGCTGCTCGATGCCTTTGTAATACGAGGTCCGGATGGCAATATGATCCGTGTGAATGCCGAAAAAGTCGAGCAGCTCCTGCACCGTGATACCTACCGGCGCGCCGCCACGCCAGATACCGATGATGAAATGAGGCCGGAAGCCGCTCTCCAGAATCTGCTTGCCGAGTCGAAAGGAATCGTCCAGAAGTTGCTCGGCACTGATGTACTGCTTGTTCGTCGCGGCGTGGGCGTCGCTGCTCATCGCTAGAAGGATGGCCCGGGGTCAGTCATGCCAGTGGACGCCAACTCCGTGGTAATGAAGTCGAAGGCCTCATCCACCGAATCGGTTCTCCGAAAAAGATCGAGGTCCTCTTTGTCGATGGTGCCGAAACGCGCCATGGCATCCAGGTCCATTACCTTGTCCCAGAACTCGCTGCCGAAGAGCACGATCGGCGGGCGTTTCTTCATCTTCAAGGTCTGAATGAGCGTCATGAGCTCGAAAAATTCATCCAGGGTGCCGAAGCCACCGGGCATCACTACCACGGCCTTGGCCATGTACGTAAACCAGAATTTGCGCATGAAGAAATAATGAAACTCGAAAGCCAGGTCCCGCGTGACGTATGGGTTGTTGAATTCCTCGGTGGGCATGGAAATCGTGAGACCGATATTGAGTGCATCGGCCTCCGATGCGCCCCGGTTGGCCGCTTCCATAACCCCTGGTCCTCCGCCCGTGCACACCAGGAATCGACGCTCCCGGTTGTCCAGATTTTTTGACCACTCGCTCAGCCGGCGGGCAAGCTCGCGAGCGTCCTCGTAGTACCGCGCCATGTGTAGCTGCATCTCGGCATGCGGGACATCGCCACCGTTGGCCTGGGCCGACTTCAGCGCGGCGCTGGCTTCGTCTTTGGGTATCAACCGCGCCGAACCGAAGAACACGATGGTGTCCTGGACGTGCTGCTGTGCGAAGCGCGCCCGGGGCTCCAGATACTCGGCCAGGATGCGCAGGGGTCGAGCGTCCCGGCTATTTAAAAATTCTCCATTCTCGTATGCCTTTACAGGCCCCGTGGTCTCTGTTTCGCCATCCATTCTTTTCGTCTGTCCCCACAATGTGATTCACCGACACCTCGGCAGCTGTATAGATGATAGCGAATCTCCAGCCTGGATTATTCATGCGAGTCCATCCCTGGACTCGCATGAATAATCCAGGCTTAGCGTCAACACCGCCTTGCGGTCAGCCGCGCGCGCAATCTCGCCTCGCGCCGCCGATGCTGGCCATCGTGGGGGGCACAGGCCAGCAACCGGGACGTGACCGTCAGGGCGCGCTCGTAATCCCGCTTCTCATGCTCGTAGTACTTGGCCAGGTGCTCGATAGCACTGCATACGCCAGCGGCTGCCAGCTGCTCCCATAGCTCCACGGCCAGACTCCACTCGCGCCGGCATCGCGCCAACCAGGCGAGCTCCAGCAGACCTTCCGTTTCGAGATGCCTGCGGTAGCGTTGCAGGTATTCGAAGGCCTCCCGGTCACCGGCTGCGCGATCTGGTCCGTGGCGGAAGTGTCTCGCGCAGGCGAGCACGTTGGCCCCGGTGGCGATGGGATCGTCGTGGCTTCGTTGCAGCGCGGCTGGCAGCACGGCCAGGGAAAGCAGATCCAGACGGTTGTGAGAGCACACAGCCCAAAGCCCGTCATCGCGTCCATGGCGCACCCATTCGAACCAGGCACGAGGCGCCTCGCTACCCGGCAGATCCCCGATTCGCTGGACACCGAGCAGACGCCGCTCCGCCGTCTGCAAGCGACAATCGGGCCAACGATGTTTGAAGGTGCGGCGCGTGACATGGAGCAAATCCACATGATGCAGTTCCACAAAAGGATCGCTCAATCCTGACAAGCGGTAGCGCGCCGCCAGCAGCGGGCTGTCGAAGCTGCGGCCGTTGAATGTGACCAGTGTATCGGCACCGCGCAAGTATTCCCGCGCCTCGTCCAGCATCGCGCTTTCGCCCTGAAAACCCGTGAGAAACAGCTGAACGATCTCCAGCACGCCATCGGAGAAACGCGCCATGCCGAGGAGAAACACCAGCGTTCCGGTACCACCCGCGAGTCCCGTGGTTTCCGTATCCATGAGAATACAGCCGCGCGGTGTCGCCACGTCGCCGCCGGTACAAAGCGAAAGTCCCTGGTGTAATGCTGAATCGACCAGCGGGAAGGCGCCGTGGACGGCATCGATGGGAAGTCGCTCGCGGCGAAGGATGACGCAATCGCGAACCACGCGGCCGCCGAGTCGGGCAGCCAGCGTCTCGTCGCTGATGCGTTTTCGGCACGGGCGCCGTCGCCCGGCAGCCACCCGTTCCAGTCGATGGCGTAGCGCATGGACGGAGTCCATCGAGCCGCCGCCTTGGTCGTCGTCACGGGAGACGCCTGACTGGCGCCGTAGAGCACCCAGCCTTGCACGCAGATCGCTCACGGCCGGCTGTCGTCTTCGTCTGCGAGTAACGACAATACCACCAGCGCGAGATCCTTTGGAGATCCCTCCCGTTGCTCCTCGGATCCCAATATGGGTCCGATGCAGGCCGGACAACCCTCGCTGCACGCACAGCCAGCAACCAGGCGCCTTGCCTCGGCTACCACCCGGGCACGCAGATCGTACAAAGGCGCCGACAAACCAATCCCGCCGGGATAGTTGTCGTAGAGAAACACCGTGGGCCGAAACTGGTCGCCGGCAGCTTCCCAATCCATGTCCTCGCCGGTGGACGAGCGGATCTCTCTGCGGCCCGCGTTTCCCAGGGTGCTGAACCAGGTGGCATCGCTGGCACCCACGGCACGCCCCAGATCGCCGGGCTCGGACATGCTGAGCATGGCAGCGATGAAATGCATGGCATGGGCGGCACCGAGAAAACCATCCAGGATCTGATGGCGCGAAGCGAACCGCCGATGGAGCACATCAGCGTTGAGAGTCCACCACACGGCGCTGGTATGCATTTCCTGATCGGGAAGATTGACGTTTCCGAAACCGACGTTCTCGTGGCTGTAGTAGCGGATTTTCTTGTAACCGGCCACACGGCGCACCAGATGCACCTCACCGTGGGCCCTGGCGGCGGCGGGCAGTTTGTCCTCCTCGAAGATCTCGAGCACCTTGAGACGCGTGTAGTCGATTGCCTCGGTGTAGTAGTCGGCGTTAGTTTCACGCACGTATGCCTTGCGCCCTTTCCAGTCCAGGGTCTCCACCTGCCACGGGCGCGCCTGCAACATGTAGATGGCGCCCTCGTACAAGGACATGGGCGCTCCGGAGTAATCCACTTCGGCGATGACGCGTTTGCCGCCGTCTGTGATGTCGACGACCACGAAGTTTCCCTCGGCCACCGTGCGCAATCCCACCGCGTTCGCCGGATAGCTGTCGGCCATCCAATGCCAGCGACCACCCTCATGATGCAGCAGCTGCTCGTCTTCCAGATAAGCGAGTAACTCGCCGACGTCACCATTCCCAAATCTCTCGCCGTCATTGAAGGGCAGCTCGAAAGCGGCACAACGCACGTGGTCCAGTAGTATCAGCAATTGATCCGGATCGATGCGCGCGTGCTCGGGCGAAGCACCGAGGAAAAAATCCGGGTGTCGCACCATAAATTGATCCAGCGGCTGACTGGTGGCCACCAGCACGCCCAGGGATGGCCGCTCACGCCGCCCCGCTCTGCCCAGGCGTTGCCAGGTGCCAGCAATAGTGCCCGGGTATCCGTTCAGCACGCACACGTCCAGAGCACCGATGTCGACGCCGAGCTCCAGCGCCGAAGTGGCGATCACGCAATCGACGTTTCCGGCACGCAGTTTTTTTTCCGTGTCCCGGCGTTGCGTGGGCAGATAGCCGCCGCGATACGCCATTACCCGCGGCGGCCGGCGCGGGTCGTTGTCGAAAGTGTCCTTCAGATACTTGGTGAGCACCTCCACCATGGTTCGGGTTTGGGCGAACAGAATGCACTTCAATCCGGCCTTGACGGCGAGGCGTGCGATGCGTGTGCTTTGCGAGCGCGCCGAGGCGCGGATCCCGAGGTCGGGATTCACCACCGGCGGATTCCACAACAACAGGGTCTTCTCGCCCCGGGGTGCACCACTCTCCTCGATGGTCTCCACGTCATCCTCGATCAGGCGCGTGGCCAGCTCGCCGGGATTCGCGATGGTGGCAGAACACAGAACGAAGACCGGTTGGGCGCCATAGAAGCGGCACACGCGCCGCAGCCGGCGCAGGACGTTGGCCATGTGGGAGCCGAACACCCCGCGGTAGGTGTGCATCTCGTCGATGACGACGTAGCGCAGAGATTCGAAAAATTGCGCCCACTTCGTGTGATGAGGAAGAATCCCCTGATGCAGCATGTCGGGGTTGCTGACGACGATGTCGCCGCGGGTGCGCACCGCTTTGCGCGCGTCGCCCGGCGTGTCGCCGTCGAAAGTATGGGCGCGCACGCCGAGATCCGCGGCGCGGTTGAGCGCGATGATCTCCGCCACCTGGTCCTGGGACAGAGCCTTGGTGGGGAACAGATAAAGTGCCTTGGCTTTTTCTTCCAGAACCGACTGCAGCACCGGCAAGTTGTAACAAAGCGTCTTACCCGAGGCGGTGGGCGTCACGACCACCGTATTCCGGCCGGCACGCAACCGATCCCAGGCCTCGCGCTGGTGGCAATAGAGCCGTGTAATGCCGCGCGCCGCGAGTGCGGCCACCAGGCGCGGGTCCAGATCCGCCGGCATGTCGGCGTACCGGGCGGGCCGCGCGGGCAACGTCAAGCGACCACTGATACGCGCCCCATAGCGGCCTTCCAGGTGCGCGATCAGCGCTGCCACGCCCGAGCGGCAAGCCCGCCCCGGGCCCGTATCCGGTGCCTCGCCCGCGGGCGCCAGCGCCTGTTCCATTTGCAGTCTCCCCAGCCGTTATCTATGCTGAGTCTAGAGAACGGATAGAGAACAGACAAGGCAATCCATGAACGAGGCGCTGACACGCCGCCAGCGGGCCATCCTCGAGCACTTGCGGGAAAGCCGCGAACGTCAGGCACATCCGCCGACCCTGGACGAGCTTTGCCGGGAGCTGGGACTGCGTTCCCGGGGCTCACTGCACAAGCACATCGAAGCGCTGGTGAAAGCGGGCCACGTGGAGCCGCTGTCGGGCAAGCAACGGGGCGTGCGCCTGCGCGAACCCGGCCAGGACGAGCTGCTCAGCCTGCCCCTGCTCGGGCGCATCGCCGCCGGGCGCCCCATCGAAGCGCTGGAGAATCCGCAGGATCTGGAGGTACCGAGGCAGCTGCGCGGTAGCGGCCGTTGCTATGTGCTCCAGGTGCGCGGCGATTCCATGATCGACGCGGGCATCCTGGACGGCGACTGGGTGGTGGTCGAGCAGCGCGATCACGCCCGCGACGGTGAAATCGTGGTAGCCCTCATCGACGGCGAGGAAGCGACCCTCAAGCGCATCGAGCAGACTCCCAGCGCCTGCATCCTGCACCCCGCTAATCCGAAGCTGGCGCCGCTCCGCTATGCGCCCGGGCGGGTACGGATTCAGGGTGTGGTCACGGGGCAGATGCGCGCCTACTAGCGTAGAATGCTGATCATGATCCGGGGTGACACCGGAGGTGAGCGACATGAAGCGCGCCCTGATTGTGGCATTCGTTCTTTTCAGCTTTTCTAACGCTGCGTTCGCGCTCTGCAAGTACAAGGCAGCGGATGGCAGCTGGACCTACGCCAACACCTGCGCGCCCATGACCGAAAAGGAAATCGATCAATCCGCCACCTTCGTGCTGAAAAAGAACAAAGCGGACAGGAAATCCGATTCGGGGCTCGAAGCACGTCGCCTGCGCGGCTTCGAATACTCCGATACGACCCTCGACGGCATGCGGGTCCGCATGGTGGAACCGAACAAGAGCCCGCCGCAGAGAGAGTTCACTAGCCAGTAAGTCTCAGAGATCCGCGTAGTCCGCCGCCGCCCAGTATGGCTCGCTGGGTACCTGCGGTGCCCGGGCCAGCAAGCCGGCCAGATCCGGGCTGCCGGTGGAGATGGGAACGGGAATGCCGCGGGCCTCGTTGGCCACCTTTCGCGCTCTGGCCCAGTCGATGACGACCTTCCCATAGGCGGCCTTCACCGCCAAAGCCTGCTCCAGGGCCACGAGCTTCTTGCCCGATTGCGCCGCCTGCTCCGAGAGTGGCTTGTGAGCATCCAGATAAAGCCGCCCGTCCCGCCATCCGGTCAGGTAGGGCTCGTTAATAATGCGCACCCTGGTGCCCAGGGGGACTTCGGGAAACAATCGCGCGATGTCTTCCGGGTAAAGGCGCACACAGCCGTGACTGACCCGCATGCCTACGCCGTAGGACTTGTTGGTGCCATGAATCAAGTAGCCGGGGAGACTCAAACGCATGGCATGACTTCCCAGCGGGTTATCGGGTCCGGGCGGCACGATCGGCTCCAGGGGTTCGCCCTTTTCGGCATACTCTCTCAAGACCGATGCGGGAACGGTCCAGGAAGGGCGCACCACCTTCTGGGTAATATACGAGGGTCCTTCCGGCGTCTGCCATCCTTCCCGGCCGATGCCGATGGGATGTGTGATCACCACTGGCGCCTCGCCGTCGCCGGGCTTGGGAAAGTAAAACAGGCGCATGGAGGCGAGATTCAGGATCAAGCCTTCGCGCTTCCCCTTCGGCAGCACGAACTGGGTGGGCAAGATTACCCGGGTGCCCTGCCCCGGCAGCCACGGGTCCACGCCGGGGTTGGCGGCGACGATCTCCTGGTAGCCGAGATCGTAGCGCCGCGCGATGTCGTGCAGAGTGTCGTGATGGTGGGCGACGGTAACCTGCACGTCGCCGATGAGGTCGGATCCGTCCGCCGGCAGCAGGAACCGGTCGCTGGGAGCGACCGTCTCAACGGCGTCCTGCCCGCCAAACCGCCAGTCGGGGTAACTCGCGCACCCGGAGAGCACGGCAAGCGTGCAAAGAACCCCTATTCGAGTTAGTGATGGGAGCGAAATTCGTATTGGCGCCAGCGGGTACATTAAAGAGAGAGTGGAGCGCGATGGACAACGCGTCAAGCAAAGAAGGAAACAGAGCCAGGACCTGGATATGGCACTTCGACAGCCCGTTGGAAGCCATATGGCCGGTGCTCTCGGATACCGCGCGCTTCAACGAGGCGGCGGGCCTTCCCCGGCACACGATCATCGAAACGCCCCGGGAAGACGGATCGGTGGAGTACCTGGCCCGGGCGCGCATAGGGCCATTTCGTCTCGAATGGGAAGAGAAGCCCGTCAACTGGGTGGATCGGCAGTGGTTCGAGCATTGCCGCGTGTTTCGCAATGGCCCCCTGGCTACTCTCTGCGCGACCCTGCGGTTGTTTCCCGAGCCCGGCGGTTGCCGTTGCGAGTACACCGTGGACGCGGCGCCGCGCAACCTGCTCGGCCGGTTGTTGCTGGCCACGGGATTCTTTGCCCGTATCGGCCGCACCTTCACGCCGCTTGCCGACAGCGCACGGGAGTTCGCCCGCGGCGCGCGGGACACGGAGTTCGACTGCAAGCCCCCGCGCCTGACCCCCGGTGCCCGGGAGCGCACGGCCGACATGGTCGCGCGAATCGAGTCGACGCCCCACGGCCACGGGCTGGCGGCACGGTTGTCCGAGCACGTGCTCACGCGCCAGGAGGTGGACCTCTGGACCATTCGGCCTTTGCAGCTCGCCCGTTCCTGGGGGGTTGCCGAGCGGCACGCAATCGAGCTGTGCCTGGAGGCGGTCAAGCAGGGACTTCTGCGACTGCGATGGGATCTTCTCTGTCCCCGTTGCCAGGTAGGCAAGGGCACGGTGCTGGCGCTGGACGAGCTGCCAAGGGGTGCCCACTGCGGGTCCTGCAACATCGACTACGAGCGTGACTACGCAAACAATGTCGAGCTCGCCTTTCATCCTGCCAAAAGCATCCGGCCGTTGGAAAGCGGCGAGTATTGCCTGTTCGGACCCGGCAGCACGCCGCACATCAAGCTGCAGCTGACCCTGGCGGCCGGGGAGCAACGCATGGTCGCGCTGCGCCCGCGTCACGGCCGCTATTGCGTGCGCACTTTGGAACCAGGCGGCCAGCAAGATGTCGACTGGCAGGTTGGCGCTTTCCCGCGAGTCATCGCCGACGGCGACGACGTCACGCTCGGTGACGCTTGCGCGGAGGGCACGATCCAGCTCGAGAACACATCGGATCGCTCACTCACACTGATCATCGAAGAGAAAGCCTGGGTACGCGATGCATTGACCGCCAAGCGGGTCACCGCCATGCAGGCCTTTCGCGATTTATTCAACGACGACGTGCTGAGGCCGGGTGACGATGTCGAGATCGACCACATCACCATCATGTTCACCGACCTCAAAGGATCGACGGCCCTCTACGAGCGTATCGGCGATCCGAAAGCCTACGCGCTGGTGCGCGAGCACTTCGCCATTCTCGGCAAGGCGGTGCGCGAGCACGACGGTGCCATCGTCAAGACCATCGGTGACGCGATCATGGCCGTATACGTGAACCCCGCCGACGGACTGCGTTGCGCCTTACAGATCCAGGATGACATCGAGCGCTTCAATCGCGACTCGGGCAAGGAGCCGCTCACCATCAAGCTCGGCCTGCACCTGGGGCGTTGCATTTCCGTAACGCTGAACAATCGACTGGACTACTACGGCAGCGCCGCCAACAAGGCGGCGCGCCTGGAGGGCCAGAGCACCGGCGGCGACATCGTCTTGTCACCGGAATTCGCCGCCGACCGGGAAGTCGCGCGCTTGCTGACCGACTTGGCCGTGCGGGAGGAAAGTGCGGAACTCAAGGGATTTCAGGAACCCATACGCTTTTTTCGCATCGGCGCTGAAGCGCTGGCGGACCGGCGCCGCCGCGCCCGCTGAACCGTCTATAGTTACCCTACACGCACATCGCTGGGGATACTCCCGTGGCCATCACGTCCGACAACCCCATGGGCACCGACGGCTTCGAGTTCGTCGAATACACCGCCCCCGATTCCGAGCTGCTGGATGATCTGTTCAAGAAGATGGGCTTCGTGGCCGTCGCCCGGCACCGCTCGAAACGCGTCGTCTTGTACCGTCAGGGCGACGTTAATTTCATCGTCAATCACGAGCCCGACAGCTTCGCCCGGGCCTTTGCCAGGGTGCACGGCCCATCCGTCTGCGCCTTTGCCATACGGGTCGCCGACGCCGGGCTTGCCCACGCGGAGTCGCTGAAGCGCGGAGCGGAATCCCACCAGGGGCCCGTGGGCCCGATGGAGCTCAATATCCCTGCTCTTCGCGGCGTCGGCGAGAGCTTGATCTACCTCGTCGATCGTTACGGCGAGCACTCCATCTACGACGTGGATTTCGTCGCCGAGGAAGGCGTGCCAAACCACCCCCCCGGCGCTGGCCTTACTCAGATCGATCATCTCACCCACAATGTCCACCACGGCCGCATGGATGAATGGGCGGGATTCTATGAGCGATTGTTCAACTTCGAGGAAATTCGATTTTTCGACATTCGCGGCAAGGCCACGGGGCTCAAGTCGCGCGCCATGGCGAGTCCCTGCGGTAAGATCCGCATACCTATCAACGAGCCCTCGGACGACAAGTCCCAAATTCAGGAGTACCTGGAAGCTTACCGGGGCGAAGGCATTCAACACATCGCGCTTGCCAGCGACGACATCTATGCGACGGTGGAGAGGTTGTCGGAAAACGGCGTCACGTTCATGGACGTGCCCGACACATACTACGATGCGGTCAATGAACGCGTTCCCGGACACGGCGAGGATCTGGACAGGTTGCAAGAGCACAGGATCTTGGTCGACGGCGCGCCGGAAAAAGGCCAGGGGCTGTTGCTGCAGATATTCACGGAAACTGTCATAGGTCCGATTTTCTTCGAAATCATTCAGCGAAAAGGCAACGAAGGATTCGGCGAAGGGAATTTTCAGGCTCTGTTCGAAGCCATCGAAAGCGATCAGATGGCGCGCGGGGTAATTTGAGATGGCCAACTCGCGCTGGATCTCCTTCCCCAGATCCGAAGGACAAACGTCACGTCAGGCGCATGCGGATCTTCCCGCAAATTCCTACGAGCGCGAGCTCGGCAAGGAGGGGTTCTTCGGCCCCGCGACGCACATGTATCACCGTCATCCGCCCACCGGATGGAGTCACGTGTCGGGCGCCTGCCTACCCCGTGCCTTCGATATCACCAAGCTGGATGCGGAAGGCGCGTCACCGTGGAACGCGGTTGCCCTGGTGGGAAATATGCACACGCGTATGCGTTTCTGGCATTGCACCCAGAGCATGGATCACCTGGCCCGGAACGCGGACGGCGACGAATTGCTGTTCGTTCACCAGGGAAGCGGCGATCTGTTTTGTGACTACGGACACCTGGCGTTTCGCGACGGCGACTATATTTTATTGCCGCGCGGCACCATGTGGCGACTCGAGATCAGCGAGGCGACATCGCTGCTGCTGATCGAGGCCAGCAACAGCAGCTATAAGCTACCGGAAAAAGGCATCCTCGGCGATCATGCGATTTTCGATCCGGCGGTCCTGGACGTGCCGGCAATGGACGAGGCCTTTCGCGATCAGCAGTCCGAGGAAGAATGGCGCGTGTCGGTGAAACGCCGCGGTGAGCTGGGCACCATCACCTATCCATTCAATCCCCTCGACGCCGTCGGCTGGCATGGCACGCTGGCGCCGGTGCGTCTCAACTGGCGCGACATTCGGCCGATCATGAGTCACCGCTACCATGTTCCTCCTTCGGCGCACACAACCTTCGTCGCCGATCGCTTCGTGGTCTGCACCTTTGTCCCACGACCGATTGAATCCGATCCGGGCGCACTCAAAGTTCCGTTCTTCCACAATAACGACGACTACGACGAAGTCATTTTCTATCATCGCGGCGAGTTCTTCTCCCGGGACAACATCCACCCCGGCATGATGACGGTGCACCCGGCGGGCATCACCCACGGGCCGCATCCCAAGGCGCTGGCTACCGGCGAGAAGGCGGCGCGAGACCAGACCGACGAAGTCGCCGTCATGATCGATACGCGCGATGCGGTGGAAGTCGCCGCGCCCCTGGCCTTCGCCGAGTGGAAGGGTTACGTGGACAGCTGGAAGCCCGACGGCGGGTGAAGCTGGCATCGCTCAAGTCCGGCGGCCGCGACGGCGCACTCGTGGTAGTGGACAGGCGTCTGCAGCGCACCGTCGCCGTGCCGGATGTGGCGGCCACGCTGCAGGCCGCCCTGGACGACTGGGTGCGGATCGCGCCGCAACTCGAAGACGTTTACAGCTCCCTCAACAGCGATCCGGCTGTTGGATCCGCCCTCGACCCAAGCGATCTGGCGGCACCGCTCCCGCGTGCCTATCAATGGCTTGACGCCAGCGCCTACCTCAGTCATCTGGAACGGGTGCGCCGGGTCCGCGGCGCGCACATGCCGCTGGAAATGTTTACCGATCCACTCATGTATCAGGGCGGCTCGGACAGCTCCATCGGTCCGCGCGATCCGATCCTCGCCGTTGACGAGGCCTGGGGTGTGGATTTCGAGGCCGAGATAGCCGTCATCACCGACGATGTGCCCATGGGCGTGGCGGCACCGGCGGCCGGCGACCACATCAAGCTGCTGATGCTGGTCAACGACGTGTCGCTGCGCAATCTCATTCCCGACGAGCTCACCAAGGGCTTCGGCTTTGTACACGGCAAGCCGGCCAACGCCTACTCGCCGGTGGCGGTGACGCCGGCAGAGCTGAGCCACGCGTGGCGGGATTGTCGCTTACATCTGCCGCTCACCTGCCGCGTGAACGGCGAGACCGTGGGTACACCGCTCGCCGGTGAGGATCTGCAATTCGGCTTCGATCGGCTGATCGCCCACGCAGCCAAGAGCCGCCGCCTGGGAGCCGGCACCATCATCGGCTCCGGCACGGTTTCCAACCAGGACGCCTCCCGCGGCTGCGCCTGCCTGATGGAAAAGCGCGCCCTGGAGCTGCTGGAGACTGGCGAGACAACAACCGCGTTCCTCAAATTCGGCGATCGGGTCCACATCGAGATGCTGGATAGGGACGGGAACTCGGTCTTCGGTGCTATCGATCAGACCGTGAGCCCACCCCCATCACCCTCTGAGGAGGCCAAGAAACGTAGGTGAATGCCAAGCCCATCGCACCCGGAACCATTGCCTTCTTCCAAGGCCTAAAGGAATGCCGGTTGTATGTCGTTATTAACGATCAATCGTCAGGATTCAATCAATGAACGTCGCAACACACCCGGAACTGGACAGTTTTGCCCGCAAAAATGCGCTGGACGGGCTTACCGAGACCAGCCTGCGCGCCATCGCCGAGGGCCGCCAAGGCTACAGCATCGAAACAGGGCGGCGCTTTCTCGAATTTCAGACCCGCATCGACGCCGAGCTGCTGAGCCACCCGATCATCACCGACAATGCCTACACGGCATGGTTCGAGCATGGCCACAAGAGCCACGAGCAGATCATGAACTTCATCGTGCAGTTCTCGGTGTTCTCAAATCAATTCCTGGTCGCGCAGCTGCAGAAGACCCTCAACGCCGACACCCTGGAGGGCATGCGTGCATCCAAGGAGATCCTCGCCAACGAAATCGGCGTGGTATTCAACTCATCCGGAAACAACAAGACACGCATTGCCGATCCCGAGACCGAGCTCGAGCACCACGGCGATGCACAGCTGGTTTCCACCGAGGGCACCGTGGACGGCGGCGTGTTCCGTTTTCGCGCGGCGCATTTCGAATGGCTGCTGCGCGTCGCGGAGAGGCTCGGTCTGGCCTTCGAAGACATGGGCCGGCGCATCCACGGCACCGATTCGACCCTGTTCTTCTGTGACGAACTGATCCGACTCTACGGCAGCGAGGACTACATGACCGCCCAGGCCGCCAGCTACGCCGTAGAAAACTGGGCCGCCGCGGGATTCTGGGATGAGCTGGTCACCGGCTTGGTCGCATACAATGAGGGACTCGAGTCCCCCCTGCCCCTGGCGTTCTTCACCTGGCACGCGCGCATCGAAGGCCAACACGCGCAACACACCCAGGAAGAGCTGGAAGAGCTTTATTTCGATCGCGAAGTGGACCACGAGGCGTTCATCGAAACGGGTAACGAGATACTCGACGGCGTCGCGGCGTTCTGGAACGGGCTGGACGAGCAGCGCCGCCGCATCGCCGCCATCTGATCGGTCTTTTTGATCGGCCTCTCGATCGGCCTCTCGATCGGCAAGAGTCCGTCAAAAGGCTATGATCGGGAGAGTTGCAACCACTCCGGTCAATCCATGCGTACGATCATCGAACCCTTTCGCATCAAGGCGATCGAACCCATTCGCATGACGTCCAGGGATGAGCGTGAGCGGCTCATCCAGGCGGCGTCCTACAATGTCTTTCTGCTCGCGGCCCGCGACGTCCTCATCGATCTGCTGACCGACAGCGGCACCGGCGCCATGAGCGCCGCGCAATGGGCAGGCATCATGCGCGGCGACGAATCCTACGCGGGCAGTGACAGCTACTTTCGATTCGAGAAAGCCGTTCAGGATATATTCGGATTTCCTCATGTGATCCCCACCCACCAGGGCCGAGCGGCCGAACGCATTCTCTTCAGCACCGTGTGCAGTGCCGGTCAAACAGTCCCGAGCAACGGTCACTTCGACACGACCCGGGCGAATATCGCCACTCTCGGCGCCGACCCCGTCGACCTGCCCTGCTCCGAATCGAAAAATCTCGCCCATCGGCATCCCTTCAAGGGCGATATGGATCTGGAAGCGCTGGAACGCGTACTCGAGGAGCGCGGGCCAGACAAGGTGCCGTTGGTAATGCTGACTATCACCAACAATTCCGGCGGCGGCCAGCCGGTATCCATGGCCAATATTCGTGCGACCTCGGAGATCTGCCGAAAGCGCGGCGTGGTACTGTACATCGACGCCTGCCGATTCGCCGAGAACGCCTATTTCATCCAGCAGCGGGAAGATGGCTATGGCGACGCCACCCTCATCGATATCGCTCGTGAAATGTTTTCCCATGCCGGCGGTTGCACCATGTCGGCGAAAAAAGACGGCATGGCCAACATCGGCGGATTCCTGGCCTGCAACGACGAACAGCTCGCCCGCGAGGAACGCAACCTGTTGATCCTCACGGAGGGCTTCCCCACATACGGCGGGCTCGCCGGGCGTGATCTGGAAGCGGTCGCCATCGGCCTCTACGAGGCGCTGGAGCACGACTATCAGCACTACCGCATCGTTTCCACCGGCTACCTGGGCCAACACATTGCCGAAGCTGGCGTGCCCATCGTGCAACCACCGGGTGGACACGCCATCTACATCGACGCCGCCAGCTTCTGCCCGCAGATCGCGCCGTTGGAGTTTCCGGGCATCGCGCTTGTCGTAGCCCTCTACAAAGAAGCAGGCATCCGCGCCGTCGAGATCGGCAGCGTCATGTTCGGGAGCAACGGCAGTGACAGCGACGAGAGTCTCGCCGCGCCCAATGAGCTGGTGCGTTTGGCCATCCCCCGGCGCGTCTACACCCAAAGTCACATGGACTACGTGGTCGAGGCCATCATCCGCGTTTTCAAGAATCGCGACAGCCTCGCGGGCTACCGCATCGTCGAGCAACCCCCCATGCTGCGTCATTTCAGCGCACGCTTCGCACCCCTGTAGGGGAATGGGGACGAGCTAAATGGGGACAGATCTATTTATCTCTTTGGACGGGCTCCGTCCAAAGAGATAAATAGATCTGTCCCCATTTAGCTCGTCCCCATTTAGCTCGTCCCCATTAAGCATGCAAACTAGGGTCGCTGGTGTCGCCTTCGGTCTGGGGCTCGCCTTCCTGGCAGCCTATCAGCAGTTCAAGCTGCCGGTGGTGTTACCGGTGCTGCTGGCGGACTACGACTACGATCGAATCCTTGCCGGCGGCTTCATGTCCGTATACGCGCTCTTCGGACTGGCGCTTTCCATCCCTCTAGGCCGCGCCATCCAGCGTCATGGAGCCGCGTCACTGATTCTCTGGGCTCTGGCGCTGATGATTCTCGGCAATGCGCTCGCGCTGGTGAAGCCGGAATTCGGGTGGCTGGTTCTGGCGGCCCGCGGCCTGGAAGGCATTGCCTTCGCAGTGCTCGCCATCGGCGGTCCGGCACTCGCCAATGCCAATGCCAGCCGGCGTTCGCTGCCGCTGGTCGCCGGGCTGATGGCTACCTGGATACCGGTGGGTCAGCTGACCGCCACCGTTCTGGCGCCCGTGGCCATCGCCACCGGCAGCTGGCGCATGCTGTGGTATCTGGGTATCGGCGCCACGGCGGTGTTTTTCCTCTGGACGTTGGTCAATCGACGCTCGGGGCGCGTAGTGCTCGCACCAAACCGCGGGGCAAGCGCCGACAAACCCGCCGGGGACGACGGCATCACGCCGCGACAGCGCGGCGCGCTGATTCTCACCGGCGTCCTCTTCATGCTCTGGTCTGGGCAGTACTTCGCCTACATGACCTGGCTGCCCCAGTACCTGGTGGAAGTCCACGGGCTCACCATCACCCACGCCCAATGGGGTTACGCGATCCCCGTGACCCTGGTAATGGTGGTGTGCGTCATCACTGGCCTGGCGCTTCAGCGAGGACTACCGGTGGGAAAGTTGATCGTCGGGGCGCTCGTCACCCAGGCCGCCGTCTGGTGGCTGCTACCGGTGACCGGTGGCGGCGGCGGCGTGGTGTCACTGGTGGTGTACGGCACCGGCGCCGGCGTCGTGCCCACCTGCCTGTTCGCCATGCCCAGCGTTATTCTCGGACGCGGACACGGTACGGCGCGCGCTTTCGGCATTGTCATGACCGGACGCAACATGGGCGTATTGATAGGCCCGGTGTTGCTTGCCCAGGCCTTCAATATGACCGGCACCTGGGAATTGGCGGCACCCATTTTCGGCGCCGTAACAACAGCCTGCCTGGTGGTTGCGATCCTGCTCGCGAGACGACTCCGCCGCTGACATGCGCAAGAAGACTGCCATCCAAGCCATTACCTTCGACGCCGCCGGCACTCTCATGCATGTCGCCGAACCGGTGGGCGAGACTTACGCGCGATTGGCCCACGACTTAGGCGCGAGCCTGTCCCCGCAGGTACTGGCTGCGGGCTTTCGTGAGGGTTTTCCGGCCATGCCACCCATGGCGTTTCCCGGACTGGACGAAGCGGCGCGTCTTCGTGCCGAGCGGGCCTGGTGGCACCAGCTGGTGGCACGCGTTGTCCGGCAGGCCGGAGGCGTTGCCAGCTTCGACGAATACTTCGACACGCTATTCGCCCACTTCGCCAGCGGCGCGGCATGGCGCGCCTATCCGGAAGCCCATCAGGCATTGCGCTCGGCCCGCGGGCGTGGCTTGCGCGTCGGCGTGGTTTCCAATTTTGACTCGCGCCTACCGCTCATATTGCGGGAGCTGGGGTTTGAACCCCTGCTCGACACCGTGATCACTTCCACCGGCTGCGGTGCCGCCAAGCCCGATGCGCGCATTTTCCGATACGCGCTGGAAGCCCTGGGCGCGACCGCGGACACCGCGCTGCATGTGGGGGATAGTCTGGATGCCGACTACCAGGGCGCCTCGGCGGCCGGAATGCGGGCAGTGCACCTGCATCGAGACGACTCTCCGGCGGGGGAAGATATACCAACCATCGAGCATTTGGGCGAACTCGACCCTTACCTTGATCAGCGTCCGTAGGCGCTGGCGCGCACCTCGGTCACCAGTCCGGGTTAGTTGGCTTCCGCGGCCGCGGCTTCCTCGATGACCCACTCCCGAAAGGCGGCGATGCGCGGCTCGTCCGCCAACGCCTCCGGGCACACCATGTAATAAGCGAAGGACATGCGTGTGCCGTGGGCGAACGGCCGCACCAGCCACCCTTCCGCCAGGTCGTTGCCGGCAAGAACGCGGCTGCCCAGCGCCACGCCCTGGCCGCGCACCGCCGCCTGCAGCGCCAGGCTGGTCTGATTGAAGTGCAACCCCCGGCGAACCTCCATGCCGCGCATGCCGGCGGAGCACAGCCACATGCTCCAGTCCGGCCAGTAATCGTCCTGCACAAAACCGTCCACGTGCAGCAGCGTGTGCCAGCGCAGATCCTCCAGCTCGCGTAATGGGTGGTCTCCCTCCAGGAGACGCACGCTGCAGACGGGAAAGACCTCTTCCGACAGCAGGCAGTCGACGCGCATGCCGGGATAGTCGCCCAGCCCGTAGCGCAGGCCCACGTCCACGTCGTCGTGGAGCAAGTCGACGATACGGTTGTCCACATCCAGACGCACGTCGATGTCCGGATGGCGGTCCCGGAAACGCTCCAGGCGCGGCACCAGCCAGGCGGCACCGAAAGACGGCGGCATACTCACGGTCAGGGGCCGGTTGGCGTCTCTGCGGCGAAAGGTCTCTACCACTTCGGTGACGCGGTAGAAGACCTCGCTCAACCCGGGCAACAGGGACTGTCCCGCGGGCGTCAGCTGCAGTGCGCGATTGAGGCGTTCGAAGAGCACCGTGCCGAGATCGTGTTCCAGGGCCTTTACCTGATGGCCCACCGCCGCCGGAGTGACGTGCAGCTCTTCGGCGGCCTTGCTGAAGCTCAAGTGCCGGCCCGCCGCCTCGAAGGCGCGCAGGGCGTTCAGGGAAGGTAAGTGTACTGGCATGGCCGTCACTCAAGAAAATCTATTCTGACGTGAAATAAAGGTCGTTTGTAGCTTGGGCAGTTAAGTCCATAATTCAACTACAAATAACGGTAGACAGAAATGTCGATTCCGTCACATTTTATATACGGAAACTTAACATGACAACGCATCCACTACGACTGGCCACGGGCTTCCCTGTGGCCACGACCGGGACCGGCTCACGGCCCTTGGAAATCGACCCATGGCTCCGCTGGGCGGCAGAGCGCCTGGCGGCGGTCCGCCGTATCCAACAGCGGCGCCGGGCCATCGGCGAACTCGCGCGGATGTCGGATTGGCGGCTCCAGGACCTGGGGATCCCGCGGAACCAGATCGCGCAAGTCGTCGACGGACTGATTGCACGGGAAGGACCCGCGATGGGGCGCCGGGCAGACTGATCAGGAGGCACGGCGCGGACGAGGCGCCGATAGACAGGGACGATGCTCCCCGGGTGGGGGCATCGTCACCCCATGAGCAGGATCTAGGTACTGACGTTGGCGATCAACCAGTCACGAAAGTCCGCGATTCGGGAGTCGTTGCTGCTGGTGGCCAGGTAGACGATGTAGTAGCTCATCTCGTCCAGTGGCCCGGCCTCGAAAGGTTGCACCAGCTGCCCGGCGGCGGTTTCTTCCTTGGTCAGGGCCGTGTGCAGCAGCCCGACCCCCTGCCCCGCGAGTGCGGCGGTGTATGCGAGATTGGTGTCGTCGAAAATCGGCCCATGGGCGACATTAGCGTTGCTGACCCCGGCGCGCGAGAACCATTGCTGCCAGGGATCATAGCTATGGCTGTGCAACAGCCTGTGATGCAGCAGATCGTCGGGGCTCTCGAGGGCCGGGCCATCGCCGAGGAGCCGAGGACTGCACATGGGCGTCACGTTCCCGGCCATCAGGGGCACCGATACCAATCCGGCTCCGCTCGCCGGGCCGACGCGTACCACCAGGTCGGCTTGGCTGGTGCCGGGATCGACATCCGTCGTCCACGCTACTTCGTGCAGACGCAGGTCCAAATCCGGCAGCTTCTGCCACAGGCGACCGAGCCTCGGAGCCAGCCAACGCACGGCGAACGCCGGTGTGGTGGTGACATGCAGCGGCGCGTCACCCCTGACCTGGAGCAGGGTTATCGTGACCCCATGGATCTGATTGAAGGCGCCTTCGATGACCGGCAGGTACGCGCTTCCGGGCTCCGTCAGCCGCACCGCCCGGGTGCGGCGCTCGAACAGCAGGATTCCGAGCCACTCTTCCAGAGCCTTCACCTGATGACTGATAGCGCCATGGGTAACGTGCAACTCCTCGGCGGCCGCGCTGAAGCTCTCGTGGCGGGCGGCCGCCTCGAAGGCACGCAGGGCATTGAGGGGTGGCAGACGTCGTTTCACGCGCGAGGCTCATGGACACATATGTGAGGAATTCTAACATGTATGTGAGCATGACTCCTTTGTCAACTGCCTGAATTAACACTAAAGTTAGACAACGTATACTTCTACACACGAGGAATTTAAACATGTTCACCACGATCATGTACGGCTTCATCAGCGAGGTGACACGCCAGCCTGGGAACGCCAAAATTCTACGGACAGTGAACTCCGGCGGCGCGCAGAGGCATTCCGTTGCACAGTCCCGGCGCAGAATCCGGCGGGCCGCGGCTACCACCCCGCGCTACCGGCATTTACCCGTCAAGTACCTGGTGCTCGCCGATGCCTTCAAGCGGGCCGCCGGTTTTAACTGAGGACAGCATGGCAAACGACATAGAGCATCAAGCGCACAAAGGTACCGTCTTCAGAGATCTGCACGTCGCCGAAGGTCTCTTCGTGATGCCGAATGCCTGGAATGCGGGTAGTGCCTGTATGTTGGAATCGGCTGGATTTCCGGCTATCGGCACGACCAGTGCCGGAATTGCATACTGCCTGGGGCTTCCCGATTACGAGGGCGCTTTATCGAGGGACGCGGCTCTGGAAGAGACCGGGCGGATTTCGCAGGCCGTTAGTGTCCCCGTCAGCGCGGATGCGGAGAACGGATACGGTCATGAACCGGACGAAGTAGCCGAATCGATCCGACTCTTCGCAGGCGCCGGGGCGGTTGGAGCCAGCATCGAAGACTTCGCGGCAAGTTTCGGGGAAACGCAGTATGAGCGATCCCACGCCGTCGACCGGATCCAGGCCGCGAAGGAAGCAGCCGAGTCGCTGGGCTTTCCGTTCACGCTGACGGCAAGAGCAGAATGCTATCTCGTCGATCATCCCGATCCGTTCAAGGAATCGGTGTTGCGCGCGAACCTGTACCGGGAGGCTGGCGCCGATTGCTTGTACGTGCCTGGAGTAAGAGACGCCGAGACCATCGCTGGGCTAGCCGCGGAGATCGACGGGCCGATCAATGTGGTCATGGGATTGGCCGGAAATCCAATCAGCGTGTCCAAACTGAAGGCCCTTGGAGTCAAGAGAGTCAGTATCGGAGCTTCGTTGGCGAGAGCCACGTTCGGATTGATCCGCCGAGCGGCGGAAGAGATCCACGATTCGGGCACCTTCACATTCGCGAAGGAACAAGTGCCCGACGCAGAGCTTTGCCAATTCTTCTCGGCACGAATATAAAAAGTCTGCCGGGGTTGACGACTAAGCACCCTGGGAACGGCGCTGACTGGTGGCTTCCTCGTCCACGGCACCGTCGGCGCTGAGCACGACGCCATAGTCGCGCTCCGCCGCCTCGCGACTCACCAGCTCGTTCAGTACGTCGTCGCGCACGCGTTCCACATCGCGTGCGAACGGATTGCCGTATCCACCCCCGCCGGGCATTTCCATGATCAAGCGATCGCCAGCGGGCACCTGTTGCCGCCCCTTGGCCTGCAACTCGGCACCCGAAGCAAGGCGCACCCGCCCCCGTAAGCCGTTGCCCCCGCCGCTGCGGCCGCGGGCAGGATAGGTCACGCGATCGAACATCGACGACATGACGAAGGTCGCCCCCTCGCCATTGGTGATCTCCATGACCTGCCCGGTACCACCGCGATGCTCGCCGGCGCCGCCGGAATCCATGCGATACTCCTTGCGCCATACGACGATGGGCGAGATGGCTTCGTTGATCTCCACCGGTGTGTTGCGCACCCCCGAAGGAAAGGCGGTGGCCGACAAACCGTCGCTCTCGGGACGCGCGCCGGTGCCGCCGTTGTGGAACAAGGTGACGGTAAAGGGGGTGGCGCCGGAAAACTTGCCGGAGATCCCGTGACCCGCGTACAGCACAGGATTCCACAGGCACGACGTGCCCTCTGCAGGCACGCGGCCGCCCATCGCCTGCCCCAGGCAGCCGAGCACCACGTCGGGCAACATCTGGCCGATGGCGTGACGCGCCGCCACGGCGCAAGGGTGAGGTGCATTGAGAATCGAGCCCGGCGGCGCCGTGACCCGCACCGGCTCGAGGGATCCCGCATTGTTCGGAATCGATCCGCCCACCACGCAACGGGCACCGAAGGACGCATAGGCTTGCGTATACGTTACCGGCACGTTGATACCGTAGATCGATACCGGCGAGGTGCCGGTGAAATCGATGTCGATACCGCTCTCGGAGATGGTCAGGGCCGCCACCAGATCCACCGCTTCCTCGTAGCCGTCGATACGCATGCTGTTGTGATAAGTGCCGGCGGGCAGCTTGCGGATCTCTTCCAGCATCGAATCCCGTGAGCTCGCGATGACGAAGTCGCCGAGCTCGCGCACGTCGTCGAGGTCGAATTCCACCATCATCTCCACCAGGCGCTGGCATCCGGTCTCGTTACAGGCCACCAGAGAATAGAAGTCGCCTTCCACCTGCACGGGCTCGCGCACGTTGGCGCGCACGATCTCCAGCAACGATTCGTTCATCACCCCACGTTTGGCGAGCGCCATGAGGGGGATGTAGATCCCCTCTTCGTACACTTGCCGGCCATCGGGCCCGAAGCCGAGGCCGCCCACGTCCACCACGTGACTGGTGGAAGCGAACAGCGCCACCATGCGGCCGTTCTTGAAGGCGGGCGTAACCACCGTGAAATCGTGCAGGTGGCCGGTACCCTTCCACGGATCGTTGGTGATGTAGACGTCACCCTCTTCCATGCTGGCGGCGGGAAATTTCTCCAGGAAAAATCCTACCGACGCCGCCATGGCGTTCACGTGTCCCGGCGTGCCGGTGATGGCCTGGGCCAGCATGCGGCCGGTCAGATCGAAGACGCCGGCGGACAGATCACCGGCCTCGCGCACGGTATTGGAGAAGGCGGTGCGGATGAGGGTCTGCGCCTGCTCCTCGACCACCGCGATCAGCCGGTTCCACATGAGCTGATTGTGGATCTGCGCTAGAGGTGAATTGGCTTTCATGTACTGGTGCTCTCGATCGTTTCTTGTAGGTTGGGCTGAGCAAAGCGAAGCCCAACCTACGGGAGCTGCGATTCGTTTTTTCGTTCCAGGATGATATACCCCAAGGCGTCGATACGCGCATCGAATCCCGAGGCTACCACCGTGGTGGTCTGAGATTCGATGACGATGGCCGGACCGGCGATGCGCATCCCGGGTGACAGCGCGTCGCGGGCATACACCGGCACGTCCTCGAAATCCGCCGTGCGTGTGTTGAAGAGCCTGCGCTCCCCGATCGCCGTTGGCGCCCCGGCGGGCGCCGGCTCGGATACCGGCAGCGGTTCCTCCACCGGCGCCGTCAAGGTGAGCGCCCAGGTCAGCACTTCCACGTCCATGTCGGGAATGATGCGCCCGTAATGCCGGACGTAGGTCTCATCGAATGATCCCTGCAGCGTCCCGACATCGTCGGGCTGCAGTTGCCGCAGGGGCAACGGCACGCTGACCTCGTGTCCCTGCCCCACATAGCGCATATAGGCGATGCGTTGCTCTTGGAGACGGCCAAGCGGTGCGCCCAGGCGCACGACCGCCGCCGCCTCCTCACGCATCCGATCGAACATGGCGCTGATTAGCGCCGTATCGAGGGCGCTCAAGCGCATGTAGCGACTGCGCACGACCTCGTAGGAGACCGGTGCATTCAGGAAACCGACGGCGGAACCGACGCCGGCATCGGTGGGAACGATGACCGTCGCGATACCCAGCTTCTCGGCCAAGCGGGCAGCGTGCACCGGGGCGGCGCCGCCGAAGGCGATCAATGCGCGCCCGCCCAGATCCTTGCCGCGCTCGATGGCATGCACCCGGGCGGCGTTCGCCATGTTCTCGTCCACCACCTCGCTGATGGCAAACGCGGCCAGCGGCGGATCCAGATTCAAAACCGCGCCCACGTCGGCATCGACAGCCGTCCGCGCGGCGTCGCCATCGAGGCGTAAGCTGCCGCCGGCGAAGCCGTCCGGATCGATGCGTCCCAACAGCACATCGGCATCGGTCACCGTGGCGTGCAGCCCACCGGTACCGTAACAAGCCGGACCGGGCTCGGAGCCGGCGCTCTGCGGTCCGATATTGATGCGCTTCAAGCCGTCCACCCGGGCGATGGAGCCGCCGCCGGCGCCGATCTCCACCATCTCGATGACCGGAATGCGCAAGGGCAGCCCACTTCCCTTGGTGAAACGGTAGATGCGATCCACTTCGAAGGTGCGCGAGGACTGCGGCTTGCCGCCGTCGATGAGGCAGATCTTCGCCGTGGTGCCGCCCATATCGAAGGACAGCACTTGCTCGAGACCCTGGGCAGTGGCGATCCGGCTCGCGAGTATGGCGCCGCCCGCGGGCCCCGACTCCACCAGACGAATCGGATGGCGGGCGGCGGTCTCCACGGTGGTGAGCCCCCCGCCCGAAGTCATCAGCAACAGCGGGCAGGTGAAGCCTGCGTCTTTCAGACGCACGTCCAGGCTTCGCACATAGCGCGCCATGATCGGCTGCACATAAGCATTGGCGCAGGCGGTGGAGAGACGCTCGTACTCGCGGATTTCGGGACAGGTCTCGGAGGACAGGGTAATGGAAAGCTCGGGCAGGGCTTTCGCGATGCGCTCGGCCACCTGCTCCTCGTGGCGGCTGTTGGCATAGCAATGCAGCAGGCCGATGGCGACACTCTCGACCGCCTGCGCTGCGAGCTTGGCGATCATGGCATCCACGGAGGCGAGATCCAGGGGAATCAAGACTTCGCCGCGGGCGTTGACGCGCTCGGTCACCGGCAGACGCAGATATCTCGGCACCAGCGGTTTCGCCTTCTGCACCTCGATGTCGTACTGCTCGAAGCGATTCTCATAGGCCATTTCCACGGAATCGCGGAAGCCCTCGGTAACCACCAGCGCCGTATGCGCACCCTTGCGCTCGATGATGGCGTTGGTAGCGAGGGTAGTGCCGTGAATGACCACGCCCACGTCGGCGGCATTCACCCCGGCCGCCTCGATCACTCGGGCGATACCCGTCATCACACCCTTCTCCGGCGCCGCCGCGGTGGTCAGCACCTTGCTGGTGATGTTCCGGTCGCCGATGGCGAGGGCGACGTCGGTGAAGGTGCCGCCGATATCGACGGCAAGCCGGGTGGAAGAATTATTCAAGACAAAATCCCGTTACGCGGTGAGCGCGGCCCCGGTCATCAACTGCACAAGGGCCATACCTGATACCAATGGCGGCACTTGAAACGATCCTCGCACTGGCGAAGCTGGGCGCCGTATTCCCGCGCCTGCCAGTCCACCCGATCGGCGTAGCGCATTACCTCCGGCTTACTCTTGTAGCTGCCGCGGGCATAGCCACCGCGGCCTTCATGGTAAGCCAGATACATGCGTTTGGGATCCCATTTGGAGATGCCGAGGACCTTGTTGCTCTTGTAGTTGTACCAACCGATGAAATCCAGAGCGTCCTCCATGTCCGAGCGGCTCTTGAAGAAGCCACCGACCTCGTCTTCGTACTCGTCCCAGGCCTCGTCCTTGGCCTGGGCATAGCCCTCCGCCGACGACTTGCGCCCCAGGGGGATGAACAGGAACCAGTCCCTGGGCGGTTTCGCATCGTGACGGTAAGCCGACTCCTGCTTCACGAAGGCCATGAGAATGTGCGGCGGCGTACCCCACTTGTCCTGGGAATCCCTGGCCGCATCGTACCACTCGGGGTACTGGTCGAATATGGCGCACAGGTTGTCCTGCTGCTTCGGCGGCGCCGACGCGCAACCAGGTATCAGTGCGATGGCCATCGCCAGAAGCACAGGGATCACCTTGGTCGAAGTCATGTGCTCGATCGATACCCCTAACCGCAAACGGCCATAGTATAAAAGCTGCGGAGTTGTATTTCAGTACTCAGACCGACGGGTTCTCGACCTTCCCGGCACCGTATGCGTCGATTCGTTTCTTGTAAAGTGCCAATACGCCTGGCCCGAAGCACATTAACATGATGGCGAGTCCCGTCACGATTCCCCAGCTCGTCAAAAACGGAGCGCTGCAATCTCCGCGGCTTCTCACGATGACGTGCGCGGGCACGGCGATCATTAATTCGAGAACACTGCCCTTCAGCAACCACGATATCGCCCCCTCGAACGTCATCGAACCTCCGCGGCAATACCGATAGAACACAATCCCCCAGGCAATCCAAGACATCACCCAGAAAATCAGTATCCAGGCTTCAGCACCAACCCCTGCCCAATCCCCGGATAGCGATTCTTCATCGAATGCTATTGCCAGAGAGAGAATTCCAGCGACGGCGAGAAGCGTGATCAGCAGACCCGTGATTGCTGCGGTAATTGCGATGTGTCGGCGAGGTTTCAAGCGACGCCAAGAGGTATCGACGGATAGAAACAGGAGCAGCGCCTGGCCGCCAACGAGAAGCGATCCCCATGTCAAACCGAAAACAAGAAAGTCGTCCGTGTACACGTTCCACCAGCCGAAACCCTCTCCTTTCTCGAGCGGCAATTCGAAAATCACCAGAAATACCGGCATCAGGAAACCGAAAATCACGGCTGCATAGAAACCAGAAATGATGACTCCCTAGCGACGCACTCTATTGCCCCCTGTTTGCTACGGACCTTTGAGCAGATATATAGCAGAGACGCGTCGAAAGATGGCTTACATCTGATTTACAGATAGGTTATATGTCGGCAGGACAATCGCGGGGATCGATGATATAAAATATCCGCCGAATCCAAGATCGCGATAGACAGGAATAATTCCATGGCACGAGCACTGTCCGCAGGCACGGCGTTGCCCATCGACTCCGTCGAGGCCCGTCGGTTGATCCGAGCCGGCACCCACACCGGTCACACGGCGGCCATGGCGCCGGGGTTCGTGCAGGGAAATCTGTGCATCCTGCCGTCGGATTACGCCACGGATTTCGCGGCCTTCTGCCAGCGCAATCCCAAGCCCTGCCCGCTCATCGGCATGGGCGCCGCAGGCGATCCCCGATTGCCTTCCCTGGGCGAAGATCTGGACATTCGCACGGATCTCCCCCGCTACCGGGTGTTCCGCGACGGCCAGGTGGTGGACGAACCCACCGACATCGAGGCGTACTGGCGGGATGATCTGGTGAGCTTCGTGCTCGGCTGCTCCTTCTCCTTCGAGCAGCCGCTCATGGAGGACGGCATCCGGTTGCGCCACGTGGAGCGCGGCGAAAACGTCGCCATGTACAAGAGCAACATCGACACCGTCCCCGCGGGACCTTTCAGCGGCAAGATGGTGGTTTCCATGCGCCCCCTGGATCCGGCGGAAGCGATCCGCGCCATTCAGATCACGTCACGATTTCCCAATGTGCATGGCGCGCCTATTCATATCGGTTTTCCGGATCAGATCGGCATCGACGATCTCGAAAAACCCTTCGCCGGCGATGCGCCGCAGATGAGCGGGAACGAGATTCCGGTGTTCTGGGCCTGCGGCGTGACGCCCCAGGTCGCCGTGGAGCAGGCGCGTCCGACCTTGTGCATTACCCACAAGCCGGGGAGTATGATCATCACGGATTTGAAGAATCGGGAGTTGGCGGCTTTTTGATTCGCCTGTACTCGGAATGTTGGGCTTCGCTTCGCTCAGCCCAACCTACGGGAGGCGAAGCTGACATTTGGGATTCAACCGCCGAGAAAAATGCGCTTCACTTCCGCGCTGTTGAGCAGCTCCGCCGACGCCCCGGCGAGAGCCAGCCGGCCGCTTTCCAGAATGTAGCCGCGGGTCGACATGTCCAGCGCCACCTGAACGTTCTGCTCGATGAACAGAATGCTGACGCCGTCGGCGTTGATGCGTTGGAAAACGTCTTTCATCTCCTGAACGATGGCCGGCGCCAACCCCAGAAAAGGCTCGTCCACCATCAACAGGCGCGGCCGCGACATGAGCCCGCGGCCCAGCGCCAGCATCTGCTGCTCGCCGCCGCTCAAGGAATGCGCCATCTGACTCTCGCGCTCCCGGAGACGCGGAAACATACCGTACACTTCCTCCAGGGTCTGCTCCCGGTGGGGCCGGGCGTCGGGATGGTAGGCGCCCAGCCAGAGATTCTCCCGCACGCTCAGGTACGGAAACACCCGCCGGCGCTCGAGAATGTGTGCGAGGCCGAGACGCACGATGTCGTGGGTGGCCTGGCCATCGATGCGCTTGCCCGTGAACTCGATGCTGC
>SMUY01015115.1_pt1 | contig 33320 bp, 31 predicted proteins | sample 2456441 | NCBI WGS metagenome assembly SMUY01 (sample SAMN11095931, study PRJNA526329) | marine sediment metagenome | biome: Marine sediment; feature: Surficial sediment; material: Deep marine sediment; isolation source: Hadal surficial sediment | place: Pacific Ocean | collected 2014-11 | depth...
CGGCTCAAAAGCAGCTTGGCGACGACCCCGCGACTGTCGAGTTTGGCCGCCTCGAACACCAAACAGGTGGGTTCCACCGGAGCATCGAGATACTGGCCGAGGAGCCCACCGTCGGCCGCCGTGTCGGGGGGAGCCTCACCGTCGGCCGCGGTGCCGGGTTCGAAGGAGCGCACGAGGACGACGCGCACCGGACCGTCGGTCGCCGGCAGAAACAGCGGCAACGAGCGGGCGGCGTCCAAGATCTCGGCCATCGAAGCGACGCTGCCGTCGATCCGTTCGAGCGCCAGACCGGTGTCATCGCCGGCGGCGACAACTGCGACCAGCGCCTCGATCGCCCGGCGGCGCAGGAATGCCTCCTCTCCGAGGACCAGGTAGACCGGGTCGATATCGCCACGCTCGAGCGAGCGATTGAGCTGCTTCAAGGTGATGCCGCTGCTTCGCGGCGCCCGGCGCCTGGCTACCATGGCGCGCTAGAAGCCTTCGAGGATGCTCGACACAACGGTACGGGCGAACTCCTCGGCAATGTCGTCGACGGCGACGTTGCTCACATCGAAGAAGGCGCTCGGGTCGGCCTCGATCTCGAATTGCTGACGGAACAAGAACGAGTTATTGGAGTAGAGGACCACATTCTGCACCAGGTCACGGAAGTTGACCTGGGCGCGGATCTGGACCAGGAAGTTGGTGGCCTCCTCGCCGACGAGCCCGATCGGCGTCACCGTGAACTCGGTGATGGTGCCGGTGAGCTCGGCGTCGGCGTTCTGCGAGTCGGCGACCATGGTGAAGTTTCCTCGTGAAACGAACTCACGGGTCACCGCGTCGGTAATGCGCACCTCGACCTCGAACCGAGACGTGGTGTTGGCGAAGGTCGGGATCGCGACCGTCCGGATGTACTCCGGCAAGAATGAGCCGGTGCCGATCAGCGAGTATCCGCAACTCGCGGTACTGCCGACCGTCAGGGCGAACAGCAACACCAACGGTCCCCAGCGAAGCACCCGATCCGTATCGGTGGGCCGGGCGCTAGTCATGTCGTTATCAGGCTGACGATCTTGCCGGGTACCACCACGCTCCGCGTGATCGTCTTCCCATCGATGTGCCTTGCCACGTTGGGCTCCTTCACTGCTTCGGCCACCAGAGCGTCCTTGTCGTCGAGGTCAGCGGGAACCTCGATAGTACCGCGCACCTTGCCGTTTACCTGCACGGCAAGCCTGACGGTCTCGCGCTCGAGCACGACCGCATCGTACGTCGGCCAGAGCTGATCGGCGACGTATTCGTCGTGGCCCAGCGTTTCCCAGAGCTCCTGGGCCAGGTGCGGCGCAAAAGGCGAAAGCAATGCGACCAGGCGCTCGAAGACGTCACGGTACAGCCATGCCGAGGTCCCGGCGTCGGCGACCGGCGCCGCTGCCGCCGCTGCGTAGCATTCGTTCAGCAGTTCCATGAGCGCCGCGATCGCGGTGTTGAAGTGCAGCCGCTGTTCGACCTCCTCGGTCACCCGGCGCGTCGTGTCGTGCGCCTTGCGCCGCAGCTTGACGAGCGCCTCCGGGAGCTCGGCGGCGTCGCCGCTCGCCGGCACACCTTCGAGCGCCTCATGCGACCCGTTGATCAGCGTGAAGGTACGGTTGAGAAATCGCCTGCATCCCTCGATGCCGCCCTCGTCCCACTCGAAGTCCTTCTCCGGGGGGGCGGCGAAAAGCACGTAGATGCGTGTCGCGTCGACGCCGTAGCGGCTCACCATCTCGCCCGGATCGACGACGTTGCCCTTCGACTTCGACATCGCCGTGCCCCCCATCAAGACCATCCCCTGGGTCAACAGACGGGTTACCGGCTCGCGGACGGAGAGCAAGCCGAGGTCGGCCATCGCCTTGCAGAAGAAGCGAAAGTACAGGAGGTGGAGCACGGCATGGGTGATGCCGCCGATATAGATATCGACCGAGAGCCAATAATCGGCGGCGCTGCGCTCGAAGGGCTGCTCTTCGTCGTGCGGTGAGAGGTAGCGGAGGTAGTACCAGGACGAATCAACGAAGGTGTCCATGGTGTCCGTCTCACGCTTCGCCGGCCCTCCGCAGGTCGGACAATCGACGTTGACGAAGGACTCGACGTGCCCCAGCGGCGAGCCCCCTTTGCCGGTGAACTCCACCTCCTCCGGCAGGGTCACCGGCAACTCGGCGTCGGGCACGGGAACGACGCCACAATCGGGACAGTAGATCACCGGAATCGGTGTCCCCCAATAACGCTGTCGTGAGACGCCCCAATCCTTGATCTTGTAGTCGATCGCCGCGTCGCCGAACCCTCCGGCGCGGGCATCCTCGAGCAGGCGTTGTTGCGCCTCTTCCGACCTCATGCCCGCGTAGTCGCCGTTGATCGGCAGCAGGACGCCGTGCAGCGGCACCGCCTCTTCCATGGCGTCGGGGTCGTTGATCCATGCCGGAGCATCTCCCGCGGACGGTCCGATCACGGGGAGGATCGGCAGGGCGTACGCGCGGGCGAACTCGAAGTCGCGCTGGTCGTGCGCCGGCACCGCCATGATGGCGCCGGTGCCGTAGTCCATCAGCACGAAGTTGGCGATCCAGATCGGCACACGCTCCCCGTTGAACGGGTTGAAGGCGTAGTGGCCGGTGAAGATCCCCGCCTTCTCACCCTCCTCTCCCGGGCGCTGGCGGCGATTCATCTTCTCCAGCTTGTCGATCGTGGCAGCGAACTCCTCGGCATCGAGTCCGGCATCGGCCCCCGGGCCCTGCTCGTACCAGCGGCGCGCCAGCGGATGCTCGGGAGCCAACACCATGAACGTGGCGCCAAAGATGGTGTCGATCCGGGTGGTGAAGATCTCCAGGCCTTCGTCGCTGTCATCGATGCCGAATGTGATGCGCGCTCCGTGGCTGCGGCCGATCCAATTGCGCTGCATCGTGCGGACGCGCTCCGGCCAGCCATCGAGGTCATCGAGACCATCCAGCAGCTCGTCGACGTACGCCGTGATGCGGAAGAACCACTGCCACATGCGGCGCTCTTCGACCACCGAACCGCAGCGCCAGCACAGTCCCTCTTCCACCTGCTCGTTGGCCAACACGGTCTCGCAGGAGGGGCACCAGTTCAGCAGCGCTTCCTTGCGGTAGGCGAGGTCGCGCTCGAGGAAGCGCAAGAACAGCCACTGGTTCCAGCGGTAGTACTCGGGCGTGTGGCTGGCGATCTCCCGGCTCCAATCGTAGGCGAATCCCATGTCCTGCAGCTGGGTACGCATGACCTCGATGTTCTGCCGCGTCCAGATCGCCGGGTGGGTGTCGTGCTCGATGGCAGCGTTTTCCGCCGGCATACCGAACGAGTCGAAGCCCATGGGGTGCATGACGTTGAAGCCGCGCATGCGGCGGAAACGAGCGACGACATCGCCGATCGAGTAGTTGCGCACGTGACCCATGTGGAGCTTGCCGGAGGGATACGGGAGCATCTCGAGGCAGTAGTACTTGTCACCGCCGGCGCCCGGGGTGACGCGATAAACGTCGTCCGTCGCCCAGCGCTCCTGCCACTTCGATTCGATGCTGTTCGGGTCGTACTTCATATTCCAGCGGGCCGTGGTGAACGGACGATGGGTCTGCTAGCTGTCGGCCTCGGCCTCTACCCGCTTGCTCATGCCGTCCAGCACGCCATTGATGAACGGTCCGGCCGCGGGGTCGGCGAACCGCTTCGAGAGCTCGACCGCCTCGTCGATGACCACGGCCGCGGGGGTCTCGTCCTCGTAGATGAGCTCGTAGCCACCGAGGCGCAAGATGCTCTTTTCGACGAGGCCGAGCCGGTCTATGCGCCAGTGGCGACTTTGCTCGGAAATCATAGCGTCGATCTCGTCAGCGTGCGCCACCGTACCGAGTACCAGCGACTCGGCAAAGCGCTTCAAGTCGGCATCCACGTCGCCCTGGCTCTCCCAATAGCCCTGCAGCACCTGCTCCGGGTCGGCCCCCGTCATGTCCCACTGATACAGGCACTGGATGGCGCTCTCACGGGCGCGACGACGCTTGCCCATCGGAATGACTTTCTGCCGAGATCGACGAGAAGAGGTTCACCATCTCGATCGCCGCGATTGCGGCTTCGGCTCCCTTGTTGCCCTTGTCGCCCCCGGCGCGGGCCTCGGCGTGGTCGCGATGTTCGCAGGTCAGGACGCCGAAGATCACCGGAACCCCCGACCGGATCCCCACCTCCTGGATGCCATGAGCGACCGCCGAGCATAGGTACTCGAAGTGCGGCGTCTCACCCTTGATCAACGCCCCCAGGCAGATGATCGCGGCGCAGCGCCCGGCGGCGAGTCGCGACGCCGCCATCGGCAACTCGAACGCACCCGGGACGTCATACACGACGATATCGTCCTCCGCGGCGCCGTGCGCCGCCAGGGTCGTCCGCGCTCCATCCAGGAGCGCCGCGGTGATGTCGTGGTTGAAGCGGCTGACGATCACCGCGAAGCGAAATCCCACCGCTGCGTCCGGGCCCAGGTCGGCGTGTTGTCGCGATTCGCTCATCGGTCGAGGTGGCATGGGGTCGAGGGTGGAAGACGAGACAGTTTAGCAGGGTGCTGAAAGACTCCCGGGGTGCCGCTATAGCCAACGAGCGGGCTGCTGCAAGAGCGCGCGACGCAGCACTGCGCTGCAGACAGATCACTATCGCTGATAGCGGTTCACGTTGGCGTTGTGTTCCTGCAACGTCTCCGAGAAGGCGTGCGACCCGTCGTTGCGCCCGACGAAATACAGGTACGCGGTCTCCGCCGGGTGCAGTGCGGCCTCGATACTGGCCTCGCCCGGGTTGCCGATCGGTCCGGGAGGCAGGCCGGCAAAACGGTAGGTGTTGTACGGCGACTCGTTGACGAAATCAGCACGTCGAATGTTGCGATCGGTGCGCCCGTCGAGCCGCAGGGCGTACAGCAGGGTCGGGTCGCACTGCAGCAGCATGCGGCGCTCGAGGCGGTTGTGATAAACGCCCGAGACCAGGGCTCGCTCGCTGGCCTGGCCGGTCTCGGCTTCGACCAGGGAGGCCATCGTCAACACCTCGCGGATCCGGAGCCCGGCCGCTTCCGCTTGCGCCTCCCTCGACGCCGTCCACACCTGCCGGAAGCGCTCCACCATCATCCCGACGATGTCTGCGGACCCGGCGCCGTGCGGCGCATGATAGGTGTCGGGGAACAAATAGCCCTCCAGGTCGGTCGCCTCGACGTCAAGATCGAAGATCAGTGATACGTTCCCGGTCGCCTCCCAAGCCTCCTCGTAGGTGCCGAAGCCGGCCGTAGATAGCGCTTCGGCGACCTGCCAGCGGGTAGCTCCCTCCAGGACCGTGACCGAAGCCAGCAATACGCGACCCTCGGTGATGACCTCGATGACTTGCCGCAGGCTCGCCGATCCTTGGAAACGGTACTGTCCGGTATGGATCTCGCCCGCCGTGCCGCTCCATCGCATCCACCAGCGCAGGCTCCGGGCGCTGCGAATCACGCCCCTCTCCTGGAGCAGCACGCCGACTTCGCCGGCCGACACCCCCGGCGAGATCCCCAGGTCCACCGCGGCGCCGGCGTTGCCGTCGTAGGGCTTGTCGAGCACCGCAACCGTCGCTCCGGCGGCCAGTCGGATCGACGCGTAGGCAACGATCATCACGAGCAGCACCGGGGTCGCGTACCGTCGTGGACTCATCGTCCGGTCGCCCCGGTGGCGGGCCTGGTGTTGGCGCCGGGCTCGGCGGCGTCGACAGGCTCGGCGGCCGCGATGTCGGCGTCGGCGGCGATAGCCTCAGCATCGGCGGTAGGCTCGACGGCCGCGACCTTCGCCATCGCTTGTCGATCCAGAAAACCCTGCAGGATCAACGCCGCCGCGATCCGGTCGGTGGCCTCCCTACGCTTCTTGCGGCGCACACCGGCATCGATCAGCATGCGCTCGGCTTGGATGCTCGTCAGGCGCTCATCCCAGAGCTCGACGCGGACGCCGAGCGCGGCGCGCAATTGTTCGGCAACCGCCTCCGCGGCGCGGGCCTCGGGTCCAAAGGTGCCGTCCAGCCGCCGCGGCAAGCCGACAACAATGCCGCCCACTCCCCTGTCGGCGACCAGTTCGGTAAGCTCCGCGAGGGGCGGCGCCCCGTCCTTGCCGGCGTCGAGTGTGGTGAGCGGATGCGCGATGATGCCACCGGCGTCCGAAACGGCGACCCCGAAGCGACGGCTGCCGATGTCGATCCCCATCCAGATCATGGGGCCAACGTATCACACTGGGGCGAGCAAATAATTCGTGCCAGTTTTGCTATATATTGGGTCATCTTCACCGCCGTCATGGGCTCATCCTCGCCGCCGCAAACATGTACTTGACCAAACGACAGAAAGAGATCCTCGACTACGTCCGCGAGCAGGTCGGGCGCAACGGCTACGCACCGACGCTGCAGGAGATCGGTTTTCGCTTCGGGCTTTCCTCGCCGGCCACCGTCTACAAGCACATCGAACTCCTGGTGCAGAAGGGGTATCTGCGCAAAGCGCCCCACCAAGGGCGCGGCATCCAGCTCGTCGACCCGGAACCGGTGCGCACCGTGGAGGTCCCGCTGCTCGGGCAGGTGGCGGCAGGACGCCCGATTGAAGCGCTATCGACCGCCGAAACCGTCAACCTCCCCCCCGATTTCGTCGGCCGCAAGCCCACCTACGCGTTGCGCGTGCGCGGCAACTCGTTGATCGACGAGCAGATCCGCGACGGCGACCTCGTTATCGTCGAGGACCGGACGACGCCCGAGGACGGCGAGACGGTCATCGCGCTCCTACCGGGTGAAGAAGTTGTCCTCAGGAAGCTCTATCGCGAGGGAGACAAGATCCGTCTGCAGCCGGCGAACGCCGCCGTGGAGCCTCTGCTGGTCGACAAGGCCGACGTTCGCGTCCAGGGCGTCGTCCTCGGCATCATGCGCCGTTACCGATGATGTCACGCTCGAACAGGTAGCTCATCGCCGCCAAATACCCACCCTCCTGGCCGACGTCAAAGTGGCGACCCTCGAGCTTGTGCCCGACGAGCCCCTCGCCAGCCACCAACCGCTGGAACGCCGGAACGTCGTCCCACTCCCCCTGGGGAGGGGGCCCCGTAGCTTCGAGGGCGTCGTAGAATGTCGGCCCAAGGACGTAGCGGGCGCAACCACGCAATACCGGCTCCGGCCCTTCGATGCGGAAGGTGCCCGCCGCCTTGTCTCCCAGTCGGGCGATGCGGAAGTCGCGGTCGTCGATCGTCTCGAGCTCGACCTCACCAACGTTTCCCAGCAACGAGGCGCTTTCCGGCCTCACTTCGATCAATCCGAGCGCGTTCATCCCGGTGCGGAAGTGCGCCCCGGCCACCTGGCCGATGGGCGCGCATGGGGCATCGAACCAGTTGTCGGGCACGACCACACCGAATGAGTCCTCGCCGGTCCAAGGACGGCAGCGAATCAACGCGTCGCCGAGCCCCGCCGGGCGCGGTTGCTCGACGAGATGAAGCTCGACCTCTGCCGGCCAACCGGGCGCTGCTCTGCGCGCTTCCACGTGCGCCGTCACCCGCGGCTGGTCGGGCGCCACAATCACCACGATCGCACCGACGCCGGCGTCCAGCGCCTCGTCGATAGCCCAGTCGATCATCGGTCGCAAACCCACCGGCAGCAGCACCTTCGGGATGACGTCGGTCGCCGGCCGCAGCCGCGCTCCGCGCCCCGCCGTAGGAATAATCGCCCAGGGTAACCTTCGGCTCGACTGGTCGGGCCCCGCTAGCCGCACAGAACGCTGCCCCCGTTGACGTTGACGATCTCTCCGGTCATGTACGATGCCAGGTCGCTGACCATGAAACAGGCTACCGCGGCGATCTCTTCCGGCTCCCCCGGCCTACCGAGCGGGATCCCGGCGTTGATCGTCTCCCCGTCCGCCTCCAGCGCGCTGGCCACCATGTCGGTGCGCACCCAGCCCGGCGCGGCGCAATTGACCCGCACCCCGAAGGGAGCGAGCTCCATAGCCAGCGACTTCGTCCAGGCGATCATGCCCCCCTTCGAGGCCGCGTAGTGGGCGTGCCCCGCTTCGCCGCGCTGACCGGCGGTGGAGCCGATGTTGACGATCGCTCCGGCGGAAGACGCTTTCAGGTGGGGCACCGCGTAGTGGGTTGCCAGGTACATTCCCTTGAGGTTCACATCGATCATCTCGTCCCACTGCTGTTCGGTCATCTCGTCGACCGGAGCGCCTTTCCAGATACCGGCGTTGCACACCAGGATGTCGAGACCCCCCCAACGCGCCACGCAGGCGTCGACGAGGGCCTCGACGTCAGCGGCCACCTGCACGTCGGCGGCGTGGGCGAAAGCGTCGCCGCCCGCCGCCTCGATCTCGGCGACGACGCCGGCAGCTGCGGCTTCCCGGCTCTGATAGTGGACCCCCACACCCCCTCCAGCTTGGGCGATCGCCAACGCGATGCACCGTCCGATACCCCGCGAGGCACCGGTGACGAGCGCCACCCGCCCGCTCAGATCGATCCGCGTCATGATTCTCTCCGGGTGAAGGTCACCGCGTGCCAGCCACCGAGGGTCATGGCGCGCTCGATGTGGTCGATCTCGATCCCCGCCTTCTCGAAAAGCGGCTCGAGCGGAAATTCGGCGTGAAACCCCAGCAACCGCGACGTCACGGCGGATGCCCCACGCTCCAGTTTGGCGAGCACCGGATTGCGCGGCGAGAAGTGGTTGACCACGACCAGCCGCGCGCCGGGACGGCAGACCCGCAACATGTCGTGCAACAAGGCCACCGGATCCGGCGCGGCCGAAACGACGAACGGCGCCAGGGCGGCATCGAATGTATTGTCGGCGAACGGCAAACAGACACCGTCGGCTTCGACAAGCGCCGCTTGGCGAGGGATCGCATCGCTACGTAGCCGGGCCAGGGCGCGCTCCAGCATCGGCCGGGAAAAATCGACGCCGACGAGCTGGCACCCTGCGGGAATCAGCGACAAGGATAGTCCCGTGCCGACGCCGACCTCGAGGGCGCGGTCACCGGGTTCCAACTCCATCAGCTCGATCGCCCGCCGCCGGGCAGGGGCGACGAGGGCCCCGAAGGTCTGGTCGTACACCTTTGCCCAGCGCGAGTACGCTGCCTGCACCGAAGTCGCGTCCATGGCGCTCATCCGTCGTCGCCTGCATGGCTCGGAACGATCCACCGCGTCCCATCCAAGGCAAGATCGACCGGGCCGCCGAATTCCGCCTCTGCCTGCGCCCGACATTCCTTCAAGACGTCGTCGTCACGGGCTCCCAAGTGGGTGAGAACCAGCCTCCCCGCCCCCGCCGCCGCCGCCACGCGAGCGGCCTCGAGGGCGCTCGAGTGGCTGCCCGAGAACGTGTCCCGGAGGCGGTGTGGGCCGGCGCAATCGTGCAACAGGATATCGACCTCGGCGGCCAATCGCGTCACTGCCTCGCTGGGGCGGGTGTCGGATGAGTAGCATACCGCCGCCGCCGCCGTCTCGAATCGCAACGCCACGGTGTCGCGCGTATGCTCGGTCGGGCTGGCGATGATCCTCAGATCCTCGGTCCGCAGGACCTCGGTCGCCTCGACCATCGGTATCTCGGTCTGACGAACCTCCGGATATCGATCTCCGATCAGATTATGGACCCGCAGCATTCCCTCGACGGTAGCCAACGCTTGGCCGGGTGCCAGCAAATGGACCTCCTCGGCGCGCCCCTCGATCGCCAACGCTTGGATCAGATGCGGCAGGCCGTATACATGGTCGACGTGGTCGTGGGTCAAAATTATCCGCTGCAGCGCGCCCAGGGGCAGCGCTCGGGCGGCGAGCTTGTGAACCAGCGAGCCCGGGCAGTCGACAACAGTCCACCCCTCAACCGAGCCGATCAACAAGCTGCTGGTATCGCGGACCGCCGTCGGATACCCGCTGCCGGCGCCCAATACGTCGACGACGAGGCCACCGTGATCCACAGAAACGTTGGCGTCTGCGTTCAAGCTGATGCGGACTCCGGGTCTCGAATCCCGCTCTCCGCGGTTTCCCGCAGCAGGCGGAGTTGCAGCCGCCGAAGGTCGCCGCCTTCCTCTACCAGCGTCGCCCTCTGAGCGGTGGCGCCGTTACCCGACCGGAGAATCTCGGCAACGACGTCCAGGTATCGAGTGGTGCCCAACTTCTCAGCTGCCGGCCGCGCAACCTCCACCATGCGACGTATGAAATCGGGCATTGAGAGCACTTCGGAGGTCTCCGCGTCGATGACGTCGGCATCCAATCCGAAGCGCATGCCCTTCCAGCGCAGGTCTTCCAGATACGCACCCGGGAGTCGGGGTTCGGGCTCGCCGGCGCGGTGCGCGTCTCCGTAAGCGACCACGAGCGCCTGCACCAGGGCGACCATCGAGGCGGTACGCCGCAGGGAGCTCTGCACGTCGCAAGCGCGAAACTCGACCGTTCCGAACCGCGGGTGCACCCGCACGTTCCACCAGATCTGGCGCGGCTTGGTGATCGACGCGGCGGCGATCAACGCGTCCATTTGCTCGGCGAACTCGTCGTAGCTGCGTAACCGCGGCGGGATACCGGCGCGCGGAAAGGCGCCGAACGCGTAGACCCGGGCCGCGTCCCAACCGGTGTCGACGCCGTCAAGGTAGGGCGAGTTGGCCGCCAAAGCGATCAATGGCCCGATCCACAACCGCATACGGTTGGCAATGTACACGGCGCGCTCGGCGTCGTCGACGCCGACGTGGACGTGCAACCCGAAGGTGATGTTTCGTAGCGCCACGTATCCGAGCTGGTCGTGTACCCAATGATAGTCGGGCGTGTCGACGATCTTCTGATCTTTCGGGTCGGCGTACGGATGCGTGCCGGTCATCCCCAGGGTGCAGCCCGATGCCTCTGCCAGAGCCTGCACCCGGCGCCGCTTGTCGAGCAGGTCATCGATCCCTTCCTCGACGGTCTCCGAAATCTCTGTATTGGCCTCGACGAGGGTCAGCAAGAGGTCGTAGCTCAGGCGCTTGCGGAGCTTCGAATCGGCCGCCGCCATGATCTCGTCGGCCTTCGGCACCAGGTCCCCGCTCTCCGGATCACAGAGCTGAAACTCCTCTTCGATGCCGAGCGTCGGACGCGGACTGGGCTCGAATGCGATGGGCATGTGTGTCGGCCTCAGCGGATGATGAAACACCAGCAGGCGAGTTTACCAAAAGTTCAGCCTAGCCCCGATCTCTCAACGGCTTGCGAAGCGAGCGCCCGCCGCGCCGTGACCCGATGAGAGATCCGCGCTCGCTCACCTCATGCGAGCTTCGATGGCGTCGAGAATGTCGAGCGCCGTGGCCAGTGCGCGGCGCGCCGACTGCCCGTCGGCAAGGGGCCGGCTGCGCTCCGCGCAGGCTCTGGCAAAGTCCTCGAGCTGCCTCAGTAGCGGCTCGTCACCGGATGCTTCGATGCGATCCATCTCGATACCGCTTGGTCTCCCGTCGGTCCGCACCAAGCGGTAGTGCTCGACAACCTGGGCGGTGTAGTCGACCGAGAGATAGCCTTCCGGCTGGAAGACTCGAACCTTGCGGATCCGGTTCATGCTCACCCGGCTCGCCGTCAGGTTGGCGATGCAGCCCCCGGCGAATTCCAGGCGGGCGTTGGCGAAGTCGATTGCTTCGGTGAGGATGGGTACGCCCACGGCGCGTATCTCCACCACCTCGTCGTCGACGAGCCAGTGCACGATGTCGATGTCATGGATCATCAGGTCGAGGACGACGTCGGTCTCGAGGCTCCGCGGCACCAGCGAACCCAAACGATCAACTTCGATAAAGCCTGGGCGCTCGACCAGCTCCACCATCTTCTCGACGGCGGGGTTGTAGCGTTCGATGTGCCCGACCTGGAGGATCCGACCTTCCTTCTCCGCCGCGGCAATGAGCCGATCGGCCTGATCGAGTGACGAGGCGAGCGGTTTTTCGATCAGCACGTCGCAGCCGGCGCCCAGGCAACGCATACCGACCGCCTCATGATCGGGCGTCGGCACCGCCACAGTTACCGCGTCGACGCGCCCCAGTAAGCTGTCGAGCTCCGCGAACGATTCGACCTGATGCCGGGCGGCGACCTCCCGGCTACGATCGGCATCAATGTCGTGGACACCGACCAACTCACAGTCGCCGAGCTCAGCATAGGCGCGGGCATGGAGCCGTCCCATTGCGCCGACACCGACGACCCCGACCCGCATGCTCAGGCTTGCTTCCGAGCAACTACCGCGATGCCCGCCGCATCGGCGTTACCACGGAACTGCTCGGCGTCGAACAAGACGGTCAGATCGGCCTCGACGCACAGAGCCGATGCCCCGACCTCCGCCATCGTCTCGATCGTCGATGCTCCGACCACCGGGATGTCGAAGCGTAGATCCTGGTCCGGCTTGGCGACCTTCACCAGCACGGTGCCCTCCCCCGCCAGCGCTGCGGCGCGCCGTACGCACTCGTCGGTGCCCTCCATCGCCTCGACAGCGACGACGGCCCGGTGCTTGATGACGACCGATTGCCCGATGTCGAGGGCACCGAGCTGTTTGGCGATGGCCCAACCGTGGGAAATGTCTTCGCTCTCGCGGTCGTCGGGGGATCTGCTGGTGAGCGTTCCCTGGCGAACGATATGCTGCTGCAGGAAGTCCGTTGAATCGAGCAGTTCGATGCCCGCTCCCGACATCAAGTTGACGACCGCCTGGATCAAAGAGTCGGTGTGGCGTATCGGCACCGAGGCGAGCACACCCTCGAGCCCCGCGGCCGCGTCGGCGTCGTAGATGCGCTGTTGCTCCACCTTGCCGGCCATCACCGCCTCGCTGATGCCTTCTGAACTGAATTTTGCGAGCAAGCCGAGGAATCCACTGATGTCACCCCACTCGAGCCAGTGGACCCGGTCGGCGACGTCGTCGATTGCCGGGTCGGTGACTCCTTGGATGGCGATGGCGATGACCGCCCGGCCCCGTGACCGCGCCTCTGCGGCGACCAGGCAGGGCATCTGCGTGCTGCCGGCGATCAGCGCCAGAGGCTTACTTGACGATTCCGTGCTCACTGTTCCGCACGAATTCCACCAGCGTTGCGACCTCGGGAGACTCGAAGTTCTCCTCAGCGATCGTCTCGAGCGCTTGCGTGGTGTTGAGGTTGCTGCGAAAGAGAATACGGAACGCGCGCCGGAGCTCCTTCAGTGCCGGCGCGTTGAAGCCGCGCCGCTTCAACCCGACACTGTTCAGCCCGAAAACCTGGCAATGGTTTCCCTGCACCGTGCTGTAGGGCACCACGTCCTTGGTGACCCCGGCGTAGGCGGCGACGAAGGCGTGCTGGCCGACCCTGCGGTATTGCTCCACCCCGGAGAACGCGCCAACGTTGACCCAATCCTCGATGATCACATGGCCGGCGAGCGTCGCTGCGTTCCCGAAGATGACGTGGTCTCCGATGCTGGAATCGTGCGCCAAATGACAATAGGCCATGAAGAGATTGTCGGAACCTACCCGGGTCACGGCGCCGCCGCCCTCGGTCCCGACGTTTGCGGTGACGAACTCGCGGAAGACGTTACGATCACCGGCCTCGAGGTAAGAGACCTCTCCGTGGTACTTGAGATCCTGTGGAATCGTGCCGATGCAGGCGTGGGGAAAGACCTCACAATTCTCGCCCAGGGTCGTGTGTCCCTCGAGCACGGCGTGTGCTCCGATTTTGGTCCCGGCCCCCAATGTCACGTATTCGCCAACGGTCGCGTAGGGGCCGACGAAGACGTCTTTACCGAGGGTGGCGCCTTCCTCGATCACCGCGGTGGGATGGCAAAGCACCGTCATTCGCCGTCCGCCTCGGGCACCTCGACAAGTACGGAAAACAGCGTCGCCTCGGCGGCGAGCTCACCCTCGACCGTGGCGCGGGCCTGCACCTTGCAGCTCTTGCGGCGCACGCGCAATACCTCGACTTCGCATCGGAGTTGGTCGCCCGGAACCACGGGGCGGCGAAACCGCACCTTGTCGGCACCGGCGAAGTAGACGAAATGCCCGGCGGTCATCTCCTCTTCGGCGAGAAAGAGGACGGCGGCAACTTGCCCCATCGCCTCGAGAATCAACACCCCCGGCATGACGGGATTGCCCGGGAAGTGTCCCTGGAAGAACGGCTCGTTGATCGTCACGTTCTTGATCCCGACGATGCGCTGCCCCGGTTCCATTTCCTCGATGCGATCGACGAGAAGAAACGGGTAGCGGTGCGGGAGAATCTCCAGGATGCGACGAATATCGACGCTCACTCCTCTTCCTCTTCTTCGGCGGCGAGCTTCGCTTCCAGGCGACGCACGCGTCGTACCAGTTCCGGAAGCGTTCGCAGGGCGGCGACGACGCGCCGCCATCGTGACGCTTCGAGGTGCGGATAGCCACCTACTCGGGTCCCCGCAGCAACCGCGCTGGTTACGCCGCTGCCGCCGGCGATCATGGCGCCATCCCCAATGCTGAGGTGCCCGCCCAATCCCGCCTGGCCGCCGACCAAGACGCCCTCGCCGATCCGGGTCGAGCCGGCCACCCCCACCTGACCGCACAGAACGCTGTCGGGCCCAACTTCGCAATTGTGGCCGATCTGGACCAGGTTGTCGATCTTGGTTCCGTGGCCAATTCGAGTGGTCCCCAGCCCAGCCCGGTCGATACAAGCGTTGGCGCCGATCTCGACGTCGTCCCCGATCACCACGCCGCCGACCTGCGGGATCTTGACCTGCTTGCCGCCGTCGGTGGCGTAGCCGAAGCCGTCAGCGCCGAGGACGGCGCCGGCATGAATGATGACGCGATCCCCGATCACGACGGACGGATAGAAGGTCACGTTCGGGAACATCCGGCAGTCGTCGCCGATGCGGGTACCGTCGGCAAGAACGCAGCCGGCGCCCAGGCGGGTGCCCGCCCCGATGACGCAGTCTTCACCGACAACGGTTCGCGGGCCCACCGCCACGTCGTCACCGATCTTGGCGCTGTCGGCAATTACGGCGCTCGGATGGATCGACGGCGGCGGTTCTCGTTCAGGAAAAAAATGATGGACGACATCGGCGACCGCGAGGTACGGATTGTCGACTCGTATCAGCGCCAGATCGACGGGCGTTCCCGCCGGTGGCTTGAAATCGACGCCGACGATGACCGCTGCCGCGCCGGTGTCGGCAACCTGCTGGCGATACTCGGGTAGCGCGCAGAAACTGACCTGGTCGGCGGTCGCGTCACGGAGACGAGCGATCCCCAGAACGGATAGGTCTGCGGCTCCCTCCAGCGATCCGCCCACCAGGCGAGCAAGATCGCCGAGTGCTATCGGACACCCCGGCGCAGGGGCGTCAGAATGTGGTGCCAATCGCGAACTCGAAGGACGATCGCTCCTCGCCGAATTGCGCCAAGGGATCGAAGTTGTAGGCCCAGAAGAAACGGAACGGCACGTTGAAGACCGGCATGAAGACGCGGAACTCCACCCCCGCTGTTTTGCGCAGCTCCGACAGCGGTAGCGAGAACTCATCGTCCCAGGAAGCGCCGGCATCGTGGAACACCACAATGCGCAGCGGATTCGCGAGCGCGAAGATGTACTCGATGTTGTATTGAAGTGCCCGCGTGCCGCCGATGATGTTGCCGAATTGATCCACCGGCCCGATGGCGCGAAGTTGGGTGCCCCGCACCGAGTTGCTGCCGCCCAGGAAGAACCGCTCGAAAATCGGAACCGTGATCAGATCGCCATACGGCTCGACCATACGCAGTTGGACGTTGAAGGCGAAGATCTGCGACACCGAGGCGCCCACCCCGCGACCCTCAACCTTGGTCGGGACATACATGGTCGTCGTGAAAATGCTCTTGAAAAAGTTGAGCGTGCCGCCGAGCGGCCCGCCGGCAAACTCGAACGACGCCGTATGACGCCGACCCTGGGACGGATTGAACGGGTTGTTGATCGAGTTGTAGATGATGTTCGGTCGTACACTGCTGGTGGTGCGCTTGCCGGAGGCTAGAAACAGCGCCTGGAAGATGGGATCGGAAAGCCCGAAGAACGAAGTGTTGAGCTCACCGATATTGATGTTGGAGAAGTTGTACTCCAGGAACAGGGTGGTGAACTCGCCGCGATCCAGCGGGAAGCCGACGCGAAACGAGATCCCGCTGCTCTGCTGCTGGAAGTCGATGTAATCGAGCCGCGAGCGGAAGATGTCGATGCCGCCGCGGATGTTCTTGCCGAACAAATAGGGCTGCAGAAACGACAGTCGCGCCGTCGTCGTACGGCCGCCGAACTGGCCGCTGAACGAGAACGTCTGGCCGCGGCCGAAGAGGTTCCGGGTGGCGTAGCCGAGCTGTATGAAAGCACCCTCGAGCGCCGAGACGCCGCCACCGAAGCTTATCTGGTTGCGACCGACTTCCGAGACCTTGAGCGTGATGTCGACCTCACCCACGTCAGGCGCCCCGGCCTGCGGCCGCGACGGATCGAACTCCTCGCCCGGCGCGAGGCCCAGGCCCGATGGATCGTCGACGATGGTGACCACTTCTTCGATCATGCTGAAGTAACCGAGCTGTTGAATCCTGAACTTGCTGGCCTCGACCCGGCGCTGGCTCCACAGGTCGTTCTCGCTGATGCGTAGGTTGCGCCGCATCACATAGTCGCGGGTGTTGGTATTGCCCTCGAACTCGATACGACGAACCCTGTACAGCGCATTCTCGGTAATCAAGTACTCAACGTCGGCGATGCCGGTGGCCGGATCAGGCACTGGAATGGGAATCACGACGACCTGGAAGTAGCCGAAATTGCTGTAGTTGTCCTCCATCGCCGTGGTCGCGTCGACCAGGCCTTTGACATCCAAAATGTCGCCTTTGGCGAGCGGCACCAGCGCCGCGAGTTGATCGTCGGTAAAGCGCGTGTTGCCTTCGATGAGGATGTCGCCGAGGCGATACTGCGGGCCTTCGTTGATCGGAATGACAACGTACAGGCGCCGCGTATCTCCCATCGGCCACGGCCGATTGATGTCGTAGACCTCGACCTCCGGCGTACCGATGGCGATATCGAGATAGCCCAGCCGTTGGTATTCGTTTTGCAGGTTCTGTTGATCGAATTCAAAGCCGGCGGGCGAATAGCGGTCATTCTTGAACAGGAACGACATCAGCCAGTGCTCGCTGGTCTTCTTCGTCATCCAGCGCAGCTCTTGTTGGGTGAACTCGGTGGCGCCCTCGAAGTAGACGTTCTCGATACGAACCGTGTCGCCCTCGACAACGTCGAAGACCGCGTCCACTCCCGAAGAACCATCCAGCGGAGAGCGCTCCGAATACGTCACCTGGACGAACTGCAGGCCTTCCTCGCCCTGCAGCATGGTGGTCAGCACTTCTCCGGCGCGCGCCATCCGGCGGCGGTCGATCGGCTGATCGAGGACGATCGGCATCTCGAGGAGCTCCATGCGCTCCAGCAAAGCGTCCTTGTCGCCCTTTTCCGTGCCCTCGAAGCGAATGTCGCGCAGGATCGGCCGCTCGACCACCTCGATGGTAATCCTGACCCCTCCCTCGACGCGCTCCCAGCCCATTCGGAGGTCGTCGAAGAACTCCGAATTGAGCATCGTACGGAAATCTTGCTGCGCCGTTGCCCAATCGAACGCGTCGCCTTCAACGAAACTCAAGAAGAACTTGACGGTCTCATCTTCGAGCGTCGTATTTCCCTCGACGTCGATCCTGCGGATGATCTCGCCCTGCGGCGCCTGCGCTTGCACGCTGCGCCGAAGCCGCGGCGTAGCAATCGACGGGTACAGGCTCCAATACATGCTCGTAGCGCTCGCTACGACCGCAGCGGCGGCTTCCTCGTGGCCCCCGACATAGGGACGCGGCGGGCCCGGCTCGCCGGAGGGCGCCGCCAGCACCTCGGCGGGGACGACAAGCATGCCGGCCACGGCGAGGGCCGCGAGACCAGCGTACAAACGACGACGCAAGGCGGTGATTTCGGAATCCGTTCGCATGAACATCGAACTCGTCTGGGGGGGGATGAACGGGAGGGCCCGGACGGATGAATTCTAGCCCAAATCGGTGCCGTATGCCCGGCGGCCTCGGCCGAGTGATGGCCGCGGCGGGCGGAACACGTAACTACTTGGCGACCGGGTGCTCCTCCTCTTCGGGCTTGCCAATGCGAAAAAAGAGGTCGTCGTCGCTCACCGTGATCTCGACTCGGTCACCCGGCCCGATCTTGCCCCCGATGAGCTCCTCGGCGAGCTTGTCCTCGATGTGCTTCTGGATCGCCCGGCGAAGCGGCCGCGCGCCGTAGCTCCGATCGGCACAGGTCTGGTCGACCATCCACTGAAAGGCCGCCTCGTCGAGCTTCACCTGAATGTTCTTCCCGGCCAGGTTGACATTCACCTGCTCGACCATCAGACGGATGATCTTCACCAGGTGCTCATCGGTAAGCGAGTGAAAGACGATGATCTCGTCGATGCGGTTGAGGAACTCGGGGTTGAACGTCCGCTTGACCTCCTCGAGGACGTGGTCGCGCATCTCGTCGTAACTCGCTGCGTCGCCGCCGGGGCGAAATCCGAGGCCGCCGCTGCGCTGGATGTGGCGGGCCCCGACGTTCGAGGTCATGATCAGCAGGCAGTTCTTGAAGTCGACGGTATTGCCGAGCGAGTCGGTCAGGTGACCTTCCTCGTAGACCTGCAACAGGATGTTGAAGATCGATGGGTGCGCCTTCTCGATCTCGTCGAGCAGCACGACGCTGTACGGTTTGCGCCTGACCCGGTCGGTGAGCTGGCCGCCCTCTTCGTGCCCCACGTAGCCGGGGGGCGAGCCGATGAGCTTCGATACCGAGTGCTTCTCCATGTATTCCGACATGTCGAAGCGCAGCAGGGCGTTCTCGTCGCCGAACAGGAAGCCCGCCAGGGTGCGCGCGATTTCGGTCTTGCCGACGCCGGTCGGGCCGAGGAACAGGAACGAGCCCATCGGGCGCTTCGGGTCCTTCAGGCCGGCGCGCGAGCGCCGGATCGCCCGCGACACGACCTCGACCGCCGGTTCCTGCGCGACGATGCGCTTGTGCAGCTCCGCCTCCATGTTGACGAGCTTGTCGAGCTCTTCTTCCTGTATCGAGCTGACCGGAATGCCGGTCCAGGTGGACACCACGCGCTCGATGTCGTCCTTGCAGACCACCGGCGGCTCCGCTTCGTTCTCTTCGTTCGCCAAGCGGGCGCGCAGGGTCTCGAGCCTCTCCCGCTCCTGCTGCTCCTGGTCTCGATAGTAGGCGGCCTTTTCGAATTCCTTCTCGTTGATCGCGCCGTCCACCTGTTCGGCGATCGACTGCAGTCGCGCCTCGATCTCCTGAAGCTGTGCCGGCGCTGCGGCGGCTGCCAACTTGACGCGCGCCCCCGCCTCATCGAGGACGTCGATGGCCTTGTCGGGCAGGAAACGATCGCTGATGTAGCGATTGCTCTGGTACACCGCCGTCGCGATCGCTTCGTCGTTGTAGACGACGCCGTGGTACTTCTCGTAGCGATCGCGAATCCCGTAGATGATCCGCAGGGTTTCGTCTTCGGTCGGTGGGCTCACCTTGACGCCCTGGAAACGGCGCGCCAGGGCGCGGTCCTTTTCGATGTGCTTGCGGTTCTCCTTCGGCGTCGTCGAGCCAATACACTGCAGCTCGCCCCGTGACAGCGCCGGCTTGAGGATGCCGGCGGCGTCCAAGGAGCCCTCGGCGGAGCCGGCGCCCACCAGCGTGTGAAGCTCGTCGATGAAGATCAGGATCTCGGGGTTCTCGACCAGCTCCTTCATGATGCTCTTGAGCCGCTCTTCGAACTGACCTCGGTACTTGGTCCCGGCCACGACCGCGGAGATATCGAGCGCCAAGATGCGCTTGTCGTACAGAAAGCGCGGCACGTCGCCGGTAACAATCTTGCGCGACAGCCCCTCGACGATCGCCGTCTTGCCGACGCCGGGCTCGCCGATCAGCACCGGGTTGTTCTTCGTCCGCCGGCACAGAATCTGGATGAGGCGCTCGAGCTCCGCCTCCCGGCCGATCAGCGGGTCGAGCTGATCCTTCGCCGCCAGCGCCGTCAGATCGCGCGAGAACTCCGACAGAAAAGGGGTGTCCTTCTTCTTCTCGCTGAGGTTCTTCTCCTTCAGCAGATAGAGAAGATCCTCCCGCGCCGTGGTCAGGCGCATCCCCTTCTCGAGCAGGATACGCGACGCCAGCGACTTCTTCTCGCGCAGCAGGCCGAGGAGAATGTGCTCGGTGCCGATGTACTTGTGGAACATCTTCTCGGCTTCCTCCGCCGCGTAGGCGAGGACGCGCTTGGATTCCACCGACAACGGGATCTCTACAGAGGTCGAGATCTTCTCGCGCACCCGGGTGCGGGCCTCGATCTCGCCGCGGATGTCTTCGGGCTCGATCTTCGAGCGACCGAGGAGTTGCCCGGTCAGGCCGTTGTTCTCGCGGATCAACCCGAGTAGCAAATGCTCGGTCTCGATCGTACGCGAGCCCAATTGGCTGGCCTCGTAGCGCGCGAAAAAAATTACGCGCCGAGCCCGTTCCGTATACCGCTCGAACATGGCTAGTCGGCTAGGTCTTGTACGGTCAAACCGACGGCTTCCCGTGGGCACGCGCCCCCAGCATTTTGCGCGAGCCACCCTCAACACTGCGGAAACCGCCGCACGTTGCGAGTATAGCCGACGCTCTCTCGCCCCAACAAGACAACACCAGTGCTGCGCCCCGCGAATGGTGGTACACCTGTAGCGAGCGCGACGGGGCAAGCCCGCGGAGCGGCGACGGAGGTGATGTTGGTACATCGTCGAGGAGCCGCGACAATGGAGTCGCCCGGTCCCGCCGCTACCTTACGGGCACCACCATTCGTAGGGCGCAGCACTTGATAGCGCGGAATCCCCGGCACGCTCGTCCAAAGCCGCCGAAAAGACGCCTCGGGATGCCGTCAAGGGCGCCGCGTGTGCAGCGTACCGCCGGGCATCATCTCCAGGACCCGGTCGAATCCCTCCACCAACGCCACGTTGTGGGTCGCCATCACGATCGCCGCGCCGTGCTCGTGTTGGAGGCGAACAAACGCCTCCATCACCCGGAGGCCGGTGTCCACGTCGAGGTTCCCGCTGGGCTCATCGGCGAGAATCAGGCTCGGTCTGCGTACCAGGGCTCTGGCGATCGCTACCCGCTGCCGCTCTCCTCCCGACAGCTGCGAGGGAAAGTGATGACCGCGCGCCTTGATGCCGACCTGATCGAGCAACTCGGTCGCTCGCTCATGGGCGCCCTCGTGTTCGCCGCCAATCAACAAGGGCATCATGACGTTCTCGAGGGCGGTGAACTCCGGCAAGAGCTGAAAGAACTGAAATACGAAGCCGACCTCGCGGTTGCGATACTTCGCCAGACGCGGCTCGTCCATCGCCTCCAGCGACTGACCGCGGAAGACGATCGAGCCGGCGTCCGGATGGTCGAGACCGCCCAACAGATGCAGGAGCGTGCTCTTGCCGACGCCGCTGGCGCCGAGGACGGCGACGCGCTCACCGGCGCCAATGGTCAAATCCGTGCCGGCGAGAACGTGCAGCGTCTCCTCACCCGAGGGGTAGCTCTTGGCAAGTCCCTTGACCTCGATCACGACGTCGGCCATCGGCGTCCTCTCACTCGTAGCGCAACGCCTCAACCGGATCGAGACGGCTCGCACGCCAGGCCGGATAAAGCGTCGCGACGAACGAGATCACCACCGCCATCAGCGCGATAACGATGAAATCGAAGGGGCGGACGACGAAGGGCACGTGCGACAGGTAATAGACCTCTGCCGGCAACGAGATGATCTGGTAATGATCGGCGAGCCATGACGCCCCGATCCCCAGCGTCAGGCCGGTCGCCGTGCCCATCAAACCGATGAACACGCCCTGGAAGATGAAGGTGTACAGAATGCCCCGCCGCGTCGCCCCCATCGACAACAGGATGCCGATGTCGCGGTGCTTCTCCATGACCATCAGGATCAGCGTCGCGACGATGTTGAGCGCCGCGACGAAGACGATGAGGCTGATGGTGACGAACATCGCCAGGCGCTCGAGCTCCAGCGCCGCGAAAAACAGGCTGTTCATCTGCTTCCAGTCCCGCATCACGTAGTCCGGCCCGAGACGCTCCTGCAGATCCTCCATGACGGCGTCGGTGCCGTAGATGTCTTCCACCCGGATCTCCACGAACGATGCCCGCCCGGGTCCCTCCGGAGCCTCGGGGTCACGGAAGGCGCTGAACATGTCCTGCGCCGTGCGCAGATCGACGAGAACCCAGGCGGTGTCGTACTCGAACATGCCGGCATCGAAGATACCGGCAACGCGGAGGCGACGGTATTTGATCCCGCCAACCCCCAGAGGTGAGATCCAGTCCTGGTCGTAGATCATCACCTGCAGCTCGTCGCCGACCCGTAGCAGCATCTTGTCGGCCATCCCGCGGCCGATCAACGCCCCATCGGTCTGGCCGCGAACGCGCAGGTCATCGACACTTCCCTCGACGACACGGGTCAGAAGATCCATGGTCCCGGCGTCGGGATCGATGCCTTTGAACATGGCGAAGGCGAGGCTGAAGCCGTTGTTGATCATCGCCGGGCGAAGGACCGCCGGGGCCACGCTGAGGACACCCGGGGCGCCGCTGACCGTATCGACGACATCGGGATAATCCACCATCGGCGCCTCGCCGAATCCCCACACGACGATATGGGCGTTGGCGCCGATGATCTTCGCCTGGATGTCTTGCTGGAATCCGGTCAACAGGGCCAGCGCGATGATCAGGGCCGCTACGCCGACGGCGATCCCGAGCACCGAGACAAACGAGACGATCTTGGTGAACGCTTGTTTGCGGCGCGCCTTCAGGTAGCGAAACGCGAGAAACAGCTCATATCGCTTCATGGCAACACGGTACTTCATGCGCGCTGCCCCGGGGAGTTCTCCAGCAGCCTGAAAAAACCACCGACCAGCCTTTCCCGAGCCGCTCAGTCGGTCTCTTTGGGCTTGAGCAGCGGGAACAGGATGACGTCCCGGATCGTCGGCGAATCGGTCAGCAACATCATCATGCGATCGATGCCGACGCCGAAGCCGGCGGCCGGGGGCATGCCGTGCTCGAGGGCGCGGATGTAGTCCTCGTCGACGCGCTGCTCGGACAGCTCCTTGGCGCGCGCCCCTGCCATCGCTTCCATCCGGCTGCGCTGCTCGCGGGGGTCGTTGAGCTCCGAGTAGCCATTGCCCGTCTCGAGGCCACCCCAGTAGATCTCGAAGCGCTCGACAAGGTTGTCATCGTCCGGCGTCGACTTGGAAAACGGCGACACGTCGCGGCGGAAGTGAGTGATGAACGTCGGCGAGATCAACGACGGCTGTACGAAACGGCCCAGAGCCGCGTCCCACATGTAGCCCAGGCTGAGGTCTGCAGCCGCCACGCCGCGCTCCTCGAGCCAGGCGCGAAAGCCGTCATCGTCGTTGAGGATATTTTCGGGCACGCCGCCGATCTCGACCAGCGCGTCGGCGAACTTCATTCGCTTCCACGGTCGCTGCATCGACACCGGGTTGCCCTGGTACTCGAAGTCCGACCTCCCGAGGACCGCCTCGACGGTCACCGAGAGAAGCTCTTCGACGAACTCCATCATGCGTCGGTAGTCCCAGTAGGCGGCGTAGAACTCCAGCATCGTGAACTCGGGATTGTGTTGGGCCGAGACGCCTTCGTTGCGGAAGTTCCGGTTGAGCTCGTAGACGCGCTCCAAACCACCCACCAGCAGGCGCTTGAGATACAGCTCCGGGGCGATCCGCAGGTACAGATCGATGCCCAGCGCGTTGTGGTGGGTGGTGAACGGACGCGCCAGGGCGCCGCCGTACTGGGGCTGCATGATCGGCGTTTCCACCTCGATGAAGCCGTGTGCGTCCAGATGGGCGCGCAGCGCCCGCAGCGCCGCAGCCCGCCGGCGAAACACTTCGCGGACCTCGTCGCTGGCGGCAAGGTCGAGGTAGCGCTGCCGGTAGCGGATCTCGGTGTCCTTGAGCCCATGCCACTTTTCGGGCAGCGGCCGCAATGACTTGGCCAACAGCGTGTAGCGATCGACCTTGAGCGTCAGCTCGCCGCTGCGGGTCCGCATCAGGACGCCCTCGACACCGACGTAGTCGGCGAGATCGAGTTTTTGCCAGGCCTCGTAAACATCCTCGCCGAGGTCGTCTCGGCGCATATAGATCTGGATGCTACCGCTGCCGTCGCTGATGTCGGCAAACGACGTCTTGCCGTGCCCGCGGCTGTTGACGATGCGGCCCGCCAGCCGCAGCCGTTCCGCATCGGCTTCGAGTTGCTCGGCGTCGTGGTCGTCGAAGCGGGCGGCTACCGCCCCCAGCGGAGCGTCAACGTCAAAACCACGGGGGAACGCCTCGCCACCGGATCGTTCGAACTCTTCGAGCTTTCGGCGGCGGATCTCGAAGAGGTCTCCCCCGGACACGTCAGCAGGCCATGGGGAAGCTGTGACGGGCCTGGCGGGTGAGGCCTGCGGGCGAGGGCAAGGCTAGTAACGCTTGAACAACAGCGCGGCGTTGGTCCCGCCGAACCCGAACGAATTCGACAGGACATACTCCAACTTGGCGTCGCGCGCCTCGTTGGGCACGTAGTCGAGGTCGCAGTCGGGATCCGGGGTTTCATAGTTGATCGTCGGCGGGATCACCTGGTCGCGTAACGCCAGCGCGCAGAGGCCGGCTTCGACACCGCCGGCGGCTCCGAGCAGGTGCCCCGTCATCGACTTGGTCGAGGACACCGGAAGCCTGGCCGCGTGATCACCGAAGACGTTCTTGATCGCCGCAGTTTCGATGCGATCGCCCGCCGGCGTCGAGGTGCCGTGAGCGTTGACATAGTTGACCTGGTCGGCGTTGATCCCAGCGTCGTCGAGGGTGATCCTCATGACCCGCATTGCGCCATTGCCATCAGCTGGCGGCGAGCTGATGTGATGGGCATCGCCCGACATACCGTAGCCGACGACCTCGGCAACGATCGGCGCCCCGCGCTTGCGCGCCGCCTCCTCCTCCTCGAGGATCAGGACCCCGGCGCCCTCACCGAGGATGAAGCCGTCGCGGCCCGCGTCGAACGGACGGCTGGCACGTTCGGGCTCGTCGTTATTGATAGAGAGGGCGCGCATCGCCGCGAAACCGTCGATCGCCAGGGCGCAGACGACGCCCTCGCTGCCGCCGGCCACCATGACATCGGCGGCGCCGCGGGCAACGATCTCGCTGGCGTCGCCGATGGCGTGCGACCCTGTCGTGCAGGCGGTAGAGGTGGCCGAGTTCGGCCCCTTGAGGCCGAACTTGATCGACACCCAGCCGGCCGCCTCGTTGACGATCAGGCCAGGGATGAAAAACGGGCTCACCTTGCCCGGGCCCTTGTCGAGAAGGGTGCGGTGATGGATCTCCATCATGTTCAGCCCGCCGATGCCGGAGCCGATGAGAACGCCCATTCGATCCGAATTATAGGGCCGCTCCTCGCCATCCAATCCTGCCGCCTGAAGGGCGAACCCAGCCGCCGCCAGGGCGTACTGGATGTGGTAGTCCATCTTCTTGACATCTTTGCGGGCGACGTAGTTCAGCGGGTCGAAACCCTTGACCTCGCCGGCGATCCGCACGGCGAAGCCTGCACAGTCGAACTTCGTGATCAGAGAAATTCCGGGAGTACCTGCGACGCACTCCTTCCAGGTCTCTTCGGTGCCAATGCCCAAAGGGCTGACGATACCAACACCGGTGATGACGACGCGTCGGTCCACGGGTCTCCCGCTCGCTGAAGGCGGTCAGGCCGCCGATTTCCGCCAGGCGTACTTCATGCGCTATCCGGAGTGCCCGTCGATGTAGGTGACGGCTTCCTGGACCTTGGTGATCTTCTCAGCGTCCTCGTCGGGAATCTCGAGGTCGAACTCTTCCTCGAACGCCATCACCAGCTCCACCGTGTCGAGCGAATCAGCGCCCAGATCGTCGACGAACGACGCCTCGTCGGTCACCTCGGCGGCATCGACGCCGAGCTGCTCGACGATGATCTTCTTTACTTTCTCCAGAGTATCCATCGGCTACCTCCTGCTGACGCGCTCTCCGTGCGCATTGAATCGACAAGGTGACAACGGGGTAAGGCTACATGTACATGCCACCGTCAACGCTCAGGATCTGACCGGTGACATAGGCTGCATCTTCAGACAGTAGATACCGTACGGCCCCCGCGACATCGGCGCCAACGCCCAGCCGACCCAGCGGAATCTGCTCCTGCAGCTTCTCCGTGGCCTCTTCGGACAGCCCGGCGGTCATCTCTGTCGAGATATACCCCGGTGCCACCGCGTTTACGGTGATGTTGCGCGACGCGATTTCTCTGGCCAGCGACTTGGTAAACCCGAAGACGCCCGCCTTGGCCGCGGCATAGGCAGTCTGGCCGGGATTGCCGCGCAAACCAACGACCGAACTGATCGTGACGACCCTGCCGCTACGCCGACGGAGCATGGATCTTAGCACGGTCTTTGTGCAGTTATAGACGCCGGTCAGGTCAGTCCGTAGCACCGCGTCCCAGTCGTCTGGGCGCAATCTCACCAGCAGGTTGTCGCGCGTAATTCCAGCGTTGTTGATGAGAAAATCGATGCGCCCGAAACGCTCCATCGCCTCCTGCACCGCGGCCCCCACCGAGTCGAGATCGCCGACGTCCATGGCCACCGCGAGGGTCTCGACGCCGTCCCCCGCAAGACGTGCGCCGACGATCTCGCACGCCTCCTTGCGGCGGGACGCAAGAATCAGGTTGCAGCCCTCAGCCGCCAGCCGCTCGGCGATCGACTCGCCGATACCCTGCGACGCACCGGTGATCAGCGCGACACGCTCATCAAACGTTCGACTCATGGGCGATTCTCCTTCACTACCCTGCTAGGGCCGCGACGACGGCGTCGACCTCCTCGATCTCGTCAACCGCGTATATTTCCACACCCCGCCCAAGGGTGCGCTTCACCAGCCCGGTCAGCACCCTCCCGGGGCCGACCTCGACAAATACCTCCACCCCCTGCGCGGCGAGAAACTCGAGGGTCTCGCTCCAGCGCACCGGGCTGGTGACCTGCCGCTCGAGTGCCTCGCGCGCCGCCTCCCCCGTGGTCACCGGAGTTGCGTCCACGTTGCAAACCACCGGGAAGCGCGGATCGGCAAACTCCACCGCGGCGAGGTCAGCTGCCAGCCGTTCCGCTGCCGGTTGCATGAGCGAACAATGGAAGGGGGCGCTGACGTTCAGCAAGATGGCGCGTCGCGCCCCGGCTTCCTTGGCAGCATCGACGAGTTGCTTCACGGCTTGCGTATCACCGGCGACGACCACCTGCCCCGGAGCATTGAGGTTGGCAACCTCGACAATCTCATCGCCCCCGAAGCGGGTGCACAGGTCGGCAACAGCATCGTTGTCGAGGCCGATCACCGCGGCCATCGCCCCGGCGCCGTCGGGTACCGCCTCCTGCATGTAGCGGCCACGATTGTGCACCAACCTGGCCGCGGTGGCGACGTCGAGAACGCCTGATGAGACCTGGGCCGAATACTCGCCCAGCGAGTGCCCGGCGACCCAACCCGGGATCAAGCCGCGACCTTCGAGGACGCGGTGCAGCGCGACGCTCACGGTGAGAATCGCCGGCTGGGTGTTCTCGGTGAGGCGGAGTTTTTCGTCGTCGGCCTCGAAACAGAGCTCGGTGATCGACATCGGTAGGCCGGTATCGGCCTGCTGGAAGACCTCCCTCGCTTGCGGAAAAGCGTCGTGAACGGCCTTTCCCATTCCGGCGTACTGGGAGCCTTGGCCCGGGTACAAGAAGGCGATCCGGGATGCAGCTTGTAAATCTGACAAGGAAATTCCCCGATCGTGCGCCGGCGTCGGCCTGCTCCGCCGGTCAGTTTTCGGTCGCCGCCGGCTTTACCATGTCGTTGCGGCGATCGAGCACCAGCCCGGCGAGCATCTCTTCGATCCGCTCGTTGACGCGGTGCCGGCCGTACTCCATCGTTACTCGAATGCCGTTCATGATGGCGCGGGCGGAAGAGCGCCCGTGGCAGATCACGCACAGACCCCGCGCCCCGAGAAGCGGGGCCCCACCGAACTCGGCGTAGTGAACGCGTCCGCGATACTTGCGAAAGGCGCCGCGTGCGATCCTCGCTCCCAGCATGTTGACCCTCGAGCTCGACAACTCCTGGCGCAACAGATGGAGCATCGTTTCGACCACCGCCTCGCTGGTCTTCAGCACCACGTTGCCGGTAAAGCCATCGCTCACCACCACGTCAGCGTCGCCACTGTAGATCTCGCGCGCTTCAACGTTGCCGAGGAAGTTCAGCGGCGACACCTCGAGCGCGGCGTGGGCTCGGCGAATCAACTCGGTTCCCTTGCCGGCCTCCTCGCCGATCGACAGCAGGCCAACGCGCGGATTCTCCAGGCCGAGGATCGTCTGGGCGAAGAGGCTCCCCATCACCCCGAACTCCACGAGTTGCCGCGCCTTGGGGTCGATGTTGGCACCGACGTCGATCAGCACCGTGCGGCCGCGCCGGCTCGGGAGGATGACCGCCAGCGCCGGACGATCAACGCCGGTTATCGTGCCGACGTAGAGCTTGACGGTAATCATCACCGCGCCGGTATTGCCCGCCGATACGAAGCCCTGGACCTCGCCGTCGCGGAGCAGCTTGGCGGCTACGTGAATCGAAGAGCCGCGCTTGCGACGCAACGCCGTCGCCGGCGATTCGTCCATTTCGATGACCTCGTCGGCGTGGACGATGTTGATGTTCTGCGGCCCCGGGTGGCGCCGCAGAATATCGCGGATGCGATCTTCTTGGCCGACAAGCACCACGTCCGCACCCAGTTCGCGGGCCGCCAAAACGGCACCCGCAACCGGATGCTCCGGGGCGTGATCGCCCCCCATCGCGTCAACGGCAATCTTCATCGCATCCAGCCGGGCGCTTCGTGCGCAGTCGCAGGATCAGTCTTCGTCAGAGGCGACGACGACCCGTCCCTTGTAGTAGCCGCAGTGGGCGCACACGCGGTGCGGCGCCTTGTCTCGGCCGCAGTTCGAGCACGTCGAACGCGCCGGTACCGAAAGAGCGTCGTTCGCCCTCCGGCGGTCGCGCCGAGCACGGGAATGTCTTTTCTTGGGTAGAGCCACGGTTGCTTCCTTCTTCCCTAGTTGACCTGGCAGGGTGCTGAGAACTCCTGGGAGGTCTGTAGGCGTCGTGTCAGAGTTGATCCGGCAGCAGCCCCTTCAGCGAGGCCCAGCGCGGGTCCGCATCCGCTTCACAGTCGCAATCAGCATGATTGAGGTCGGCGCCACACTTTGGACACAGGCCCCGGCAGTCCTCGGCGCACAGAATCTTCATCGGAAGTTCCAAGATGATCTGCTCGGCCAATAGTTGCAGCCCGTCGATGGCGTCGCCTTCGTAATAATCAAGATCGAGATCGTCCCCGTCAAGCTCGGTCGGGAAAACCCCTTCGGACTCGTTGACAGGCGCGAACACCTCCGAGAATCGGCGATCGACGACGATCGGAAAGCGCTGTGCACAACGGCTGCAGGGCGCCTCAACGACCGCCTCGATGCGCCCCTCGACAAGCACCGATGATTCCTGTTTGAACAGCTTCAGATCGTAGGCAACGGGCTCTCTGACAACGGGCACCCCCTTTTCCCCGTCGCCGGCGAGCGCAACGTCGACCGTTCCCACCAGGTGCAGAGGCTTGTCCGTGAGATCTCCAACGGGAATGCGCACGACGCCCTCTACTCGGCAGGTGGTGCAACGAGCCGGCGCGGCAACCGCCGTCAGGCAGATGCCTCGGTGGCCGCCACCTTGTCGACCATACGAATGATGTTCTCCTTCGAGCCCGCCCCCACCATCTGATCGGAGACCTCGCCGCCATTGAAAACCAGGATCGTCGGGATACCACGAATCTGGTACCGGGCGGCGATATCAGCAAATTGATCGACGTTGAGCTTGGCGACCTTGACCCGACCGCTGTAGTCCTCGGCGATCGCCTCGATGGTCGGCGCCAGCATGCGACATGGCGCGCACCACTCGGCCCAGAAGTCCACCAAGACGGGCGTGTCGCTCTGCAAAACCTCGGTTTCGAAGTTCTCGGCGTTCAGTTCGATGATGCTCTCGTTCAACGTGCCTCTCCTCTCAAACAGGATACTGAAGAACTCTCAGGAGTTCTTCAGTATCTTGTTACGCGGCGACCTCGCGCGTCCGCTTTTGAATGAATTCGATGATTTCCGTGGTTGTCGTTCCCGGCGGAAAAATCGCGTCGACGCCCAATTTCCGCAGGCGCTCGACATCCCGTTCCGGGATGATGCCGCCGACCACGAGGACAATGTCTTCGGCGTCCTGCTCCTTCAACAACTCGGCAACTCGTTCGAGAATGTAGTTATGGGCGCCGGAATGGATCGACAGCCCGATGACATCGACATCCTCTTGGATGGCCGAGTGGACAACCATCTCGGGGGTCTGGCGGAGCCCGGCGTAGATAACCTCCATTCCGGCGTCACGCAGCGCGCGCGCCACGATCTTGGCGCCCCGATCGTGACCGTCCAGGCCGGGCTTCGCAACCAACACTCGAATGGGCTTTGGGGACATTTTATCGCTCAATGGTAAGACCAGTCCGGGTTGCGGCGTTGCCGCGACCGATCAAAATATCGGCTCTTCCTGGTACTCCCCGAACACCTCCCGCATGGCCCCGCAGATCTCACCCACGGTGGCGTATTCGTGCACGGCTTCGAGGATCACGGGCATGAGATTGTCGGCGCAGTCCGCGGCGCGGCGAACGCGGTCGAGGGCACTTTCTACCGCCCCGTCATCGCGGCGTTGGCGCAGCGCCGCCAGCCGCTCCACCTGCTCCTCCTCGACCGAATCATCGATGTAGAGATAGTCGATCGGCTCACCCATCTCCTCGGTGAAATCGTTCTGCCCCACGATGATGCGGTCGTTGTTCTCGATTTCCTTCTGGTATTGGTAGGCCGCCTCTTGGATCTCGCGCTGCGGATATCCGTTGTCGATCGCCGCAACCATGCCGCCCAACTCATCGATCCTGGCGAAGATCTCCTCGGCCTCCTGCTCCATGTCGGCGGTCAGCGCCTCGACGTAATACGAACCGCCGAGCGGATCGACCGTGTTGGCAACGCCGCTTTCGTAAGCGATCACCTGCTGGGTCCGCAACGCGATGATGGCATTTTCCTCGGTAGGCAGCGCGATCGTCTCGTCGAGCGCGTTGGTATGCAGCGACTGCGTGCCACCCATGACGGCGGCGAGTGCTTGCACCGTCACCCGCATCACGTTGTTGCGCGGCTGGCGGTCGAGCAGCGTGCAACCGGCCGTCTGCGTGTGGAACCGCATCCACCAGGAGCGCGGCAACTTGGCACCGTAACGGTCGCGCATGTAACGGGCCCACAGCTTGCGCGCCGCTCGGTACTTGGCGACCTCCTCGAACAGGTCGTTGTGGGCATTGAAGAAAAAAGACAGCCGCGGCGCGAACGCGTCGATGTCGAGGCCGCGATCAAGCCCCACCTGGATGTACTCCATCCCGTCGCGCAGCGTAAAGGCGAGCTCTTGCACCGCCGTCGAACCGGCCTCGCGAATGTGGTAGCCGGAGACGCTCACCCAGTTCCAGCGCGGCAATTCGGCGGTACACCATTCGATGATGTCGCCCATGATCCGCATTGTCGGCTGGGGCGGAAACACGAACGTCTTCTGGGCGATGAACTCCTTGAGGACATCGTTCTGGATCGTCCCCGCCAATACCTTGCGATCGATGCCCTTCTTCTCGCCCGCGGCGACGTACATACACAGCAGCACACAGGCCGGATGGTTGATCGTCATCGAAGTGGTGACCTGGTCGAGCGGAATTCCCTCGAACAGCGTCTCCATGTCGGCCAGCGAGTCGACAGCCACCCCCTGCTTGCCGACCTCACCGCGGGCAATCGGGTCGTCCGAATCGCGACCGACCAGGGTCGGGTGATGGAAGGCGACCGAAAGGCCGGTCTGGCCCGACTCGAGCAGTCTGCGGTAGCGCTCGTTGGAGTCTTCGGCGGTTCCGAAGCCGGCAAACTGCCGCATCGTCCAGAGCTTGCCCCGATAGCCCGTCGGGTGGACGCCACGGGTATACGGAAACTCACCCGGGTAGCCGATATCCGCGTCATGCTCGAGATTGCGGTCGGCGAGATCTTGGCGCGTGTAGAGCGCCTCGACCGGGCGGCCCGATGCCGTAATGAACGGCACGCCGCGCTCCGGGCGCCGGGCGGTGTCGGGTTCGAAGGTCTGCTTCTGCCAGCGCGCCTTGCCGTTCGCCGCGCCGCCGTCGTCGGCACCGCCCTCCGCCCCGCCCGCCGCTTCGCGGTCAGCGTCGGAAGTCTGGGCTAGGACCGGCTCATCGGCCATCGAATTCGCTCCGAATGTGGTTGTTTTGACAAGGATTCGCGCGGATTCTCGGCGGCTTGCACGTCCGCCGCCGCCGGGCGCGAGCGAATGCAATTATCCCACACGTTGCGGCGTGCGGCTACGGTCGCGGAGAACGAACGCGCGCCTTGTATCCACGCCCTTCTCCGCACCCTCGCGACGAAGGACGATGAGATATCCGGGCTAGCAGGTCAACCGGCCGCAGCCATGATCTGGCGGGCGATCACCAGCCGTTGGATCTCCGAAGTGCCCTCGTAAATCGTCGTCACGCGGGCGTCGCGATAGAGCCTCTCGACCGGGTAGTCGGTCACGTAGCCGTAGCCACCGTGCATCTGAATCGCTTGATAGCTGACCCGATTGGCCATCTCCGAGGCAAACAACTTCGCCGCCGAAGCCGCCATCGTGTCGGGCTCGCCGTGGTCCCGCAACCATGCGGCGCGCAGGTACATCAGGCGGGCCGCGCGGACGTGGGTCGCCATCGTCGCCAGCTCCGCTTGGAGCCCGGCAAAGCAGCCGATCGGACGCCCGAACGCCTCGCGCTCGACAACGTACGCGAGCGTCAACTCCAGGGCCGCGTGGGCGATCCCGACCGCCTGGGCTGCGATGCCGGCACGGCCACCATCCAGGCTATTGAGAGCGATCTCCATACCTTGGCCCTCCTCACCCACCATCCATTCGCGCCCCACCCGGCACTCATCGAAAGCCACCAGATTGGTTCGCGACGAGCGAATCCCGAGCTTGTCCTCCTCGTGGACGATGACGACACCCGGATGACCGGCGGGTATCACGAAGGCGCTCGCCCGCCGGCGGGACGCCTCCGGATCGGTGACTGCAAACACCAGCATGGCGCCACACACGGCGCCGCTCGTCACCCAAGCCTTGGTGCCGGTCAGCACGAAGTCGTCGCCGTCGCGCCGCGCCGCTGTTTTCAACGCCGCGGCGTCCGAGCCGACCTCCGGTTCGGAGAGGCAGAAGGCCCCCAGCCACTCACCACCGGCGCACGGCCCCAGGAACCGCTCCTTCTGGCCCGCTGTTCCGTA
>SMUY01305686.1_pt1 | contig 32969 bp, 39 predicted proteins | sample 2456441 | NCBI WGS metagenome assembly SMUY01 (sample SAMN11095931, study PRJNA526329) | marine sediment metagenome | biome: Marine sediment; feature: Surficial sediment; material: Deep marine sediment; isolation source: Hadal surficial sediment | place: Pacific Ocean | collected 2014-11 | depth...
ATACTTGGCGTCCTGAATTGAACTCCAGAGTTTAGCGGCCTGATCTGTAGAATCTCCGCTAATCACGGTACCCACATAAACAAAACCAAAAGCCAAAATTACTATCGTTAAATAGAGTAATTTTTTCATAGATAACCTCCCCTTTACGTTTCTATTAATATAAGATGCAGTAAAAGGTCATCCGTTTCAGATAATTCTAAATTTCTGACAAATTAGGTTAATAAGAGAGGATGCACTGCTCCCTTTTGTCAAGCTAGGTTAAGTTGGATTCATGACACCTGTATATAGGATTTTCTGTCAAATATCTAACTTAACTTATTGCCCTATTATTTTTGTCTCAAATGGATTGAAACTGACTATAAAGTCGACATGGACACCACCTTTGCCGTACATTGACACGTTATTATAGAATATGATATAGTGGAAAATGTTATACAGTGGATACTAATGGGGAGATATGTGGGGGAAAAGTGCAAGGTTTCATACACGCTTTCAATCGAACCCACCGTCCTAGTCCCACCGATCGTTAGAACACCACCCGCAATTAAAGATCAGCTGACTAGTTCCCCCATGGAAACCACACACATCAGCCATATGCTAAGATACTTTCAGAATAGCATCAAATTACGGAGGTGTACCCTATGAAAGGCAGTTTAAGAATAATGCATTTCGGTTTCTTAATATCAATTATCGTCGCTGTGCTAATTATCGGAACATCACAGGTCGCAATCGCCCAGGCACAAATTGTCGGGAGCCCATCCGAATACGCCTACAATGCCGTGCCAAAAACTGCGGAGTGCTGTAATGACCCCACCGAGCACGCGGGTCCCGAATACATAAATGTCGCATTTTTCCAGGATGATGATGCTGATGGTGGATGGGCGGCTTGGGGGATGGTCGAATCACCGGGCGAGCCCATGATCCAGATAGATCAGACATTAATTGACGAGAACAAAGTCGGATCATGTACGAACAGACATTCAGTACAGTTAGATTGCAAAACGCCAAACATAGTAGTTTTAAATCTCACCCCTCAGCAAGTGAAGGCTAGTCAGCGCGAGCTTTTGGCATACGTCACCGCACTCGATTTGAGGTGTGATGGCGATTCGAAGTTTTTGGGGTTCACCCCCAGAACCACCGTACGAATGTGGAAATGTCGACTGCAGACCTCCACCACCCATTATAACAACACCAATACCAACCCTCAATGAATGGGGCATGATAATAACGGCAGGTGTGTTAGGGCTGTTAGCTGTGATAGGTTTGTTTGTTATGAGAACTCGGCGTACAGTCGCCGGCGGGAGAGGTCCCGACGGAGCTAACCAGTAGGAATGTCCACTATACCTATAGGAGACACGCTAATTCTCAGGAAGACCTGATTGTACCCACCTACACCAACGATTAACGTACAACCCAAGCCGGGAGGAGTCATTAGGCTCCCCCGTCTCTTGCTCATAAAGCCGGAGTATTCATAATTCCAACTTAAACCGAGCTTAATTACAACTTTTATTTAGAATCTTGGCTATAATATAATAAGGGTGTAATAGATTCCATTTTAAGCTCTGTATTTAAAGAATCAGGAGGTTGTAGCTATGAGATTCTCAACCTTAGTAGGAATTTTTACCGTGATGTTAACTCTGGTTCCCGGCTTGGTATTCGCCGAGCATGTAATCGACGATTCTAAAAACCCGGGTTATCTGTTTGTTATAAGCGGGACGTCGGGCTCGTTGGATGGGGATACTTTAACATTAAACGGAGTACCGAACGTAATCTATTTCTCAGACCGTCCGAATAGGATTGCAGGGCATATGAGTGTATCAAAATTCCTTGAGTGGTGGGACAAGGGGAGTGACAGCTTCAAGGCAGACCCGCCAAACGCAACTCTTTCCGTGTTGAAGAAAGATGGAGACAACAACGTGGTGGTTGAACTTATCAGTGTGGTGCAGAAGAGCGGTTCAGTAATTTTTAAAGTGGCAGTGCTAGAAGGTACGATACCTGAGGGTTTCAGAACTACATCTCTATTCATCGACGTCGTTGTACCCCGCAACGGCGTCCCTTGATATTAGGTAGTAGTGACGGGACCACATGTCAACACTCCCCATAGATATCGTATTAGCGGATTTTGTTTACAATTTTAGCCGGCGGTTAAATTAACATATCAGAAGAATCCAGCATGCATGGGTGGATTCCCCATTCGACGGGTTTCACGTGGTGCCCGCGGAAAACCGTGATTACATCATTCCAACATGATAAGGGATAAGCCGTCGCGGTATGCCGGGTTCGCCACTTACCGAATAAATATAAGGAGCCTCATCGAGATTGCGGCGGCGCCCCCATCACCCCCGCGGGTCTGCACGCGGTCATTTTCCAAACCCCGCTCCCCCACCGCGCACGCGCGGGTCCACACTGCGCATCCACTTTACCATCGAATAAGCTGCATGACTCATGAAAGCGGCTAGATCTTTATTTGCCACGCACGGGCCTATCGCGAGTAGGCACCAATGAAAAGAGAGGGTGAAGGCGGGAATTTGAAATTATATACCCATTATGAATAGCTCTGTTTCCTTCTTTGTCTTAGAATCCCATCTTCTCCGTTTCATTGCTCCCGCTCCTTCCACTATTTTAGGGTATATTACTAGCTTAATTCTACTAGCGTCTTAATGGGGAGCAGTATAAGGAAGGTTTATTACTATTGTTCAACTTTGGAGATGTAAAGATCCTTAAATCCTGATCTTTGTATCTCTGTTTTAGAACAGTCAAGCACGATCTTTCCCTTTGCCAGGATCCCTATTCGGTCACTTAAATCAAGCCCTTCGTCTATGTTATGGGTGGTCATAAGGATAGTGCGTCTTTGGGATTTTAAATCTGAGAGCATTTCCCCAAATATTTGGGCTCCATGTTGATCAAGCCCGGTATAGGGTTCATCAAGGAGCAATATTTTGGGTTCATGAACAATAGCTCTTGCGACTGTAAGGCGCTGCTTCATACCTCTTGAGAATGTTCTTACAAGATCGTTCATTCGTTTTTCAAGTCCAACCTGCTTAATTACGGAACGGGCCCTATTGTCTACATCATCAAGTCCATATAAGGTTCCAAAAAATTTGATATTCTCAAAAGCACTTAGATTATCGTACAAGTAAGGGTCGTGCGAGATAACGCCTATTACCGATCTAATATTATTTACATCTTTTCTAACATCATAACCGTATACGCTTAGAGTTCCCGAAGTAGGACTTGTAAGCGTAGCGAGCAGTTTTATCAATGTTGTTTTACCAGCGCCATTAGGGCCAAAGAGGGTCATAAACTCCCCCCTTTTAACCCGCAGGTCTATACCGCGCAGGGCATCAAAATTGCCAAAAGATTTTTTTAACCCTTCGGCCTGGATATCGTATTGTACGTTTTCTGCTGAGATAGTCATATTGGGGGAATATACAAATTATATTTTTAAGACATGCTTCAGGAGCTCATCGGTCCCGCCTAATTCCGTTACCCATTTCTTAAGCTCTTTTATCCCCTCGTCCATTTTGACCTCAGGCTTGTAGCCGAGCTCAGTGCGGGCTTTTTCTATGCTATAGCTCCTGCTCCCTGAAAGAACAGCAACAGCCATCTTTGTAAGCACAGGAGGTTTCTTGGATTTAATTAGTTTAAATACTACTTCTAAAATTGCAGCTACAGCGTAAGCGAATTTATAAGGAATAGAAAACCCCGCGGTCCAATCTATTCCTGAGGCACTTAGCTGTTTGGCAAGAAACTCCATATAAGGGATTTTAACGCCGTCGTTTATGAAGTAGATATTCCCGGGCGCTTTATTATTTTCCGCAATGAGTAAAAGTGCGTTGACCAGGTTATAAACATGGCAGGGGGTTACAGATCTTTCCCCGCTACCCATAGGATAGAGTATTCCTTTTTTAGCGGCCATTGCGATCCGGGGCAAAATTACCGTGTCTCCTGCCCCCCATACATTGGACGGTCTGACAACTATTGTTTCGAGCCCCTCATTTTTATTGTATTTTAGAACCAGCTTCTCAGCTTGTGTTTTAGAGGCGTTATAATTATCGGTGTGTTTTTCTGTGTAGGGATATGTCTCATCAATATCGATCAGTTTATGGATATTCCAGAAATCAGATTTCCACACAACTGTGGACGAGCTCATATATACGAACCTCTTTACCCCGTGGGTCTTTGAAGATTCTAAGAGTTCCTTAGTGGCAAGAACGTTATATTTGTAGAAATTATCGGCATCACCCCAGTCAGTAACAAGCGCTGCAAGGTGAAATACAACTTCCCCTCCATCGGGAAGATTTCTTAAGGCCTCCAGATCTCCTAAATCACCAAGAAATAGCTCTACTCCTAGTTCTTTTAGCCGGGAAACGTTACTGGTTTTTCTTATCAAACACCTTACTTCATAACCATTCCTTACTAAAGCCTCTACTAGTTTTCCTCCAATGAATCCTGTACCGCCTGTAACGATAGCTTTCATACTTAATGTGTCCTGTTTTATCAGTGCGTAGATTTAATTTCTACTAATATACTCTTAAAGAGGGAATATCGTCAAAGGGTAAGGCCTAGATTCTTTAAATTTAGTTCAGATTTATACAGCTAAAGAAAAAACCCCGTTGTTGCATAAATATTATACAACAACGGGGCAGGAGGATGGATGGACCAATATTTCTTAGTTTATAGTATCAAGCCAGTTTTCCATCCACTCTTTTGTTTTCTCTGCCTTCTCTTTAGTGGAAGTGGTGGAAATCTCTATATCATCTAAATAAATTCCCCAATAAGTTAAAGGTATATTAGAATTCTCAATGTTTGAATTTATCGTATAAGGTTCAATTGTAATTGTCATATATAGTTGCCTCCTGTATGTCTTCTTGATATCTTTATAATCTAAAAATATGCACGAAAGCCAATTTTTCAAGTGTATTAGATTTTAGACGATTTTTATTTTGATAAATATTGGAATCAAAACAATTTATACATAATTGACAAGCAGGGTTATATAGTAGAAAATTTTGCACCTTATTAACGGAGGAATACATTTGTTAATACCTAAAACCGCTTTCATAACAAAAGGTGTCGGAAGACACAAGGAAAAGTTAACTAGTTTTGAAATGGCCCTTAGAAATGCTAAGATTGCCGAATTCAACCTAGTAAAAGTATCAAGCATATTCCCCCCTGACTGCCTGCTTGTACAGCGGGCTAAGGCGCTTAAAAACTTATTTCCAGGACAAATTCTGCATGTTGTTATGAGTGAGAACGCTACCAATGAGCCTAACCGTCTGATTGCGGCTTCTGCCGGTGTTGCTATTCCGAAAGATTCCAGCAGACATGGTTACATCTCCGAGCATCACAGCTTCGGTCAAAATGATACTGTAGCGGGTGAATATGCGGAGGATCTCGCCGCTTATATGTTAGCTACGACTATTGGGGTTCCCTTTGATCCTGATAAGAGTTACGATGAACAGAAGGATATATGGAAGATTAGTGACCATATAGTTAAAACCATAAACGTTACTCAAACAGCGGTAGGAGATAAGAACGGTCTTTGGACTACTGTTGTGGCGGCGGTGGTATTCGCTACATACCGTTAAGGGTGGTGTTAAAAAGGTGGTTTTAAAGATAAGGTGTTGGGAAGGGATTAATGCTAACTGTAATGCTCTTTTATCCAGTTAAGGTATTCGCCGCTTCTTACGCTATTAACCCAGCCTTCATTGGCTAAATACCATTTTATTGTTTTCAGAAGACCTGTTTCAAATGATTCGGTCGGCATCCATCCGAGCTTATCGGTTATTTTCTTTGTATCAATAGCGTAGCGCCTATCATGGCCGGGACGGTCTGCAACAAAAGTAATAAGACTTCTTCTTGGCTCTCTATTGGATCTCTTTCCTACTATCACGTCCAGGTAATCACAGATCATCTCGACAACTTTTATATTTTCTATTTCGTTACGCCCACCGATGTTATACGTCTCCCCAATCCTACCTTTTTTCATTATGGTCCATATAGCCATGCAGTGATCACGAACATAAAGCCAGTCCCGTATATTAAGACCGTCTCCGTAAACGGGGAGAGTTTTATCTTCTATTGCGTTTAATACCATTAGCGGTATGAGTTTCTCCGGGAACTGAAAAGGACCGTAGTTGTTCGAGCAGTTTGATATTGTTACGGGGAGGTCGTAGGTTTTGTGGTAAGCCCTTACCAGGTGATCAGATGACGCCTTAGACGCGGAATATGGGCTGTTGGGATTATAGGGAGTCTCTTCGGTAAAGAACCCTTCATTCCCCAGACTGCCGAATACCTCGTCTGTACTTATATGATGGAAAAGACGAATGCGCCCCCCCTTCTCCCTTGAGAGCTCAAGAAGGTTATAGGTTCCTATTATATTAGTTTTTATGAACTCATCGGGTCTAACTATAGAGCGGTCTACATGTGACTCGGCTGCGAAATGGCAAATCGAATCTATCTCGTATTTATCAAACACAATCTTAAGAGCGTCTCTATCTACAATATCCGCTTTGACAAAGAAATACCGTTGTGGGAATGCATTTTCTATATCACTCAAGCTCTCGGGGTTACCGGCATATGTGAGTTTGTCTACATTAATAACGCGTCCTTCATAATCAGATTCCTCAAGTAGATACCGGATAAAATTTGCCCCAATGAAACCCGCCCCACCTGTAACTAGTAGATTTTTCATGTTTTATATACCGGTAATTACTCCTCTGGAATTTGATCAAGCGCCGGGTCCTTAACTGGATAGCCAAATACAATCCCGCCTTCTTTAAGTGAAGCTGCGCTTTTAGTATTTCTAGAAGCCCGTGGCCATAAAACAAGTTGTCTCCCAGTATAAGACAAACATTGTCATCCCCGACCGATCTTATAGAATTTGTTTGGATAATTTTAACGGGTTATTAAATATAAGTTAAATGATGATTAGTGTTTTAGCATCTCATATGCGGCATCTATGGTCTTTTGAGTAATGTTAAAGCCGCCTATCATTCTTGCAAGCTCAGCAACTCTTTCATCCCCTTCAAGGCTCTTTATAGTAACTTGTGTTTTGTTGTCGTTGTGAGTTTTTGACACAACAAGATGTGAGTCGGCAAATTTTGCTACCTGGGGCAGATGAGTGATGCATATCACTTGGTAGGACTGAGATAGTTTTCTGATTTTTTGTCCAACTGCCTCTGCAACGGCCCCTCCTACTCCTGAGTCGGCTTCATCGAATATTATGACAGAACCCCCTTCTACTCTTGCAATTACTTCCTTGAGGACCAGCATTATACGGGACAGCTCACCGCCTGAGGCTACTTTTATAAGGGGTTTTGGTTTCTCATCAGGATTAGCTGAAAATAGAAAAGATATATCGTCTACCCCGTTTGATGATATCTCTTTGTCCGTAAACTCTATATGAAATTGGCCGCCTTTAATACCTACCTCATTTAACCCCTTCTCTAGAACTGAAGTTAATTTCTTTGACGATTGTTTTCTTTTCTTAGATATTTTCCCTGCCAAGCTTAGTAATTCGTCCATTAACATTTGAGATTCACTGCTTAGTGATTTAACACGTTCGTCGAAATGCTCTATATTATTTAGTTCTTTTTCTATTTCATCACGCTTTAGGATTATTTGAGAGACACTCTCCCCATACTTTCTCTTTAGGTCTCCTATGAGATGAATCCTATCTTCAACAATATCCAGTCTGCCTGAGTCATGTGTAAGCTCAGAATTGTAATCCCTCAAGGAAAATGCAGCGTCCTGTATTTGAAGCCTGCCTTTTTCTATTGACTGTCCTATCTCAGCGAGTGTAGAGTCTATTTTTCCTGAATTTAGAAGATCGTCACTTACTCGTTGAAGCGAACCCAAGATAGAGCTTTCACTCTCATAAAGGATATCATAAGCGCCCTGGGTCGTAGAATTAAGCCTTTCAGTATTAATTAGTTTTAACTTTTCTGCTTCAAGCTTCTCATCTTCTCCTAACTGAAGCTCGGCCCCGTCAATCTCACTTAGCTGGTATTTTAGATAATCCTCTTTCTCAAATCTGTCTTTCTGAGATTGTATAAGGTCATCTAGTTCTTTTTTAGCTTCAAGATAATTTTGATATTGCTCCCTTAACCTAGAAACCTCATTGGCTGTCTCCCCGAAATTGTCTAATATCTTTAGGTGGTTTTCTTCTTTTAAGAGGCTTTGGTGCTCGTGCTGGTTGAATATGTCCACAAGACCCTGGGTGATTGTTGATAAGAGTGTTAAGGTTGAAAGGCTGCCGTTAATGAACACACGGCTTCTTGCGTTAGGATATATCACACGTTTGATCAGGAGCTCGCCTGAGGAAATATCAAAACCCGAAGATTTCAGCCTTTCTTGAATCACTTCGTCACACGATATATCAAACAGAGCTTCTATATGAGCTTCTTCTTTGCCCGATTTAATATTATCGGGAGAAGCTTTATCTCCAAGTATAATGTTGATAGCGTCAACAATCACAGACTTACCGGCACCTGTTTCCCCGGTAATAATATTCAAACCGGAGCTAAGGCCTACAGAAAGGTCTTCAATTATAGTGAAGTTTTTAAGTGTGAGTCCTAAAATCACCTGGTCTACTCAAGAAAGCTTTTTAAGATTACTCCTACCTCGGAGGCCTCAAGCTTTTCTAGTGATCTCTTTTCAATTTGTCTAATACGCTCTCTTGTAAGCTCAAAGTGCTTGCCTATTTCGTCCAAAGTGAAAGTGGTTTCAAAGTCTATTCCAAAGCGCATCTTTAAAATAAGCTCTTCTCTCGGGGTCAAAGTTGAGAGAGCATCTTTTATCTTTAAACCTAAAGCCGCTTTTGCCACTGCATAGTCAGGTATTCCCGAAATATCATCGGGTATAAAATCAAGTAAGGTAGTTTTTTCTCCATCCAGCACCGGAGAGTCGAGTTGAACAACTTCTTTTGTGGCTTCCAGAACCCTTTTTACCCCCTCTACTGAGATACCGGTTTTATCGGAGATTTCCTCAGGAAGAGGTCTCCTGCCTATCTCTCTATTCATGACTGAGCTTATTCTATGTACTTTAGAAGCTTGCTCCAAGACATAAACCGGTACACGTATCGTTCTCGTCTGATCCAATAGGGACCTTGAGATTGCCTGATGAATCCACCAGGAGGCATAGGTCGAAAATTTATATCCCTTTGTATGATCAAATCTCTCAACTGCCCTCATAAGCCCTACATTGCCTTCCTGAATAAGATCCGGAAGGGGGAGCCCGCGGCTCATATACCTTTTAGCTATACTGACGACCAATCTCAAATTGGCTTTAATAAATCTTTCTTTAAATCGCCTGGCTCTTAATATATATAATTTACAAAGTAGGCTAGAGCGTCTTATACTTTTTTTAGCAACGTCCTTATCAAATTTTAATTTGGCGGAACTTCCTTTTTTATTTCTGGCGGAACTTTTGATTATGCTGCTGTTAGTTCTTTTTTCTACGTTTGAAACAGTGTTTTGGAGGGATTGGGTTAAGCTTTTTTCAAAAACAGATTCAATAAACATTTTAGCTTCAGCAGCTTTAACCTCACACTTCTTTATTTTGGCTGATACCTCAACTTCTTCCTTGGGAGTAAGAAGAGGTTCTGTGCCCATCTCTTTAAAATAAACTTGAAGCAGCCTGAACTCTTCATCAGGCGTAAACTTAGGTGTATCATTATCAGTAGTATTTTCCTTAGAAGGCACTTCTTTTAAATCAACCTCCGTCTCCGAAAGTTCATTCATTAATTTCTCGTCTATCTCATCCTGGAAAGTACTGTCCATATCTAAATTTAGTGCTTCTTTGGAATAATCTTCAAAGGAATTCTTTATTAGCCTTTTTATAGATTCATCTCTCTTTTTTGATCGTTGTTCCACCCTAGGTGAAGCGTGCAACGACTGAGTGCGCTTCTTTGATTTTAATCTTGCCTGTCTCAATACCATCCTCCTTTATAGATGGATTTACTCTCTTATCTGGCCCTCTCCTAGAACAATGAACTTAGTCGTTGTTAATTCTTCAAGTCCCATAGGTCCGAAAGCATGCAGCTTGGATGTGCTTATTCCAATCTCTGCTCCAAGGCCAAGCTCATAACCGTCGCTAAACCTTGTCGAAGCATTGACCATAACGGTGGAAGAATTAACACCATAAATAAAAGCCTGTGAATTCGAATAGTTTTGAGTAATAATGGACTCAGTATGCATGGACCCATATTTCTCAATATGCTTTATTGCATCGTACATATTCTTAACCACTTTTACGTTTAATATGAGATCTAAATATTCTACGTACCAGTCATTTTCTCTTGCTTCTAGTACTTCTGGAACAATTTCTCTAGTACGCTCACAACCTCTTAATTCAACACCCTCTTCATAAAACGCCTTAGTTATTCGAGGTAAAAAAGTCTCTGCAATATTTTCGTGAACAAGCATGGTTTCCATAGAGTTACAAACTCCAGGGCGCTGAACTTTTGCGTTTATACAAATGCTTTCTGCCATATCCTGATCTGCGCTCTCATCTACAAGGATATGACAAACTCCTTTGTAGTGTTTAAGAACAGGAATTCTTGAATTCTCTGCTACAAATCGTATAAGCCCTTCCCCGCCTCTTGGTATTATAAGATCTATTAGCTCATCGAGCTTGAGCATCTCAAGCACTGCATTTCGGTCAGTAACCGGAATTATTTGTACTGCGTCCCGAGGGAGCCCGCTTTGAGTAAGAGCGTCTCTTAATACTTCTCCGATAGCCATATTAGACCTTATAGTCTCGGATCCTCCCCTTAATATCACAGCATTACCTGATTTTATACAAAGCCCTGCAGCATCTGCCGTAACATTGGGTCTTGACTCGTATATAATCCCAATAACGCCAAGCGGAATTCTCATCCTTCCTACTTTAAGGCCGTTAGGACGTGTCCGCATCCGGAGAATTTCCCCCACAGGATCCGTTAAAGCCGCAACTTCCCTTAGACCATCGGCTACTTTTTCCAGGCGCTCTGGTGTAAGAGTGAGCCTGTCTATCATGGCATCCGAGAGCCCTTTTGATGTAGCTTCTTCTACATCTTTTTGGTTCTCGGTAATTATGAAATCATTCCTTTCTATGAGCCCTCCAGCCATTTTATAAAGAGCTTCATCTTTTGAGCTGGATATCACCCTTGAAAGCTCTGCAGACGCACCTCTCGCCTTTCTCCCAATACCTGTAAGGAGATTATATAAATCAGTGTTCATTTGACTTTTTTTTGCTTTAATTGCAGACATTTAGACCTACTTTAACAAATCACCGCTCCTTTAGGATGATAATACATCTCTTAACATAAAGTCAAGCATATTCTTTATATAATATACCCGGATAATGACTCAAGTTGATTAGATAGTTTGATAATGGGCAAAAGTAGAGTGATGTATTTCGTTTCCTACATTATCTACGGTTCTGAAGTGGTATGTGCTCGGTTCTAAAGTATCCCATATTGCTTTTGGAAATCGCCATACCTTAAGCTCAGTATCATGAACCGGCATAGCAGCTGCCGGTATGCCGAGGTCGTTTTCGGATATCTCTATCCATATCGGAGTGTTTCTAAGATTATATATTTCGTCTACTTCAATATAAAGCGGCTGACAAATATCGTGCCTGATGACTTCAAAATAAGGATTAGTCAAAAGGTGCTTTATATTATATCCTTTGTGCCGGTAAAAAAGTTGTTCGCACAAACGATTTCATTCCCTTCATTTAAAAGCCTCTCACATAAATGAGAGCCGATAAATCCAGCCCCGCCTGTTAGATGTATCCGTTTATGCATTAATTTATTCTTTTAGAATAAAAATCGGACTAATTAGTAGGAAGTACTCCCCTTTTCTCCAGATAATCAAAAATGACATTGACCCCTTCGTCTAAAGAGAGTTTACTTGTGTCGATTGTTATCTCAGGATTAAGAGGTGCTTCATAAGGGTCATCGATCCCAGTAAAGCCTTTAATAATTCCTTCTCTTGCTTTTTTATACAGCCCCTTAACGTCTCTTTCTTCACATACCTCAAGCGGCGCATCTACAAATACTTCAACAAATTCACCCTCTTCTACAAGTTCTCTGACAGCGTCACGATCCTTTATATAAGGGGATACGAAAGCAGAGAGCACTATACATCCTGCATCTATAAAGAGTTTAGACACCTCTCCGATCCGCCTAATATTCTCACCTCTATCCTCTTCTGAAAAACCCAGATCTTTGCATAGTCCCATTCTAACGTTATCGCCATCAAGGATATATGTTCTAGTTCCCAAGGTAATAAGCTTTTTCTCAAGCTCATTTGCTATAGTAGATTTCCCTGAACTAGGAAGTCCTGTGAACCATAAAATAAGAGATCCGTGATTGTTTAGACTTCGTCTGTCTCCCTTAGTGATCTCATGCTCGTGTGGAATTATAAATCGTTCCATTAAATGCCTCCTCTATAATCAATAGATTATGTATTGTTAGTTCCTCAATATTTTGGGTGTTGATTTTAAGTGAAATTACAGAAAGGTCAAAATTTCTTTCCTCTGGTCCCCCACTCCCCTCTAAAAGCAATCCGAAAAGACTAGTATTTAGGGACACTAGGTATCTATATACACCACTCTTTGCATTACGCATTTATTATTAGGAGCTATGCCCTTAAATATATATAATCCTCTAAGGCCTCGTGCCAACCTCTTAGCAATTTAATTCCACTTTCCTCCACTCTAGAACAAAGTATATATAAACGGAGCTATTGCTGAACCTTGTGCAAATACTATAAGCAGTCCAAACAATAATAAAATGAGAAGCATGGGTGTAATCCACCACCACTTATTTTGAAGAAAAAACTGTAGCAACTCACCCATAATGCCCATCCTATTAGCTATGCTTTTAAAAAATGACATTAATAAACCTCCTCCAGCTGCAAGAAAGAATTATTCAACTACTGAGTCTATATATCAACCAATTAGATATTCTATCCCAATTTTGCTTTTTGTAACGTTTTTCTAATTCTAACATTGCTCTAATTGATGATTTCGTAAAACTATTTTCCATTTTTTGTTACTAGATAATTGCCTAATACAAGCAAATCCATTCCACTTGCGCTAAAAGAACTAAACGCCTCTGCAGGAGTATTAACCACGGGTTCTCCTTTCAAATTAAATGAGGTGTTTAATAGCACCGGAACCCCTGTTGCATCTCCAAATGTTTCAATCAATTTGTGGTATTTGGGGTTCAAGTCTTTTCTAACCGTCTGAAGCCTACCAGTGCCGTCGACGTGAGTAACTGCTGGCAAGATATCTCTTTTATCTTCACGAACGTCAGTTACGTATAACATAAAGCGGGCCGGGTAGTGTCTTTCAGGCTCGTCAATGTCAAAATACTCTCCTGCTTTTTCCTCTAGTATCGAAGGTGCAAACGGTCTGAACGGCTCTCTAAATTTGATTTTTACGTTTACTATATCCTTCATCTCAGTGCTTCTGGGATCCGCGAGTATGCTTCTATTGCCCAAAGCTCGAGGGCCCCATTCAAACCGGCCCTGATGCCATCCTATTACCTTGCCGTTTTGAATGCTGTCCACAACACGCTCGATTAATTTCTGATCATCTTCGATTAGTTCGTAGGAAATGTTGTTTTCTTTTAAAAACTCTCTGGTATCTGCCGGGCTATGTTCCTGTCCCCAGTAGGCATGTTCCATAACAAAGTTTCGAGGTTTTCCGAGTATTCCGTGATAACAGTAGAGTGCGGCACCTGTTGATGCCCCTCCGTCACCTGCAGCGGGTTGAATATATATCTCTTCAAAAGGTGTCTCAGAGAGAATCTTTCTATTCGCCACACTGTTTAGCGCAACTCCTCCTGCCATACATAAATGCTTTAGGCCAGTTTCTTTATAGGCATAATTGGCCATCTTGACCATTATCTGCTCTGTAACCACCTGTATGCTGGCAGCTATGTCCGCATAGTACTGGTTTCGTTTGGCAATTTCATCATAGTTGTCCGGCTTTTCTTCAAAGTATGAGGGGTATCCGCTCGCGTCTGTGAAGAATTCAGCTTTTGGATCTCTGGGATCGCCAAAGAGCTTTTCAAATTTCTTAGTAAAAGTTTTCTCTGAAGAATAATGGAACGAGAAGTAATCCATATCTAATTCAAAACCGCCCTCGTCATCCACATTAACTACTTCATAGACTTGATCTACATATTTGGGATCACCAAAAGGAGCCATTCCCATTACCTTGTATTCTCCCTCATTAACTTCAAACCCTAAAAATGCAGTAAATGCGCTATACAGAAGCCCAAGTGAATTTGGAAACCTTATTTCTTTCAAAAGTTTTATATCCGTACCCCGTCCTATACCCAGGGTTGCCGTTGTCCACTCGCCCACTCCGTCGACGGTAAGTATTGCGGCTTCATTAAAAGGAGAACAATAAAAACTGCTCGCCGCATGAGATAAGTGGTGTTCACTGAAGAGGATTTTGGATGAGTCAACGCCGAGTTTATTCTGAAGAAGGTGCTTTATCCATAACTTATCCCCGAGCCAAGTAATCATAGCTTCCCTAAAAAGCTTCATCGATCTTGGAAATGTCTGCATAGTGCAAAGCAAAAGTCTTTCAAATTTTACAAAAGGTTTTTCGAAAAATACTATATAATCGAGATCCTCGGTCTCAATCCCTTCCAGATTAAGGCAAAAGTTAATAGCATTCTCGGGAAACTCATAGTCATGCTTTATACGGCTAAACCTCTCTTCTTCAGCAGCGGAGATAACAACTCCATCCTTAATAAGAGTTGCAGCAGCATCGTGAAAATAACATGAAATTCCTAGTATATACATGTTTTTACTACCCCTAATTAGATACTAACTTAATTTGAATTACGGCAAACTTCGAATTATTAAAATGTAAACTTTACTTATAACTAAGACTGCTTTCTAGCTTTCTCAAGTGGCGTAATTTCTCCATCTTCTTCCTTGTCATGCCATCCAACATGTTCTTTCTTCTTGATCTCAAGCGGATCGGTAAATAATTTTAGCATTAACGCAAAAGGACAAAGAAGTATAAAATAAAATACAGTAAGTATTACTCTGGCGTTAAAGTCCCCAATCACTCTGGCAATCTTTTTCCATCCTTCCCATAGCCTCTTGAAAAAACCAAGTTTTTCAGCTGCATTATTACCGTTTGTATTTTTTTCAGGCTTACTCATGCAGATATATCCTCAATTTATTTATTATTTGTAAAAGCGAGAAATTTACCACTAATTTAGTCGGTTTAATAGCATAAAACTAAACTTAATTTTATTTCCAATTACTTGAAGCTTCGCAACCTCACTTACAATAAGCGATTTAAGACTCAAACAGTTTTGAATAAAATCAATTATTAAAATTTTACTGATTGAGTTCTACGTCAACTATATCAACTTCTACCGATATAGAACGCTTTATGAGATCAACTGCCAAGATTAATCTGCCTCCCCCTCTACGTTCTATAATTTTACCGCTCATCCCTTCTAAAGGACCTCTAACAACTACAACTTCTTCCCCTTCCTAAAATATGGATAGGGATCAAATTGCAAGTTTGTCTCAAGGAGCCTTTTAATCGACTCAATCTGTTCATGAGGCACGGGAATCGGATGCCCACTGACGCCAAGTATTCGTATTACACCTCGAGTATTTAAAATTTTCAATCTATTTTCTAGTGATGAATTGACGAACAAATAACCTGGGAAAAGAGGAGTATCAATATCTTTCTTTCTATCTTTCCAGCGGCTAACAACTTTCTTTATAGGCAAAAAAGTATCGATTTCTTGTCAGAAAGAGCTGCGTTTACCGATTTCTCATGTCTTACTATGGTATATATAGCGTACCAAGTCTGCTCATCAGTATCTAAATCTCTTTGCTCAACGGCAATCTCCATCATCCATCCGTCATATTTGTGTCATGAATTTTCTAGTTTATCTCTTCGATTTCTCTCTGGCCCCCTCCTAATACTTCATACGCCTCATTATTTTTCTGAGATCTATACAACCCTTCCTGACTAACTTTGTCGGGATATTGGGATTTCATTAACTCTAAGCACTGTTGTCTTATTTCCTCATCAGATGTATTCTGGGGAACCTTTAAGCATTTCATAATAGTTGTCCAACTCACCTTCATCATAGGTGGTTATGTAGCTAAGCACAGATTTAGTCTGTTCTATAATAAAATTCTCACTTACTTTTTTCTTCCGCGCCACCTTTTGAAGTATTTTATAATTAAGACTATTTTGGCCTCTAGATAAATCTTTTAAGACAAAGTAGTAAAATGTTCTGTCTTTAGAACATTTATCGACAAGCCTTTTGATATCCCGTGTGTCGACAAAGCTTGATATCATTGTTTCAAAGGCTTTTTTATCAAGACTTTTCATTTTCTTAACCATTTACCGAACCTATTAAACTGATATCTTCAAACCAGAACTCCCTTAATTTTAATATACTTTTTAGTATTTACAATATTATTGACCTCCTCACTCCCATATGGGGGTATAACGTCCGGGGGGAGAGTTAATACTACAGGTTCAACCCTTTATCTTATTATTTATCTACTCAATACATAAATAGGCAGAGCGGATCAAGACAAATTAGGTGAGGATTTGACAAAACCCAAAATACGGAAAAAATTAAGGAAAAATAAAAATCTCGGAGGATTAAAATTGGAACGAACACTATCTATTGTAAAGCCCGACGGAGTTGAAAAAAACGTGATTGGAGAAGTTATTTCACGATTCGAAAAGAGCGGACTAAATATTATCGCGCTTAAAAGGGTAAAACTTACTAAATCAGATGCAGAGGGTTTTTACACCGTACACAAAGAAAGACCGTTTTTCGGGTCCCTCACAGATTTTATGTCCAGGGGTCCTGTGGTTGTAATGGTTCTTGAAGGTGAGGACGCAATCTCTAAGGTAAGGGAGATTATGGGGGCAACAAATCCCCAAGAAGCCGCGGAGGGTACTATAAGGAAGGATTTTGCTTCAAATATTGAAGAAAACACCGTGCATGGCTCTGATTCCCCTGAATCAGCCGACTTTGAGATAAATTACTTCTTTAACGCGCTTGAGATTGGAGGTTAGTTAATAGTTATAATCTAAAAAATAATTACGGCCTTGGCCGGATTCATCTAACCGGGGCCGTTTTCTTTATTTACAGAAGTATTAAACACTGTCTTAAAATGCTTGATAAAGCTCTTAATCACATCTTGCATACTTACTTTAGAGCCAAGAGTTTTTTCCATTGAAGTCACCTGTGTATCTTTAATCCCGCAGGGAACAATCATTGAGAAGCCCTCAAGATCAGTATTCACGTTAAGTGCTGATCCATGCATTGTAATACCATTTTTTACTGATACGCCAATTGAAGCAATTTTTCGGCCGTTTGTCCACACTCCGGGATAACCTTCTCTTCTAGAGGAATCTATAGCGAATTCTGATAAGAGATTTATTATGACTTGCTCTAAAGAAGTTATATAAGCCTTTACTCCCAAATTAAACGCTCTAAGATTTATGATAGGGTATGCGACAAGCTGACCCGGCCCATGGTAAGTAAGATCCCCTCCCCGCTCGGATTTATAAACTTCAATTCCTAACTTCTCTATTTGACTTATAGGTAGAACGAAGTTGTCATCACTGCCGAACCGCCCGTTTGTAATTACGGGATAGTGCTCGAGTAGAAATAAATATCCCCCGGTCTTAGGGATGGAGTGTTTTATCTTCTCATGAGCACCCTCTTGTATCCGAAGCCCGTCCTTATAGGGGATTTTATTTAAGTATTCCCAGAAGACTTGATTGTTTTGTGATCCGTTCATATCTAGCGCTATTGTAATAGATTTAAGAGGCTTTACCAAAGTTATCTTGCCTAAGCAGCACTACTTGAATATAATCCACACAATAACTTTTCTAACCTATGACGGTTCTTAAGAACTTCAAAAATGAAACAAAAAACATCTAAAAAAGCAGGATTTGATGAATTCATAAAGGAAATTTCCTCAGGTGAAATAAGCCCCCTATATATTTTCAAGGGGGATCAGATTCATCTTATTGATCAGGCACTTCAAGAGCTAAAGAATAGAGTGCTTGGAGAAGCGGATGACACGAATTATATCATTTTCCATGGAGACTCGGCATCGGCTGAAGAAATAACAGAAAGTGCGAGCACCATCCCAATGTTTTCCAACAAGAAGCTCGTAGTGGTTAAAAACGCCGAGAAACTTAATACAAAGGAGCTTGCTTTTCTTGATCCCTATTTTGAATCGCCTTCTCCCTCGTCATGTGTCGTGATTATTTTTTCAGACGGTAAAGCGCCTAAGATTAAGAAGAAGCTCCCTACTTTTAATTTTACTCTGGAAAAAGGAAATACTGTATCGGCTGTTAAAGAAGATGCACAAAAACTTGGATGTAATATAACTACTAGAGCTGCTCAGACACTAATATCACTTGTAGGTGAAGACTTAAAGGAAATCCACAACGAACTTGTGAAACTATCGCTTTACCGCTCGGGAAGAAAGGATATAGATATAGAAGACATCGAAAATCATACTAGAAAAGCACAGTTTGGGGATGTGTTTGCACTAATTAACGCCATATCCAAACGAAACAAGAAAGAAGCCCTCAAAGTGCTTTTAGATCTCGAGGAGCAAGGGGAAGAACCGCTATCAGTGCTGAGCAGGATAACATGGCGGTTCAGGTTAATATGGAAGGCAAAAGAGCTCACAGACAAAAAAGCACCAAAGCCTGAGATACTAAAGGAGCTAAAAATGTCTCCCGGCGCTTTTTATTATCTAAGTGAGGACTTGAAAAAATATTCTTACGAGGATATTACCCGCATAATGGGACTTCTCTCGGAGTGTGATAAGAAATTGAAAATGAGCTACGTTCCGAGAAATTACCATCTAACGAAACTCGTTACGGAACTCTTGGGTAAAAGTAAATAATGATATTTATGGAATTGGTCTAAGCTTCAGTTGAAAGGGCAGACACTCTTTTAGAAAGCCTTGAAACTTTTCTTGAAGCAGTTTTTTTCTTCATAACGCCTTTAGAAGCTGCTTTACGAAGTTTAGTCTCAGTTTCCCTTAGTGCCTGTTGAGCCGCATTTACATCTTTACTCTCAAGCACAGATTCAAACTTTTTTAGCTGAGTTTTAAGGTCAGACTTAACTGCCGTGTTCCTTTCTCTTCTCTTAAGATTCTGTCGTTGTCTCTTGATTCCTGATTTAGATCTTTCGGCCATTAATTAATATTCCTCCGAGAAATAATTCGCTATAGTTTGCAGGGAATTAGGCGTTTGTCAAATGATAATAAGGATATAGTAAGGATGAGGGGATATAAATTAATATTATATCATTCTACAATTTTAACCGCTGAGATAAGAAACTCTTTATTCCCCCGAGCTCCGAGTATAGGCGAGGGGATTACTCCAATAACATCAAAGTTTAGCTCCTCTATAAATTTTGTAATCTTATTTACCACTTCTTCATGTTTATTCTCGTCTCGAACAATACCGCCCTTCCCCACCTCCCCTTTGCCAACCTCAAACTGAGGTTTTATAAGAGCAACCAGGATCCCTCCGGGGTTTAGAAATTGTATAGCTGATAGAATTATCTTGGTAAGGGAGATAAAAGACACATCTATAACAATAATATCCACAGGCTCGGGAATATCCTCTTGCTTCATATGCCGGGCGTTTACTTTTTCCATGTTTACTACCCGGCTGTCGTTTCTAAGCTTCCAGTCGAGCTGGCCGTACCCCACATCGACGGCATAAACTTTGGCTGCGCCTCTATGTAATAGACAGTCCGTAAAACCCCCTGTTGAAGCACCTACATCTAGCGCTATTTTACCCCGGACATCAATTTCAAAATGTACAAGGGCTCCTTCAAGCTTAAGTCCGCCCCGGCTTACGTATTTTAGAGATGAATCTTTTACGGTGATATCTGAATCCGTTTTTATAAGAGTTCCAGACTTATCGACCTTCTGTCCGTCAACAAATACGACCCCTTCCATAATAAACGACTGTGCACGGGTCCTTGTGGGAGCAAGCCCCTTTTTTACCAAAAGGATATCAAGTCTTTGTTTTTTAGAGGCTTTCACGATTGTGTTAATACGTCGTCCCTATTATATTTAAAAATTTCTATCCGCTAGATAAAGAGCAATTTCCCTAAGTGGGGTTGCCTTATCATCAAAATCTTTAAGGGCCTTAAAGGCCTTTTTAGTAAGCTCTTGGGCTTTTCGCTTAGACCTTTTTAGTCCTACGAGCTCAGGATAGGTAGTTTTTTTATTTCTAGCATCTGCGCCAACTTCTTTCCCGATACCCTTTCCCCCTTCGATGTCCAGAATATCGTCCACAATCTGAAAAGCGAGTCCGAGAGCTTTTGCATATGTGATTAGCTTCTTTATTTGTTTGTCATTAGCCCCGCCTATTTTAGCGCCTACAGTTACCGATACTTCTATTAGTGCCCCTGTTTTAAGAGAATGCATTTTTTCAACCTGGCCCACTGATATATCTTTTGTCCTCTCCAGGGCAAGATCGATAGACTGTCCCTTTATCATTCCCTTTGATCCGGCGGCATGGGATATATCGCCAACAACTTCAGTAAGGATCTTAGGCCGAAGCCCGCTTGAGAGCCCTTCCCTCACCATAATGTTAAACGCATCTGTTAAAAGGGCGTCACCCGCTAGAACGGCAACCGCTTCACCGTAGACATTATGATTGGTAGCAATCCCGCGCCTTAGCGAATCGTCATCCATACACGGGAGATCATCGTGGATAAGAGAATAAGTATGGATCATTTCTATTGCGCAGGCTATTGGAAGCACCATTTCTTCTTTACCTCCAAAAGCTTCGTTTGAGGCTATCATTAGGATGGGCCTTAGCCGTTTTCCACCCGAGAGAGCACTATAACGTATGGATTCCTCAAGTGGTGAAGTATTTTTGGGAGAATATTTAAGAAGAGAGTCCAGTTTTCTATCTACAAGCTCTCTTTTGGAGGCAAGATAACTCTTGATATTAAATTCCATAGCAACTATTCTTCGGTATCAAAATCCTGGGTAGTAATTTTCCCGTCTTTCTCTTCTATTAGAATTTTTACTTTTTTATGTATCTCATCAAGCTTTTTATGAGAATAGGCTATAAGCTTGGTGCCTTCCTGAAAGAGCTTTATAGAGTCTTCAAGCGGGAGGTTACCGCTTTGAAGCTTATCTATTATTTCCCTTAGCTCAGTCATCGAATTTTCAAATGATTTCATATGAATGTATTTTATCTTTGATAAGATGCCTATACAAGAAAGTATTTGTTATATAGAGCCGAGGTTTCTATCAATTATTCGAATTCCCTAGGTTTTAAAATTTATTAAGTCCTACTAAAATAATGGGCTAATGAAAATCCTGTCTTTTTATTGATACTGTTATTCCTACCATTGGCACTAGAGCGGAATACGAGAAATTTGTATTAAAGCTCCCCTGGCAAATTCAGGCCCAGTATATTGGTTTCTTGGTTGCAAAGAATAAGGGTTTTTATAAAGACGAGGGGCTTGAAGTAGAGATAGTCCCCGGCACTTCTACTAGAGAAGGGTCTTTTGATTAACTAATATCTTATCGTTCCAATATATAAAAATTGTTCCAAGCTTTTAAAGATTCCGGTTACCGCACAAACTAATAACAACTTTTAGAATAAGGGGGGACAGAAATCTTATCCCCCCCTCTCCTTTTTTAATTTGCATTATTTTCCTAACATTGTACTAGGATAAAACTATTGACTGCCGTCATCTCCCATATCATCTGTCGTGCTTCCATCGCTATCAGCATCATCAGAGTCGGCAGGAGCTTCTGCAGGAGCTTCCTCAATTACAACCTCTTCTTCTACCATTTCAGTATCCCCAGCAGGCTCTTCCGCCTGTTGCGGGCAACCTGCCAATCCTAAAGCCAGAACTAGTCCAGCAAATAATATGAAACCTCTTAACATAGAATCAATACCTCCTTTAAGTTTTTCTCGATATATCTTAATTTTCAACCCAGGTAGATTATCTTACCCTACATACCAATTTACAATATTTATGCACCAAAATCTATAAGGATTTTGAAATTAGTAAAAGTAGTTTACTCAAGGATTATTTTCATCTAATTCCGTTACATCGTCGGATTGATCAAACTCACCCGGCTCAATCTCATCCATAAACTCTGGATCTGGATTCTGGGGGTCACTTTCATCAAAATCAGTTTCAAGAGAGTCATCATACTGAGGAGCTTCATAATTATCCTCAACCTCTTGGTAATACTCTCCGTCCTGAGCAGATACAGTCTCAGTCACTAATAGCCCGAAGCCAAATATGCCAATTACAGAGATGCATACTACTAGTGCAAGCCTGCTAGATAGTTTATATATATTCGTCATCTTAATTTGGTTTATCTTTATGCTATTACTTTTGAGATATTTGTTTATCCCTCATTGTAATTATCTGAATTATAACATTTTTATACAAAATACTACTCATTTTTTTCCCTTCTATAGGGTCCCTTTTTATTTACATCTAACATCGGGCAATAGTTTTAATACGACAATCTTTTTCTCATTAAGACAGTAGATTCTTTGCTAGTTCATTACAAACAGGATAATTATTAGCAAATAAATTTACAGTGACCGCTAAATTATGAAACCGCATTTTGAACTCAAAAGTATATTAAAGAGTATTGATGGGAAGGGATACAAGTCCTATAAGGAGCTTGAGGGTGAATACAAGTTTGGTGAATACACCCTATATGTTGACCATGTGCAGGGAGATCCGTTTGCATCCCCCAGCAGAGTGCGGGTAAGAGTCGGACAAGACGTAGCTGGCTTCCCCGATGACACATATTTGAGCAGATCAAGAGAGATTGCTCTTAGGGATTTTATTACTCGGAGATTCCTAGAGGCAATTAACAAAATCTCTAAAGGTCATAGAGGCTCGGGGAAAAACGGTCTTATCTCTATAGACAATCCGGGTCAGGAAATACTTGAACGCACATCCGCTTTCTTAAATGAATCTTTTGTAGAAGTGAGGTTTACAGTAGGGCTACCCGCTTTTGGAAGGAAAATTGCGGCCAAGGAAGCAGAGGCAATTTTCTTTGATGAGCTCCCTCAAATTATCAATGAGTCATTGTTCTTTAAGAACTTGGATAACAAGGCTCTTTACAGACATATTAAAACTTCAGAAGACGCTGATTTTTTAAGGAACGAGCTTGAGAATTTAAGACTCATCGCATTTGTCGCTGAGGGGAGCATACTTCCCAGGGAATCAGGGGTTAGTCCCCTGCCCTTAACCAACAAGGCAATCCCATTTGTATCTCCGGACACTTTAAAAATGGATGTGGAGCTGCCCAATAAAGGACAGATCACAGGTATGGGCATCCCCCGAGGCATTACTCTTATTACAGGCGGTGGATATCACGGTAAATCGACCCTGTTAAAGGCGATTGAGCTAGGCATTTATAACCACATTCCTGGAGACGGAAGAGAATATGTAGTAAGCAATCCGAATTCTGTAAAGATAATGGCTGAGAACGGAAGGAGCGTTCAAAGTGTTGACATCTCTCCCTTTATTTCAAACCTGCCTTTTGATAAAGATACCGTCTCTTTTTCTACAGAAGACGCAAGCGGCAGCACATCTCAGGCCGTTAATATTCTAGAAGCAGTCGAAGTTGGCGCCGACGTGCTTTTAATTGATGAGGACAGTTCGGCTACAAACTTTATGATCCGCGATTACCGTATGCAGCAGTTAGTATCTAAAGAAAATGAACCGATAACTCCGTTTATTGATAAAGCGAGACATCTCTTTAATGAATATATGGTGTCAACAATACTAGTTATCGGAGACTCAGGAGATTATTTTGATATTGCCGACTTTGTGATCCGTATGACTGATTATAAGGCTGAGTATGTCACTCTAGAGGCAAAAGAAATTGCTAAGCGTAATTTATCTGGACATGAACCGAAGGGAGATGGATATTTTGGGACTGTTGTAGATCGGATTCCGCTCCCTAAAAGCTTGGATGCCAGTAAAGGAAATCGGGAAGTTAAAATATTAGCCAGAGGAATTTACTCTATAGAGTTCGGCACTCAGACTATAGACATCAATTCGCTGGAACAACTTGTGGCACAGAGCCAAACAAACGCGATTGGTGACGCCATAAATTACGCTAAGAAATACATGGACGGCAAAAAATCCATGAGGCAGGTAATGAGCCTCGTTATGCTGGACATAGGACGAGCCGGGTTAGATGTTTTAAACCCCAGATTATCAAGCGATTATGCGGAGTTTAGAAAACTCGAACTCGTAGCCGCAATAAACCGTCTCAGAACCCTAAAAGTAGAGCAGAAGAGTTAATAGCAAATTAGGCGGGCGGAATGTTCTGGTTAAGGCGGAAAAGGTTCCCTGGGTCGTACTTTTTCTTTATCTGTCTTAGGCGCTCATAATTTGAGCCGTAGGTGCGTTTCACAAGAGCCTCCCCTTCTTCATTTAACCCGGAGTGATTAAGGTAAGTTCTGCCCGATGAGAAAGATTTAAACTTATCCATATTTCCCCTTGTCCATGCAATATTAGACTCTGAATCTTTAGGGTCAAGCCAAGCAGAGTTGATCTCTAACAGATACGGCGCGCTCCTTTCTCCAAATGCCGTCTTTTGAGATCGCACCCTCATACTGGCGCCCCTTAAATCCTGAACTACAAAGGGGACAAGTTTGGCCGGACGCTTACCAAAGGACTCAATTAACGTGTCCACCACTTCATCGTTAAACGTTTCTAAATATAGTGAGGTAAAGTAGCAAATCAATGACCCTTGAGGCAGCGGTGAGTCGAACATGCTCTGTATTTCGGTGTATTTTTTAGGGCCGCTCAAATCGAATAGAAGCTCGCCAAACTCTCTCAGAGGTTTTATAAACTTCTCGCCTTCTTCAACACTACCACAATGTACCCCGCCCAACATTATGGCGTCCCTACCCTGTATCTCCTTAGGAAAAGTATCAAGCTCCGGGACTGTCATCATGATAACCATGCTGGAGAATTCATCAGGCGCGCCCATCATAAATTCCCGCCATTTTGTTATGATAGTTTTTGCGTTTTCGGCAGGATACATGGGGCCTGAAAACATAAGCTCAGGGCCAACCGGGTGAAGGCGGAATTCAAAAGTAGTAACTACGCCAAAATTCCCGCTTCCTCCGCGAACTGCCCAGAACAGATCTTCATTCTCACTCGCACTAGCATGGCGAAATTGTCCGTCGGCAGTCACTATATTTACAGAAAGAAGGTTATCTATACTAAAGCCATATTTACCCCTTAGCCATCCAAAGCCACAGCCTAAAGTAAGACCTGCAACACCGGTGTCTGATACAATCCCACTCGGGGCAGCAAGACCATAGGCTTGTGTAGCTTTATCCATCTCACCCAAAAGAGTGCCTCCTCCTACACGCGCTATCCTGGCCTCAGGATCGACATATACTCCATTCATAAGCCTCAAGTCAATTGTAATACCACCAGGAGAGAGACATTTCCCCGCAACACTGTGACCTCCTCCTTTTACCGCTAAGAGGATGTTGTTATCACGTGCGAAATTCACGGTTTTTACTACATCATCGACTGTGATCGTGCGCACTATCAAGGCGGGCTTTATATCGAACATACCGTTATAAATAACGCGCGATTCATTGTATCCGGATTCGCCCTGGCTAAGTACTTCGCATTGAACACTATCTTTAAAACCAGAGATTAAAGGGTCGTCTATAAATGTTTCGGCACCTTCAAGTGTTACCAACTTCATTGATATATCCCTCCGATATATGTTGTTTATAACATAACAGAAAAAGAAAACCCGCTCAATCTGAGTTTATTTCAGATTGAACGGGTTATATATTTTAACTTAAACTTATTTATTAGCTCAAATAACTTGTAGCTATTTCTCTTAATCAGTCATATTTAGTGTTTAGTTACAGCTCTAACAACTAAAAATCATATTCGGTCAGATTGCTCTTTTCACATTCTTCTAGATCAATTGCCTGCATGAAAAAAGTTCCATGACCTGTAGGTGTAGGTCGCGGGAACCTTATAAATGCATATGCATGACCATATCTGTTGGCAGTTAGAGTATCTTCTAATATAAAGGGATGTATATCAAGCACTAATTCTGGACATATAATGTTATTACTACCCCCCTCCTCAAAACCCGATATGATATATATAGTGCCCCCTGGTGTTGCGTTAAATACCCGGTAGATATGCACATTTTGACTAGGTCCAATAGGAAGTAAAGGAGTTAAAGTAAAAATTCCCGAGGAAGGTCCCGGACCTTTAGATCTAATTTGAGCCTGACTTGAGTCACCTAACATACAAAACAAAAAGCTGAACAAAAACAAACTAAGAACAAAGCGTTTTACTTTCGACATTCTTAATCTCCTTTTGTGCTAAATTTAAGCTAAACATCATTAACTGTTTAGCTTAACAACTAGCAATAAGATTAATGTATCATAGGCGTTAATTATCGTCAATATAGTTTTATTGTATAATGTTGTTATTATATATTATTGTGATATCTATATTTTGATATTTACCTATAGCAAATAGAGACAATAATGAGCATTAAGAAATATGGTTAATAAAGAAAACCCGCTCTGTCTAAGTTTTTTAAGACAGAACGGGTTCATAAATTTCGATTATTTTTATAAGTTAGCCCGAATAAGCTGCGACGGTATTTTGCATAACTTCTACATTACTCTGTTTTCCTGCTGGTCCGGGAACAATAATAGGGAGGTCAACACCGGCATCTCTGAATTCATCCAATTTGGCGCGGCAGCGGTCCGGTGGTCCTACTAACGCTACGGAATCGAGCATCTCAGTTGTAAATACATCACCTGGTTTTTCACCGGCACGAATTTTATCGATTGCGTCCCCATATCCGTTATTTATCATAAGCCTCTGATAAAAAGGGAAGTTCAGGTATGGTGAGAACCCTCTTATCCCTGATTTTTGAGCGAGCTCAAGATCGTCAGATATAATGGAGGGGATGCCGAGGGTAATATCTATCTCAGATGGATCGCGTCCTGCTGCCTGAGCGCCCTGGGCAACGTAACCTTTAAGAGTGGAAACATAATCCACAGTTGTCATATAAGGCATCAGTCCGTCCGCTACTTCCCCCGCCAGGGTAGCAGCTCCTTTTGTAAGACCCGCAATATAAACCGGTACTTTAGGAAGATCGCGTTTCAGGGTTAATTGAGAAGCAGAGCCGTCCAAAAACGCTTTTACCTGCCCTACATAATCTCTCATAGTATCTACAGGGTCGCCCATATCGATCTCGTAACGAGTGTTCACAGGCTTATGACTCACGCCGAGGCCCAGCATCATTTTGCCACCTGAGATTTCCTGAATAGTAAGTGAAGTGGCGGCTGTCATAACGGCTTGGCGCATATAGATATTAGTAATCCATGTACCTACTTTTATAGTAGATGTAGCCTCGGCAAACACTTGAGCGTTTGTGAGTGCGCTAAATGGCGGAACTTCCGGGGAAAAAATTGCCTCAAACCCTCCGCCCTCCGCTGTTTTTGCAAGAGTGCGCAAATCCTCGACACTACATCCCATAACCGGTGAAATAGTTGCAATTCTGGACATATAACCACTCCTTTAGATTAAATTTTAATATTGATTAATTACGTCTCTATAATAATCGGGTCTGAGTAAGGACTCATCCCCGCTCTCAAGCACTGTTCTTATTTCAGCCAAAACTCTTTCTTTATCTTCAGGGAATTTAGCTTTTATAGGCAGGTAGTTGGAGATGTGATTGGAGAAGAAGTATCCGTCAGTGAGCTCAGTGTTTTGTACGAGCACTTCAAGCTCTTTTACGAGCTGGAATTTGTTGGGCAGCTCAAACTCTCCGCGTTCCATCTCTTCATATAAGGGAGCGCCGGGCCTAACTTGTAAAGACAGCGCGCCTACATATTCAGGGTCGCAACTCGTGAGCAGTTTCCCTGTTGCCTCTGCGTGCTCTAGGCTCCTGTCGGTCCCGCCCATTCCTAAAAGTACCATGGCGGAGTTCATAATCCCCGCTTCCTTTAATATTAAGGAGGCGCTTACAGTTTGCTCATGATTGGCGCCTTTTTTGATTCTCTCAAGCACTATATCATCCCCGCTCTCAAAGCCTATATAGACCATATCCAGTCCATGCTCTTTAAGCTCTTTTAAGTTAGAGGTCCCTTGCCTGAGAATGTCCCCTACATTCGCGTACATTCTTATCCTTTCGATACCGGGATTCTTCTCCTTAAGATAATCCATAATTTCAATCAGTTTTTTCTTAGAAAGCACAAGCGCGTTTCCGTCAGCGATAAACACGCGATCATCTATCAGATCCGACTGGGTCGCCGTATCTATGATCTCTTTTATCTCATCCATCGGACGAACGCGGAACTTCTGCTCCTCTTTACGGTACATCGCACAGTATGTGCAGTTGTTGTGGGAGCATCCGATTGTTGCCTGGAGTATAAAGCTTTTAGCTTCGCTCGGGGGCCTGAAGAAAGGATTTACATACTCTATCATATCTTATAAATTAACAAATACGGGGGCTTTTGCAAATTTATACTGCTCCCCATTAAGGAGCTTGTAGAATTAAGATAGTAAAAACTCGATACGATTACCTACATTCTGCACATTTATACCGCACACCGATTCAAGTAGAAGAACAGTATGATAAGAATAATACTTCGCAATTAAACGCCGATCGGCTATTGGGGTGCAGTACAAATTTACTCTCAAATACTTTACAAAATATAGGGAGTTGTTATAATTCCTGCCGATATGAGTGAAGAAAAAAACAAATCTCCGCTAGCACTTGAACCGCACGAAAAAGAAGCATTCTGGTATGTAGTATTGGGAGCGCCTCTTTTAATAGCTTCAATTATGTTACTCGTAGGCTTAACCCACATAGTGCTAAAACCTTAAGAGCTTACCCACCTTATTAATAACGACACTATATCATAGGGGTTCAACTTACCCCCTGTGTTGTCCTTGTATTCGTATTTGCCGCTTTTATTAGAAAAAGAAACCTTTAAAAGCTGAGTTGCTTTAGATGTTGTAATATTTCGATTTTTATTGAGATTTCTTATCTTTCCTATAACAGTGATTAAATCAGGGTCTTCGTCAAAAAAGATAACAAGTTTAGTGGGAGAGATTATACAAAACCCACCTCGCCTCCCTGGAATCTCCAAAAATATTTCTAGAAATTCTATAGGGAGTTTATATACGGAGAGATCTTCCTCATCTGAACTCGAATTATATATATTTACGGCCTTTTCAGATATTGAGAAAAGTTTTTCGAGAACTTCTGTATAATTTTTATCGTTTGAATGAGCCTTTACAGCTCCAGAAGGTTCCTTATCACGATCTTTATTACTTTGTGCAATAGCTCTAATCTCGTTTTCAAAATCCTTATTCATAGCCCTAGTTTGCAGGGTCCTTTAGTTCTTTTAGAAGATCCATTAAGTCCGCGTTTGGGTCGGCAAATCTGTCTTTATAATCTCCCAGTGCGCTGTCCGACATCTCTATAAGCTCTCTAACCGCTCTTATGTCCTTACCTACGGGCTTTATAAGCAAGGCCCCCACGAGTTTCCCGTCTCTAAATGAAAAAGAGCCTTGAGGTTCCCCCAGAGTACCTCTGATAACATATTCTGTGCCGTAATCAGAAGTTCCAATAAACATGAGCATTGTGCCAAATATCTCAGTATCGTATGCCGTAACTTGTGAGAAAGTCTCTCGTGCTCCTGCCATACTCCTCCCGGCTGTGCGCCCCTGAAACTGAGCGTTCTCAATGTGTCCTGTAAGATGAGTGGTGCCCAGAATCAAGTCATTAAACTCGGCAACATCTCCTGCTGCATAAACATCGGAAATATTCGTTTCCATATATTCGTTTACTATGACTCCCTTTCCTATTTTAATCTCTGAGTCTTTTAAAAAATCTAAATTTAGCCTGATCCCTATCCCGACTCCGAATAGATCCCCCTCGAAGACCCCGCCGCTCTCAGTTATAACAGAATCGGCAAGCCCGTTACCCCCTTTAATCTCAACAACCTTTTCTTCAGGATAAATGGATACACCGTTTTCCTTTAACAAATCGGCCAAGTAATTGCCGACTGCTTCCGGTATTAGGATTTGCCAGGGATACGACTCCATCATAAGAAGCTTTACCGAGAGTCCGAGCTCTCTTAGAGCTACGGCCAGCTCAATACCGATAAAACTACCTCCTATTACAACGGCTTCCTTTGCTCTCTGTGCGGCGGCCTTTATCTTCTTAGCGTCGTCCAGTGTTCTTAGATAGTAAATTCTCCTTAACTCACTCCCCGGCATTTGGAATTTTAGAGGCGAGCCGCCAGTACAAATGAGAAGTTTCTCATAAGATATCTCCTCTCCGTTTTCTAGTAATGCTGTTTTGTTCTCTGTATTTAGTGACGAAACCCCGCTACTATTAATGAATGTGACGTTGTTACTTTCGTAGAAATCCTCTTTTACAAGATATATTTTTTCTTCCGGATAACGTCCCTGGATGAAACCTTTTGATAATAACGGGAGAGAATACGTTCTATAAGGTTCTCTGCCAACTATTGCAATATCCCCCTCTTTATCTTCCTTTCTGATCCCGCGTACCGCCCAGCTAGATGCGGGACCAGCTCCCAGAATTAAGTATTTCGTGTTCTCCATAGGACTACATTATAAACGGTGGTTTAGGCACGTAAAGATTGTAGTAGGGCTATTTAGTTTTTTGAAAACACAGATGCCGACTCCTTTGCCGTTATCGATCAGGCGAGCAATGTGTGGGTAGAAGACAGTATATCGGTATCTTTTGCCGCCGGTATTACAATCGGCGGTAAAAGATGCAATAATTATATTATCTAAATAGGAGGGATTTAACATGGCTGTTAAATGTCCTGAAGGATTTGATGTAGAGAGTTTACGTGAACTGGTTCAGGAAACTTATTCAAGTGTTGCAAGTGACCCGAATGGAGATTTCCACTTTCATAGGGGTCCTGAATACGCTGTTGAATATTTAAATTATGATAGAGATGAACTGAGTCATATCCCCGATACGGCTAAAGCACGTTTTGCGGGTGTGGGAAATCCGCATCTTATAGGCGAAATCAAGGAAGGTATGACTGTGCTTGATCATGCGTGCGGAGCCGGAATGGATCTCCTCTTGGCGGCTAGAAAAGTGGGGCCAACTGGCAAAGCAATTGGCGTTGATATGACCGAAGGTATGAGAACTTTTGCCAAGATGGCGACTGAAGAGGCCGGACTATCGGATATTGTAGAAATCAAAGAAGGTGTATTCGAAGAACTCCCTGTAGATGATAATAGTGTAGATGTGGTTATATCCAATGGGGTAGTGAATTTGTCTCCTGATAAAGAAAAAGTGTTTGAAGAAATATTTAGGGTACTTAAACCGGGTGGAAGACTGTTTATGTCTGATGTTGTTGTACAGAGAGAGCTTACACTTGAAGCGAGAAGCAGTCCGGAGATATGGGCCGCGTGCATCGGGGGAGCGCTTCCGGAAAAAGAGCTTCCGGGAATTTGCGCCGCCGCGGGCTTTAATGAGAATAGAATAGTTCAGCATTTTGATTGTTTTAAGAATACGACCGCTGAGGTTAAAGTGTCTAAAGATTTAGAGATTCAGGGTATAAATTTCTTTGCACAGAAGCCTGAATAATACGGATCTTTTTATTCAGGGGATATTCACAGTTGGCGGTAATCTCTGCGGTGGGATTGAAACTCAATCCTAATTCAATCCTCTGAGTTAATTAGAAATAGAAAAATGGACACACGTGACCCGGCGGGTAGCACCCGCTGGCATACAAGTTCTGCTTACCTCCGCGCGGACAATGTCCGATTCCGTACAAGTTCTGCGTATCTCCTCCGCGGTATAGAGGCCATGAAGTCCCTCTTATCCTCTGAAGCATCTTAGAATCATACGCTAGCGGATGCTATCCGCATTCCAACATAAACCTTTCTTGACAAAAGGGGAGCACTACACTGCATACCCATACCGACTTTACAATTCTTCTCAGTGGGGCTATAGTTATCAGTGGTAGGTAAATTTTTTAATCTTTGAATTGATTGGTCAAAATATTTATAGAACGAAGTTAAACATAGTTTAGAAGGTTATGAGAAAAGGGACAAAAAGCCGTTCTTAATTTTTAGGAGGCGCGTAACCGTGAGGAGTTTGTTTAACTGTTTTTTACAACCTAGTATTTTCCCATTGCCGATATATAGCTGTATATCTAATTCTCTAAAACTCTCAGACACTCATAACTTATCATACTCAAGGGTAACTTACTCACCCGCCTCTGAACTTATTAAAAGCGAGGTATTGATGTAGCAATTAAAGACACACGTATTCTCAAAAAGAACCTAATGGCGGAGGTGAATTATGAGTACAAAAATTATTAAATCAATAAGTGCGGTCTTTATATTATCCATATTGATCGCATCCCACGCATTAGCAGCTCAACCACAAGTGACTATTAACGGAGTAATGGTCGATTTTGACAACCAGACCATATCTATCTCGGGCGAGAATTTCGATATTGGACCCAATCCCACAACAGTTTCTTTAAGCGGGTTCGGCAATCTGAATATCGTAAGCAACACAGGCGATATGCTAGTCGTTGACTTCCCGGCTGGAGGCATTCCCGAGGGAGATTATACATTAGCCGTATCGAGCGGACCGGGGGCGAGAAAGAATGATGAAGTACCCTTAACAGTCGGCGCTCAGGGCCCTCAAGGAGATATGGGAGATCAAGGCGATCAGGGGGATCAAGGCGCGCAAGTGTCAAGCCCCCGATGTTTTAGGCAAGGACATTTGGCGGTTTAATTAACTTGTAATCTTCAAGAAATTCATTCGGCGTCTTGCCGCCCAATCCGCAATGCTCTAGATTGTTGTAGTAAGTATTCCATACTCGAATCTTCC
>SMUY01210145.1_pt1 | contig 32776 bp, 35 predicted proteins | sample 2456441 | NCBI WGS metagenome assembly SMUY01 (sample SAMN11095931, study PRJNA526329) | marine sediment metagenome | biome: Marine sediment; feature: Surficial sediment; material: Deep marine sediment; isolation source: Hadal surficial sediment | place: Pacific Ocean | collected 2014-11 | depth...
CGCCGCTACCGCGAGCACACCTCGATGATCTTCCCGCTGCCGAGGCTCTGGCGGAGAGCTTCGTCCCGCTCTGATTAGGGCAAGGTGGGGTGTATGATCACGGGCGCCACTCCTGATTCGGCTCGATAGAGGAGAACTCCATGCAGCCCGTTCGCAGCCTGCGCCTCGAGGAAATCGACCTCTCCAGCATCGACTTCTGGGCGCTTTCCTCAGAGGAGCGGGAGGGCGCCTTCGCAACCCTTCGCGCCGAGGATCCGATACGTTTCTTCGAGGAGGGTGAGATCCCGGGAGTGCCCATCGAGAAGGGTCCCGGCTACTGGTCGCTCACGCGGCACGCGCATATCCTCGAGGCGAGTCGGGCGCCCGAAGTCTTCTCCTCGGCTCGCGGCGCCACTTCGATTCTGGATCTGCCGAGCGAGATGAACGAGTTCTTCGGCGGGATGATCAACATGGACGACCCCCGCCACGGGCGACAACGACGGATCGTCTCGCGCGGCTTCACACCGCGCGCCCTGGCGCGGATCGAGGCGGCCGTCGAGAAGCGAGCCGAGGCCATCGTGGACCGCGTGATCGAGAAGGGTGAATGTGACTTCGTCACCGAGATCGCGGCGCCGCTCCCGCTCGAGATCGTCTGCGAGATGATGGGGATCCCCGAGAGCCAGACGCAGCTTGTCTTCGAGAGAACCAACCTGATCCTGGGCCTGGGAGACCCCGAGTACGCGCCAGTGGGGACGAACCTGCTGGCGGCCGCGCTCCAGGCCGGCTCCGAGCTGGCAGCGCTGATGCGTGAGATGGCTGAAGAGCGGCGCCGTAATCCGCGCGAAGATCTCACGACGGCCCTCATCCACGCCGCCGGCAACGAGGAGGTGCTGACCAACGACGAGATCGCCTCCTTTTTCGTGCTGCTGGTCGTGGCCGGGAACGAGACGACCCGGAACGCCATCAGCCATGGTATGAAAGCGCTCTGCGACACCCCCGACGAGCGACGCCGCTGGCAAGCCGACTTCGACGGCCTGGCTCCGACCGCCGTGGAGGAGATCGTCCGCTGGGCGAGCCCGGTGATCTTCATGCGGCGCTCGCTTACGCAAGAAACGACGCTCGGTGAGAAGACCCTGCGCGAGGGAGACAAGGTGCTGCTCTGGTACAACTCGGGCAATCGCGACGAGGCGGTCTTCAAAGATCCGTACAGGTTCGATGTCGGGCGCAAGCCGAACGAGCACCTCGGCTTCGGCGGTGCCGGCCCCCACTACTGCTTGGGCGCGAACCTCGCGCGACGGGAGATCCGGGTGATGTTTCGCGAGATCTTTCGGCGCCTCCCGGATCTCGAAATTACGGGGCCGCCGGAAATGCTGCGCTCGAATTTCATCCACGGCATCAAACGGATGCCGTGCGCGTTCACGCCGGGCACCCGGAGCTAACCCGTCGAGCATGAGGGGGATCCGCTATGAGGAGGTCTACCGGGATCGTGCTGGGCGTGGGAACTGCTTGGCGGGACGGCCTTCGCGGCCTCGCTCGAAGAGATCGAGTCGTGGCTCGCGGCCAACATCCCTAAGACGTCGAGTGTGCAGATCCACGCGAGCACCGCGGCCCGGCGAGCTCGCATCGCCAGGACGGCCATCAGCTACGACGACCTGCGCTACCTCCCCATCAACGTGAGTAGCGCGGAGCCCGGGGAGGTCACCGATTCCGTCATCGACGGCCGCAAGGTTTCCGTGATCGAGCTGTCTCCCCCGCCGGGAGCGGATTTGCTCTACGCCCGCACCATCGCCTCCATCGATCAGGAGATCTGCATTCCGCTTCGGATCGAGTGCTACGGAACCAACGATAAGCTGCAAAAGATCGTGAGGGCGGATCCCGCCCACATCCGCCGCACGGGCGGGATTCGCCTGGCCCACTCGACGACGATCCAGGACCTCAAGCAGAAACTGGTCACTGTGCTACGGGTCGATAACGCCCAGATCGATGAGATGGAGCCCTAGCTGTGAGAAGGAACAGAGAGTGATCAAACAAGCCAAATCCGAGTATCCCGTGCAGGAGATCGTCGCGAAACGCTGGAGCCCTTACGCTTTCGCCAACCGAGACGTGTCGGATGACGACTTGCGCTCGCTCTTCGAAGCAGCGCGCTGGGCGCCTTCCTCCTATAACGAGCAGCCCTGGAGCTACATCGTGGCCACGCGGGCACAAAAGAGCGAGTTCGAGCGGCTTCTCTCGTGCCTGCTGGAAGGCAATCAGGTCTGGGCGAAGGCCGCGTCCGTGCTTGCATTGGGTGTGGCTAGGTTGAACTTCAAGCGCAACGGGAAGCCGAACAAGGCGGCCATACATGACCTCGGCCTTGCGGCGGGCGGTCTTCTCTACGAGGCCACGGCCCGTGGTCTGTGCGTTCACCAGATGATCGGAATCGACCCGCAGCGGGCACGGGAGCTCTACAAGATCCCGGAGGGCTCCGAGGCCGTGACTGGCATTGCGATCGGCTACGCGGGAGCGCCGGACTCGCTTCCCGAGCAGCTCAAGCAGCGCGACCTCGCCCCACGGGAGCGCAAACCCCTGCGGGATTTCGTGTTCGCAGGCGTCTGGGGTGATCCGTTATGATCCGAGGGCCGTCGGGAGTCCAGCGGGGAGTTCATCGATGAAGATCGCGATCCTGCTCTACGTAGACATGACGGCCCTCGACGCCATCGGGCCCTACGAGGTGCTCTCTCGGCTACCGGGCACGCAGGTTCTCTTCACAGGCGAGATGCGGGGCCCGGTCTTGACCGACACGGGGTTCCTCAAGCTGATGGCGGACTACGCAACCTCCGAGGTCTCGGACGCGGACATTCTGCTGGTGCCGGGCGGGCCCGGCAATGAGGCCGTGCGTAAGAACGCAAAGCTCCTCGATTGGGTTCGCATGATTCACGAAGGCTCGCAGTTCACCACCTCCGTCTGTACCGGCTCACTCATTCTGGGCGCGGCGGGACTGCTCAACGGGCTTCGAGCCACCACGCACTGGACGCGCATGGAGATGCTGCGCGAATTCGGGGCCGAGGCAACGGGCGAGCGGGTCGTCGAGCAGGGGAAGATCGTGACGGCGGCGGGCGTCTCATCGGGTATCGACATGGCGCTGCGCCTGGTGCAGAAGATCAGTGGCGACGATCTGGCGCAGGGCGTGCAGCTCGGAATCGAGTACGACCCGCAGCCGCCGTTCGACGCCGGGTCGCCCGAGAAGGCACCCAGCCACATCGTTCAGCTCGTTAGAGAGGCAATGCGGTAGCCAGATATGTCGGTGGATCTGCGCACGCGAAGCGATGAGGACCTGAGCGCGGTCGATCCACACGCTTTCTTCTCAACCGAGTTCCCAACGGTCCTGGACGCCCGCCAGGAGCTGCTCGAAGCCGGAGCAGCGCGCCTGCGCCTACGACCGTTCAGCGTCGAGATCGAGAGGGAGGTCTGGTCGCTGGAGTGGGAATCCGACCGAGTCCGCGTGCATCCGGGGACGCTTCCCGACGCCGCTCACCTCAAGCTGACTGTCGATGAGCTGACCCGGCTGGTGTACGACCAATGTACGCCGATGACCTTCTTTACCGGCGGCACTCTCGACATGCCGCGCGGCGGGCTGTCCGACTTCCTCGACTGGTGGCTGGTGCTGCGGGCCGCGCTGGACGGACGACGCCTGCACACGCCCGGCGCGGTCACGTTCCGCAATCGGCAAGGCGGGCGGCTCGAGCTGAGGCGAGCGTTTCATCCGGACGATTCCGTCGAGGAGATGTCGCACTTCCTGCACGAGGCCGGCTTTCTCCATCTCGCGGGTGTGTTCGCGGACGAGGAAATGGCGCAGATCAGCGCCGACATGGACCGTGCGTCCAGCTCCTACCACGATGGTGACGGACGCAGCTGGTGGGCGACGACGGCCGACGGCACACGTCGGCTGGTGCGCATGCAGGGCTTCGATCAGTGTTCAGCCGCAACCGCGGGGCTGCTCAGAGACGAGCGACTGCTCCGCATCGAGACGCTTACGGGAGATGGCCACGTCCACACCGGGCTGGAGCAGAACCGTATCGAAGCGCTGATGAAGCCGATCGGCGTGGTAGAGGGCATCTCGGACGTGCCCTGGCACAAGGACTGTAGCCTCGGCCGGCACAGCTACGAGTGCTGCAGCCTGACCTGCGGCATCTCCGTCACCGGCGCCGACGCCAGCTCAGGCCAGCTGCGTGTGCTGGCCGGCTCGCACCGCGCGCTGATGCGGCCTGCGCTGGTGAGGCCCGGCAGCCACGACCTGCCCGAGATCGAGCTACCGACGCGCACCGGCGATGTGACTGTGCACCTGAGCTGTACGCTTCACATGAGCCAGCCACCACAGCAGCGGGAGCGGCGAGTCATGTATACGAGCTTTCGGCTGCCGTCGAAGAATCCGCAGGCGGCCGCCAGGGCGCGTGCCCGGCTGCGAGCCGTGCGTGAGGGCGCCTACACCACCGTGTCCCAGGAGCCCAGCCACATCGCACGGCGGGAGTTATCAGCATAGTGGCAACGCTGGTCGCGGTCTTCGGCGGCTTGATGACTCTGGTAGGGGCCACGGGCGTCGTGAAGCCCGCGACCTTGATGCGCGGGGTAACCTCCCTGTGGCGAACCGGCCTGGGGATTCACGTCGCAGTCGGCGTCCGACTGATCATGGGCGGGGTGCTAATCGCAGCCGCCCCGAGCTGCCGCTTGCCCGAGGCCGTGCGGATCCTAGGGATCATCGCGCTCGTGGCCGCCGTCCTGATTCCTTTTTTTGGCTCTCAACGACTGGGCGCGCTCATCGATTGGTGGGCGTCCAGTCCGCCCGGCTTAGTGCGCGTGTCGGGGCTCGTCGCCAGCGCCTTCGGAGCCTTCCTGATCTACGCGGGGGTCTGAGGAGGGGCCCGGGGGGACGCTCGTTAGCCGAGGTGCTTACGCTCGGCTTCGAGCAGCAGACCCACAAGGCTGTGCTAGCCTCGGCACCGCATGAAACCCCTCCACTCGCGCATTCTTGAACGGATCTACGCGGATTTCTCGGGCGCCGACGTCGACACGGTCATCCAGAAGCTGGTCACGACGCGCGCGCTTCCGATGATCGCGAAAGATTGGCCGCATCTCCAGATGGCGATCCTGGAGATTGCACGCGGCGACACCGCGCGTCTCGACGACGCTCTGCAGCTCGCGGAGATTGACTGGCGGGATCTGCTGCTGGAGGCTGGCATGGCGGAAACCGCGGAGTGGTGAACACGCGTTACTAGCCCCGGGGCGAGTAACGTCCGTTCACAGGGCGGGGACGCGCGCCCTAGGAGCCCGACCCAAGACTTCGTCTTGGGTCCGCTCCTAGCCGTCTTAGCGCGTTATCGGCGAGCTGAGCTCGCCTGCGCGCGCGTCGGGCGACTCTTGAGTCGCCCTCCTAGGGAAGCTCACTCGCTCTCTGGAGAGGCTTCTCCGGTGCTCTCGACAGCCTCGGGGTCCTCGGGCTCTTCCCCCCCTTCACCGTCGTCGAAGGCCCGCTTGATCTGCGCCTCGTAGAGGTCGTCAAGCTGCCGGGTGAGCTCTGGGAGATCGCGGCTGAAGCATACCCCCATACCCGTCCGTCTCACATCGAACGACGGCCCCACGTTATTCGACACCACCTTGGCGGGGACCTGCATCTCCTCGCCCGTCTCTTCGATCAGGATGCACAGGTCGAGCTGCGTTCCGATCGGGAGCGGAGATGATGTGTTGATGAACATTCCAGTGCGCGAGAGGTTGACGATGATGGCCTTTTGCAGCGTTCCGATCGACTTGAACGTACAGTTGAGGCGCGTCCCTACCCGAAGAGAGTCGCGGCGCTCGGAGCCCTTCCGCCGGCCTCCGGGCGTGAGCTGCTGCTCAAGCCGGCACTTGAGCTCACTCCAGCGCTCGAGCTGCTTCACCGAGAGACCGCGGCTGGTGCGCCTGCGGTCGAGCCGGGCGTACTCGAGGAAGAGTCGGGAGATGTTGCGCATGCGAAGCCCCTCTTCGGTACACGATCGGCGATAACGACCAACGACTTGATCGCTTGCCGTCGGCGCCGAAGCGTCAGGCCAGCGCGGCTCCCATGAGATCGACGAAGTTGTCGCAGTAGAAGCGCTGCTTGGCTCGCTCCGAGAGCGCGGCTGTCGTGGCCTCGAACCGCTTGAGCGGATGACGGCCGCCCTCCACGTGAGGGTAGTCGGACGAGAAGAGACAAAGCTCCTCGCCGGCCTGCGAGATGATCCAGCCCACGTCCTCGCTGGGATAGGGGGTCACCCGGATCTGTCTGCGGATGAACTCGCTCGGGCGCAACGAGAGCTGCTGCAAACGCACCTCGTTCTTGTAAAAAGCATCCAGGGCCGAGTCGAGCTGGCGCATCCAGCCCGGAAGCCACGACGCGCCCTGCTCGATGACGCCGCAGCGGAGCCTCGGAAAGCGGTCAAAGACGCCGTCAATGATCATCGTCGCCAGGGTCTGCATGGGCGGGAAGGGGATCGCCATATAGTCCACAGAACGGAAGTTCTCGGCGCCGCCGTGGAAGTCCGGCACCGGCGGCAAGCCGTTCACGAAATAGTTCGGGTCGAGCAGCTGCCCGCCACCGGACACGTGCAGCAGGATGGGCAGGTCGGCCTCCTGAGCCTGTGCCCAGACGACGTCGAGACCGACATGGCTGGGCGAGTGCCCCCGTGGGCAAGCCGAAGCGATCAGCAGCGCCTTGCAGCCCATCTCGATCGCCTCGTGCGCCATCGCCGCGGCGCGCTCGAAATCGCGCAGCGGTACGTAGCCCGTCGGCAGCAGCCGCTTGTCGAGGGAGCAGAAGTCCACCAGCGCGCGGTTGTGAGCGCGGGCAAAGCCATAGGCAAACTCGACGTCTTCCCCATGCTCCGCCTGCTGGAGCGGCCGGTTGGCGAAGGTGTTGAAAACCAGCTGGCTCGAGAAGCCGAGTAGATCGAGCGCGCGCGAGCGGTCCTCCTTGATGAACGAGCCCGTCGCCCGCCAGTTCTTGCGCAGCATGATCTCGGCCTCCTCCCGCGCGCGATACTCGGGCTCGGCGTGACGACGGCGAAGCTCATCGATGAAGGACTCCTCTCCCGGCTTGACCGTGCTCACGTAAAGGGGCTGCATCCGCTCGCGAATCCCGGGATCCGCGTACGGCAAGAGCCAGTCCGGCGTCTCCATCACATGGGAGTCGGCGTCGTGGTAGGTGCGGCCTTCGGCGTAGGGCATTTCCTGGAGTCTCTCCGTAAGCCTAGACCAACGGGTGGTACCGATTCAAGGCGTCATCCCAAGAGCTCGATCAGCTTCGCTCGGATCGCGTCACGCACGCGGCGAAAGCTTGCCAGCCGCACCTCATCGGAGCCGCTCCCGGCGGTTGGATCCCGGCAGGGCCAGTGCAGGCGCTGAACATCGTCCGGCAAGACGGGGCAGACCTCCTCGGCACACAGCGTGACAACGGTATCGATCTCGTCGAACGGGACCTGGCCCAAGCCCTTGGAGAACTGAGAGGAGATGTCGATCCCGAGCTCGCGCATCACGCGCACCGCATAGGGATGGACGGCCGCGGGCATGGAGCCGGCGCTGTAGATCGCGAGCCCCTCGGGGGCGAGCGAGCGCGCGAGCCCTTCCCCCATCTGGCTTCGCGCCGAGTTCGCGACACAAAGGAACAGGAGCGCGCGTTTCGGCGGGTGCATCAAGACCTAAGGGTAGACGCGCCCCTCGCACGCGGGCAAGAGGGCGAGCCCGGATCAGACGGAGGCGTTCTCCGATGCAGCGCCCGAGGGCAGCGAAGCCCGGTAGACGGCGCGGGGCCGGGCGCGCCGCCGCCCCTGTGCTATACGAACGGCGTCAGCAGGGGGGCCACCTTGCCCGAGTTTGTGTTCACGATGCAGGACCTGCGCAAGGTCGTTCCGCATAACCGCGTCCTCCTGGACGGCATCACGCTCGCCTTCCTGCCAGGCGCGAAGATCGGGGTCCTCGGCCCAAACGGTGCGGGCAAAAGCACGCTGCTCCGCATCATGGCAGGCGTGGAAACCGAGTTTACGGGTGAGGCCAAGCCCGCGCCTGGGCTGCGGGTGGGCTATCTGCCCCAGGAGCCCGAGCTCGACCCGAGCAAGGATGTGCTCGGCAACGTCGAGGACGGCGTCGCCGAGGTGCGCGCGCTGCTCAAACGCTTCGAGGATCTGAGCGCGCGCTTCTCCGAGCCTATGGATGACGGCGCGATGGAGGCGTTGCTCCAGAAGCAGAGCAAGCTGCAGGATCAGATCGACGCGCAGAACGCTTGGGAGCTCGACCGCACGCTCGAGATCGCGATGGACGCGCTGCGTCTACCCCCGGCGGACGCGGAGGTGAGCAAACTCTCGGGCGGCGAGAAGCGTCGCATCGCGCTCTGCCGGCTGCTGCTGCAGAAGCCGGAGCTGCTGCTTCTCGACGAGCCCACGAACCATCTCGACGCCGAGTCCGTCGCCTGGCTCGAGCGTTTCCTGCAGGAGTACCCGGGCACCGTCGTGGCCGTCACCCACGACCGCTACTTCCTCGACAACGTCGCGGGCTGGATCCTGGAGCTGGACCGCGGACGCGGCATCCCCTTCAAGGGCAACTACTCCTCCTGGCTCGAGCAGAAGGGGGAACGTCTGGCGCGCCAGGAGAAGCAAGCCTCGGCCCGGCGCCGCACGCTCGAGCGCGAGCTCGAGTGGATCCGCATGAGTCCGCGCGCGCGTCAGGCCAAGGGGAAGGCGCGACTCAACGCATACGCGAGCCTGCGCGCGCAGGAGGAGGCGCGTCTCCCCGAGAGCGTGGAGATCTCCATCCCGCCCGGGCCCCGGCTCGGCAAGCTGGTGGTGGAGGCGAAGCAGCTACGAAAGGGCTACGGCGAGCGCCTGCTGATCGACGATCTCTCCTTCACGCTTCCACCCGGCGGGATCGTAGGCGTGATCGGCGCCAACGGAGCGGGCAAGACGACGCTCTTTCGACTGATCGCAGGTCAGGAGGAGCCCGACGCGGGGTCGCTGCGTCTGGGCGACACGGTCAAAGTAGCCTACGTCGATCAGACGCGAGAGGCTCTCGACGCCGAGGCCACGGTCTGGCAGGAGATCAGTCAGGGAGAGGAACGCATCCGGGTGGGGGCGCGCGAGATTTCATCGCGCGCCTACGTGGCGTCGTTCGGCTTCAGGGGCCCGGATCAGCAGAAACAGGTGGGGCCACTATCCGGGGGTGAGCGCGGTCGGCTGCACCTGGCCAAGCTCCTGCGCCGTGGTGCCAACCTGCTGCTGCTCGACGAGCCCAGCAATGACCTGGACGTGGACACGCTGCGCGCCCTCGAGGATGCACTGCTCGGCTTCTCGGGCTGCGTAGTGGTGATCTCCCACGACCGCTGGTTCCTGGACCGCATCGCCACGCACATCCTCGCCTTCGAGGGCGCGAGCCAGGTCCAGTGGTTCGAGGGGAACTACCAGGACTATGCGGCCGACCTGAAGCGCCGGCGCGGGGTCGACGCGGACCAGCCGCATCGTCTCCGCTTCAAGCCTCTTACGGGCTAACGGGTCTGCGCGAGCTTGGTCAAGGCTTCCGTCGATCCCAGCCCCGGAGCAGGTAGAGCTCATGCATATTGCGGAACAGCATCAATGCGTCGATTGGAGCATCGAAGGGCTCGCCCCGGAGCTCACGATAGGCGCGTTCTACGTTGAACAGCAGTCGTTCGGGCTCCGTCCAGTCAGCATAGGGGCCAAGCTCGATCTTTACGGACGCCTCGAGCGTCGATAAGCCCGCTTCGAAGAAGCGCTTCGACTCGCTGTACACGTACTCGAGATACGCCTTCATCTCGTTAGGCCCCTCCACGCCGCAGAGAGGCCCATGTCCCGGCACGATGATCTCGGGCTCCAGCCCCACGATGTAGTCGAGTGCGGAGAACCAGTGGGCATAGGTGCCTTCCCAGCCAATCGGTGTGCAGAGCCTGAAAAGAATGTCGCCGCTGAAAACCACGCGCTGCTCCGGAAGGTGCACGATCAAATCGCCCTGGGTATGCGCCGGTCCCACATAGATCAGCTCTACCGGCACACCGTCCAGATCCAAGCTGAGGCGGTCCTCAATCAACCTCGTGGGCGGGGCGAGCTCGATCCCGGAGAAGTCCCAGTCGGAGAGGCGTTCCGCCATCGCGGCCAGAGCGGGATCCGGGCTCGAGCCGGCGTCGCGGACGGCCTGCATGGCTTCCGGTCGTTCCTTGAGCATGGCCTCCGCACAAAGTCGGTGGCCGATGATCTCGGCCTCGGGAAACAGCTGATTCCCCCAGCAATGGTCCCCGTTATGATGGGTATTGACTACGTATCCGGGCGGCTGGCTCCGCACGCGCTCGTAATGCTTGATCAGCTCGCGCGTATGGCCCAGATCCCAGAAAGTATCGACGACGAGCCCGCTGCCCCGCTTGATCAGACCCGAGTTGCTGTAGCCAAGCCCGCGATCCTCCTGCAGGCAGGCGTAAACATCCGTCGCTACCTCACGCAGCTCCACGCGCCGAGCTTACCATCCTAGGAGGCCCACGCGAGCGCCTCCTCGAGCCGGTCGTCTCCCCAGAAGAGCTCGTCCCCCACGAGAAAGCTCGGCGCTCCGAAGATGCCCCGCGCTCGAGCGGTCGCGGTACGCTCGCGCAGCGCGGCTTTGTTGCCGGGCGCGTTGGCTCGCGCGTGTACCTCCTCGGGATCACGCTCGAGCGAGCGCAGAATCTCGCTCAGGACCTCCCACTCGCCAATCTCGCGATCCTCGGCGAAGGCAGCGTGAAAGACGGCGCGTGTGAACTCCGGGCACCACCCTTGCTCCAGTCCCACCAGCGCGACGCGCGCCGCGAGCAGCCCGTTGCGCGGAAACACGCTGGGCCGCTTGAAATCCAGGCCGTGCCGTGCGGCGCGCCGGGCCACATCCCGCCACATATAGCGGCCACGCTCAGGGTAAATGTTGAAGGGGGAGGTCTCCCATCCCCGCTCGGCAAAGATGGGACCCAGCAGAAACGGGCACCAGCGAATAGGGACACCCGCCTCGGCGGCGAGCTTCTCAGTGCGCATCACCGAGAGGTAGGAGTAGGTGCTGGCGAACTCGTACCAGAACTCCAGCTCCATCCAGCGCCCTCCCTCGCGATGCAGAGTAGGAAAAACCGTGGTTCGGGGCACCGAGGCCGACGCTGCGATGCTTGACGCTGGCGCACGAGTTCAGTACTCAAGTTCGAGACCATGCGATTGCGGCCGAAGACGACGATGTCGATCCACGTAACCTGGCCCCATCGGGAGGGCGAGGAAGCGCGCGGCCTCTAGCCACTGGTTCCTCAACCCCCTCCCGCCGACCCGGCCGGAGGGGCTCTCTCAGCAGCTCGTCAAACCCTACCCGATCGGAAAGCGGCGGCCGGAGGCGAGCACATGCATCAGAAACTCGAAATCTCGGTCACGCCCGTGCCGCGGCTGCTGACGCCCGGGTTCGTGGCTTTGCTCCTGACTCAGACCTGTTTCGCCTTCGGCTTCTCGTCGTTCTTCCTGCTGCCCAAGTTTCTGGCGACGAGGCTGAACGCAAGCGCCGTAGAGATCGGGGCGGTCATGGGGGTGTTCGGCGTTTCGGCGGTGGTGCTGATCCTGCTCGTCGGAGTGTGGATCGATCGCTCGCGCCGGCGCCGCTTCGTGACGGCCGGGACGCTACTAATGGCGTTCACGTCGCTAGGCTTTCTGTGGGTCGAGTCTGTGGGGCCGCTGGTGCTTGTGCTTCGCATCCTGCAGGGCGGCGCCTTCGCCCTGGTGTTCATCGCGGCCTCGACACTGGTCGCGGATCAGGCTCCCCCTGAGCGGCTCGGCCAGGCGATCGGGATCTTCAGCGTGGCTATGCTCTCCATGAACGCGATCGCGCCCCCGATCGTTGAGGCGATCGCCGAGCGCGAGGGCTGGGGCCCCGTGTTCGTGCTGGCGGCGCTGGCGAGTTTGCTCTCCTGCGGACTCTCACTCCTGGTGCCGGACGCTCGCACCCCGCCGTCCGCGGAGGACGAGGTACCGAGTCTGGCCGAGGTGGTGCGCCGACCAGGCGTGTTGCGGTTCGTGGTGATCGTCGCGCTCGTGGGAGCCTCGTTCGGCTCGATGGTCACCTTCCACCAGCCCTTCGCGCTCGAGCTCGGCATGACCCGCATCGGCGGCTTCTTCATCGCCTACGCCACCGTGGCTCTTTCCGTGCGCCTGTTCCTGAGTGGGCTGGCGGATCGCGCCGGCCGCCACCGCGTCTCGGTCCTGGCCCTGACCCTATACGCGATCGTGGTGCTATGGATGGCGAACCTGCGGGTGGGGATGCTCGAGTGGATCGCCGCGGCGTTCGGGCTCGCGCACGGGCTCTTCTATCCCGCCTTCAACGCTCTCCTGCTGGAGCAGGCGGGCGAGCACGACCGTGGCAAGCTGATGGCCATCTTCAACGGATCGTTCAACGCGGGCTTCTCCGCGGGGATCATCGGGCTCGGCTTTCTCGCGGAGCTTGCAGGCTATCCAACGGTCTTCGTGGTCGCGGCGGCGGGCAGCTTCGTGGGGCTCACCTTGCTTGTGACGAGTCCCTCCGCTCGGCGTCGATCTCGGCTATGAGCCGCTGGAAGCTGACGAGGCGAGCGGGCGGTAGCTCCCCCCGCTCGGTCGCGGCGCGCACGCTACACTCGGGCTCGCGGTCGTGGCGACAGTCCCGGAAGCGACAGTCGGAGGCGAACCGGGCCACGTCGGGATAGACTTCGTCCAGCAAGTCGGGGTCCACCGGTCCCGTCCCGATCTCACGCAGACCCGGCGTATCCACCACCACGGCGTCACCCGCCAGGCGGATCCAGATGGCCCGCGAGGTGGTGTGACGTCCCTTCTTCATGCTCGTGACCTCGCCCGTCTCCAAGCGCAGTTCCGGCTCAAGCGCATTCAGGAGTGTCGACTTCCCGACGCCGCTATGTCCCGCCAGGACGGTCCGAACGCCGCGTAGCTTCTCACGCAGCGGCGGGAGCCCCTTGCCCGTGCGCGCACACAGAGTGAACACAGGCAGGATGCGCTCGTAGACGCGCACCTCCTCGGGCAACGGCTCGCCCTTGAGCAGATCAAGCTTGTTGACAATGAGAATCGGTTCGAGGCCACCGGCGTAGGCCGCGAGCAGAAAGCGATCGATGGCGCCGGGGCGAAAGCTGGGCTCGAGGAAGGACGCGACCACGGCGAGCTGATCCATGTTGGCGGCGATCACCTGCTCGCTGCGCCGGCGAAGCCGCCGCAAGCGGGTGCGCCGAGGTAATCTCTCCAGCACGATCTCCTTCTCCGGATCGAAGCTGATCTCATCGCCCACGGCCAGGGACAGCCCCTGCTGCGCGTGGCGGCCGATCAGCTTGAGGTCGCACACCTGGTCCTCGGAGACGACTTGACAGCCGCCGCGAAAGACGGTGATCACGATCCCGATCGGCGTCATTCCGGCGTGATGTAGGTGGTCGAGATCCCGCCGTCAACCATGAACGCGGTGCCGTTCACGTACGTGGACTCGTCGCTCGCCAGAAACAGCGCGGCCCAGGCTACCTCCTCCGTGCGCGCAAATCGGCCCGCAGGCACGTGGACCAGCCGTCGCGCACGCGCGTCGGGATCGGCGGTCAGCTCCGCCAGCAGCGGCGTATCGACCGGTCCGGGACAGAGAGCGTTGGCACGAATGTTCTTGCGCGCGTAGATCGCGGCGATCTCGCGCGTGAGCGCAAGCACACCTCCCTTGCTGGCCGTGTACGCGATCTGGGCAGCGGCCGCACCCATGAGCGCGACGAAGCTCGCGGTGTTGATGACGGAGCCTCCGCCGGCGCGCACCAGGGCCGGAAGGCCGAACTTGCAGCCCAGAAAGACCCCCTTCAGGTTCACCCGCATGACCTCGTCCCAGACCTCTTCGCTGGTCTCTTCGGGGCCGGCGTCGTCCAAAGGGAAGATTCCCGCGTTATTGAACAGCACCTGCAGCCCCCCAAAGCAGCGCTCGGCCTCCGCGATCATGGCCTGTACCTCGGGGGCGTTGCCGACGTCGACGCGGAAGGCTTGCGCCTCGCCGCCCGCGCTCCGAATCTCGCTCACAACGCGCTCAGCGCCTGCGACATCGCGATCCGCAGCCAGAATGCGTCCGCCCTCGCTGGCAAAGAGCAGCGCCGCCTCGCGGCCGATGCCGCTGGCCGCGCCCGTGATCACGCATGCCTTGTCGGTCAAGCGCACGCTGCGCCTCCCGCCCGCTCCACCAGAGCCTCGAAGAGACGGCGTTGAAGCGGATCGTCGGCCACCTGCATCTCCGGATGCCACTGCACCCCGAGCGCAAAGGGATGTCGCTCATAGACGAGCCCCTCGACCACGCCGTCCGCAGAATGTGCGATCGGCCGAAGATCGGACCCGAGCTTGCGCACACCCTGATGATGCCATGAGCAGACCATGAACTCCTCCTGACCATAGATCAGTCCGAGCGCGGCTTCGAGTTCGACACGCACCGGATGGTAGGTCGGCTTTCGAGGCGGCAGGCGGTGGATGACCGACTCTCCACGAACGTCGGGCAGGTGCAGGTCGAGGTCCCCACCGAGCGCCACGTTCATGATCTGCATGCCACGGCAGATGCCCAGCAGCGGGAGCTCCGGACGCGCGAGCGCGCCGCGGGTGAGCTCGAGCTCGAAAGCATCCCGCTCCGGCACCACGCTGTAGATCGTAGCGTGCTCGCCCCCGCCATAGGTCTGGGGATCGATATCACCGCCACCGGAGAGGATCAGCGCATCCACCAGACCCAGCACCTGCTCCACGGACGAGCCCGACGTGGGTACCAGCACCGCGATCCCGCCGGCGCGCACCACGGCGTCGACATAGGCAACGGGTAACGAGAAGGAAGGCGGATCTCCCTCGGGGCCGTAGGTGGTGATCCCGATCACCGGGGCTCTAGCGCGCGTGCCGGAGGTCAGGCGCGCTCCATAAAGCGTGCCAGCTCCCAGGTGGTGACGGCCTCGTCGAACTTGCGCTTCTCGGTGCGCGCGAAGTGGAGATAGTGATCGAGCACCGCATCCCCCAGGGCCTGGCGCAGCATGGTGCTCGACTCGGCGAGCTCGATGGCCTCGGCCAGCGTGCGCGGCAGCTGAGGAACGTTCTCCGCCTCGTAGAGATTCCCGACGAAGATCTCGGGTGGCTCGAGCTTGCGCTCGATCCCGTCGAGACCCGCGGCCAGCAGAGCCGCAAACGCAAGATAGGGGTTCGCGTCCGCACCCGGGATCCGACACTCCACCCGAAGCGACTGATCGTGCCCCACGAGTCGGAAGCCCGTGGTGCGATTGTCGTAGGACCAGCCGATCGCGGTGGGGGCGAAGGTGCCCGGCATGAAGCGCTTGTAGGAGTTCACATAGGGCGCCATGAACAGTGTGAGGGCGCGCGCGTGCGCCAGCAGGCCACCGAGCCAGTTGCGGAAGAGCGGCGAGAGCCGCGCCCGCGTGCCCGGAATCGGATCCCCATCGCCTCCAAAGAGGCTCCGTCTGGCGTCCGGCGCATCCCAGAGGCTCATGTGGATGTGGCAGCTGCTCCCGGCATAGGCCGCGTTCCATTTGGCCATGAAGGTGATCGCCAGCTCCTGGGCGTGCGCGATCTCCTTCGCCGCGTTCTTGTAGAGCACGTGGCGATCGGCCATCTCGAGAACGTCGCAGAACCTCAAATTGATCTCCTGTTGGCCCGGTCCCCACTCGCCCTTGCTGAATTCTACGGGGATGCCCGAAGCCTCGAGGTGGCGACGGATCGTGCCCACAAGCGGCTCGACTTTGGTGCCCTGCAGGATGTGGTAGTCCTCGATGTAGGATCCGAAGGTCTCCAGGCCCTCGTAGTGCTTGGCGCCCGCCGATGCGTACGTCTCGCGCAGCACGAAGAACTCGAGCTCGGAACCTCCCATGGGGACGTAGCCGGCCTCACGGGCGCGCGCGACCTGCCGCTTCAAGACCTCGCGCGGAGCGATCGCAACGGGCTCACCCGTCATCTCATCGAAGAGGTCACAGAGCACGATCGCACTAGTCTCAAGCCAGTTCGCAACGCGCAGGGTGGAGAAGTCCGGCTTGCAAAGAAAGTCACCGTAGCCGGTATCCCAGGAGGTGAAACGATAGCCCGGGACCGGATCCATCTCCATGTCGCACGCGAGCAGGTAATCGCAGGCGTGCATGCCGTGCTCCGCCACCTGCTCCAGGAAGAAGCGTCCCGTGATGCGCTTGCCGATGAGCCGCCCATAAAGGTCGGGAAACACGGTCAGGACCGTCTCGATCGCGCCCGACCGAATCCGTTCCTCGAGCTCCGCCCGGCTCAGTGTTCCTGGGTTCGCGGGTTTGCTTTTCGCCATGCGTGTTCTCCCTACACGATCGCTAGCGTAGTAGAATACGAAAATGACTCAAGCGGAAAAGGAACGCGTTCCGATCGAGAAGGGCTTCTTCACCATCCCCAGAGATCCGTCTGAGCCTCCGAGTCTCCTGGGAACCCGCTGCCGCAGCTGTAGCGAGGTGTTCTTCCCGCGCCGGAAGGTCTGCGCAAAATGCCTTTCCCAGGACACCGAGGACACGCTGCTGGGCCCGCGCGGGACGCTCTACACCTACACCTACGTGCATGTCCCGATGTTCGGCACCAGCCGGACTGACGCGCAGGGCTATGGCGTGGGTCAGGTCGACTTGCCCGAGGGTCCGCGGGTGCAGGCCGTGCTCTCGGGCGGAGCCGAGGACTTCCGTATCGGCATGGAGCTGGAACTGCAGCTGGAAACCTTGCGCGAGAACCGGAAAGGGCAGGACGTGGTGATCTTCCGCTTCCGCCCGCTCGCCGCGGCGTAGGGAGCTGGCATGAAGCTGGAAGATGTCGCGGTCCTCGGCGTGGGGATGTGTCGCTTCGGCGTGCACCGCGACACGACGCTGACGGAGCTCGCGCGCGAGGCCGGCCTCAAGGCCCTCGAGGACGCGGGCCTCGGCTTCCGCGACGTGGGCGAGGCCTTCGTGGGCTACATGCAGGGCCTGCCCATGCTCGGCATCAAGATCATGAAGGAGTTTGGGCTAACCGGTCTCCCTGTGACGCACGTCGAGAACGCCTCGGCGACCGGGCTGGTCGCGTTTCGCGAAGCCGCACACGCGGTTGCGAGCGGACGCTGCGATGTGGCACTGGCGCTCGGCTTTGAGAAGATGACCGAGATGGCCTGGGGTGGGGGCGGAGGCCGAGGCATCGGACGCGACGCGATCGACAGCGTGATCCTGCCCGCGGCCTTCTTCGCGCTCTGGGCCATGCGTCGCATGCACGAGCGCGGCACGCGGCCCGAGCATTTCGCCCGCATCGCGGCCAAGAACTGGAACCACGGCGCGAAGAACCCTCTGAGCCATCGGCAGCCCGACCACAAGATCACGGTCTCGGAGGTGCTGGCCTCGCCCATGATCGCGGAGCCGCTGACAGCCATGATGGCCTGCCCCGTGGACGACGGCGCGGCCTGCGCCATCCTGGGGCGCAGGGACCTGGCTCAGAGGCTCCGGCCCGAGCGACCGCGCGTGAGCGTGATCGCGTCGGCCTTGCAGACCGAGACCTACACCCCCGGCCATACCTTCCTCGGCCCGGTCGTCGGTCCCGCCAGCATGACGCGGGATACGGCGCGCCAGGCCTACGAGCAAGCGGGCGTCGATCCCAGCGACGTCAGCCTGGCCCTGTGCCACGACGCGTTCGCGAACGAGGAGCTCGAGTACTACGAGCTGCTGGGGTTCTGCCCGGAGGGGGATGGCGAGAAGCTGCTGGAGGAGGGAGCCACCCAGCTGGGCGGCCGCATCCCCTTCAACACGGACGGCGGGCTGATTGCGCGCGGTCACCCGGGCGGCCCGACGGGGCTGGCGCAGATCCACGAGCTCGCATTGCAGCTACGCGGCGAGGCGGGACCGCGTCAGGTCGCCAACGCCCGCATCGGTCTGGCGCACCTGGTGGGGGGCGGAAGCGTCTGCACCGTGAACTTGCTCAAGCGCAACTGAGCTTGCAAAGGAAGGGAGGGGCGATGTCGGAAGAGACGGATCTACTCACAAAGGGACGCCAGGTCACAGCCAAGCTCTGGGGGGAGCGCGCCGAAGGCGGGGGCCTCCCCGCGCAGCAGCTAGCGCCGGATTTCTTCAAGCTCGTGACCGAGTTCTGTTTCGGCATGTTCTGGTCGCGCCCTCAGCTCGATCTCAGAAGCCGGAGCCTCTGCACCGTGGCCCAGCTGGCGGCGCTCGGCAAGACCCAGGAGCTCAAGGGACATCTGATCGGCGCACGGAACCTGGGGATCACCCGCGAGGAGCTGATCGAGGTACTGATGCAGACCGCGTGCTATGCGGGCGTACCCGCGGCGGTCAACGCGCTCAACGCCGCTGCCGATGTTCTAAAAAGCTAGTCCGCCTGGGTCCGCGGCGGCGGAAGCTCGAGCTTCACGTTCGCCTGGCGCTCGATCAGCTCGACCAGGTCGCTCCAGTCGCGCTCGCCCAGCCCGGCCCCCAGCGCGGCCACAAAGACCTGCGCGATCTCGGCCGCGACCGGCATGGGCACGGCGCTCTCGCGGGCGACGTCCAGGAGCAGTCCCGCGTCCTTGGCCGCCAGCGCGAGTGAGAACTGGGTCGGGCGGCCCCGCTGATTGATGCCCTCCACCATCCGATCGGTGAAAAAGTTGCCCGCGCCCCCGATGCGAATCACCTCGACCATGGTGCGGAGATCGATGCCTGCCTTCGCGGCGAGCGCGAGACCCTCCAGCGAGACCCAAGCGGACGAGAACGCCAGCAAGCTGTTCACGAGCTTGGCCGTATTGCCGAGCCCAAGCGGCCCCAGGTGGAAGGTCGCGCGTCCAAGCTTCTGCAGCACGGGCTCGCAGCGCGCGTAGACCGCTTCGTCCCCGCCCACCATGAACACCAGGGCGCGTGCCTTGGCACCAGGCGCACCCCCGGTGAGCGGCGCCTCCAGGAAGTAACGTCCGGCATGCGTCAGACTCGCACCAATCTGCCTCACGGTCTCGGGCGCGTTGGTGGAGAGGTCCACGAGCACCGTGTCGGGCGGCGCGCCCTCGAGCCAGGCCTCGGCCACGGACTGGATCGCGGCAGGGCTGGGAAGTGAGGTGAAGGTAATCTCGCTACGCGCGGCGATCTCGCCGGGGCCGTCCGCCCGCACCGCACCGCTTCGAACCAGTGGCTCCGCGCGCGCCTTGTCCGTGTCGTAGACGAAGACCTGGTGGCCATCCTCGATCAGGTTGCTCGCGATCGGGTTACCGATATTACCGAGCCCAATTACCCCAATCCGCATCAGACAACCTTCACGTCCGCACCGGCAACATGCAAATCCTCGTACATCCACCCTCCCCTACGTACCGGCTAGTGAACCACGTACCCAGTCAACGCAGCAAGCGCCGCGAAGCGGCGCGCGCAGTGAGGCGAAGCCGAACGTAGGCGGGTGGCGCGAGCCGCCTCGCGCCGGGACCCGCAAGTCCAGCCGGGACCCGCAGCTACGGTTGCAGGTAGCGCTCCGTGAGGAGGTCCTGACGCGTGCGCAGGTCGACCGGCTGGCCCCTAATGAAGACGTGGGTGGGCCACGTGGTCGGCTCGAACGGGTCGCCGTTCCAGATCACGATGTTGGCCAACGCTCCGGGCTTGATGGTACCCGCATCGACGATGCCGAAGATCTCGGCAGGGACGCGCGTAATGGCCGCCAGCGCCGCTTCGTAGGGATAGCCGGACGCCACCGCGATGCCCGCGGCGAAGCGCAGGCGATGGGCCCGATGGGCCTCGTGCCGCAGCGTAAACGCGACGCGGACGCCGGCACGGTACAGCCGCAGGGCGTTATCCTCGCGACTCTGAAGCGTGTCGAAGCTCAAGGGAAGGTTCTGGAAGGGATCGACCAGGACCGGCACGCGGGCGGCGACGATCTCGTTCGCAACCAGCCAGCCCTCGGCGGCACCCAGCAGTATCACTCGCAGCTTGTGCTCGCGAGCGATCTCGAGCACGGTTCGGATGTCGGCCGCCCGGTCGACCTCGACGACTACCGGGATCTCCTGATTCAACGCACGCCCGAGAACATCGAGGTCGGCAGCGGAGAGGGAGAGCTGGCGCAGCTTGCCGGAGATGTAGGGACCGCGATTGGAGCGGAAAAGGCGTGCGTCCTCGAAGATCTCCCTCAGCCTCAAAAAAGCCCGCGCGCGGCCACCCTTCTGCCGATCGCCCTTGAGCGAGACGTGCAGAGCGAGTGATTTCCGGCGTACGGGCTCGTACTCCACCAGGTCGACCCAGATGGACTGACCCGAGACGAGCCCTCCGGATGGAACGATGACCGCCGAGGTGAGACCCCCCAAACGCGCGATGGGCGTCACGAACGAGGCAGGATTGAAGCTGTCCTCCACGCGCAGCGCGGCCCGCACCGGATCGTGGTCGGGCCCGGCCGTGCCCTCCACCGCAGTGGCCTCGCGCAGCACGTCGGCCACACCCAGACGGGACGAGGGGTCGATCAGGCCCGGGGTCACAACCGCGCCCTCCAGGTTGAGCACGCGCGTCCCCTCTGGCAGGGGCACGTCCTGGCCAACCGCTACCACCCGGTTCGCCTCGATCAGCACCGTCGCCCCCTCGAGGGGCGGCCCGTCACCCGTGTAGACCGTGGCGCCCACCAATGCGACCGTGGCCAGTACTCGAATCATGGCGCCTTCCGAATCCCGAGCTCGAAGTCCGACAGCGGGCGTCCCCGTGGATTCGCACGCTCGTATACAACCTCGCCCGCAATCATGACCAGGTCCGCGCGCGAGTACACGCTGAAGGGGTCTCCCGACCAGACTACGAGGTCGGCTTCCTTACCCGCTTCGATGGTTCCCACCCGGTCCTCGATTCCGATGACCCAGGCGGGGTTCACGGTGATCCAGCGGATCGCGCGATCGCGGTCGACATCGAGGCCGGCTCGCAGCCCCGCACCCAGAGCCGCCGCGGCCTGCTGGTTCAGGCGCTGAATATCGATCGGGGAATCGGAGTGAAGCGCAACGCGCACGCCGGCGCTGTCGAGCAGAGCGGCGTTCGTGGGAACCGCGTCGAGCAGCTCCATCTTCAGTCCCCACCAGTCTGCCCACACCACGGCCCCCACCTCCTCCTCCGCCAGCACGTGGCGGATCTTGTAGGCCTCGACGGCATGATGGAAGGCGCGCGGCCGCACCCCGAACTCCCGAAACAGGTCGAGACGAACCAGCATCTCGTCCGCGCGGTAGCAGTGATTCTGAATCAGGAACTCGCCACTCAGCACCCGGGCCAGCGCCGCCTTCTCGTAGTCGACCTCCTTCTTGCCCTCGCCTTTCGCCTCGTCCTCTCCAACGCGCTCGCTCGGCGACTCGTAGACCCGCGCCCGCTCCAGGGCCTGGCGCAGCATCGCTACCTCGCCCATACGTGTCGTGGGTCCACGCTTACGCTTCTTTCCGTAGGCGTGTTTGGGGTTCTCTCCGCAGGCCATCTTCATGGTCGTAGGCGCATCGGGAAAGCGCATCGACTTCGCCGAGAGGCCCGGCTTGAGCCGCAACGTCACGCCCTGGCCCCCGACCAGATTCGCCGAGCCGGGCAGAACGTGGATGGTGGTCACGCCACCAGCGAGCGCGCGCTCGATTGCCGGATCCTGCGGCCAGAACGCGTCCTCCGCCCGCACCGCCGCCTGGAAAGGTCCGCTGGTCTCGTTCCCATCCGAGTGCGCCGCGACCATGGGCAGCGCGTAGACACCCAAGTGCGAATGAGGATCGATCAGACCCGGCGTCAGCCAGCGACCTTCGAGCTCCACAACCTGCACGGAGGCGGGAACCACAAGATCGACCCCGACCGCGCGGATCACCCCGTCCTGGATCCAGACGTCGGCGCGCTCGAGCGTGGGACCCGCGGCCGTCATCACGGAGCCGCCGCGCAGCAGCGTACCCCCCGGGGCCTCGGACGCTAGCGCGTCTTCAGGAGGTGATTCGGTGGTGGCGCAGGCCGCGAGCAGCCCGGCAGCCAGTGCGACCATGCATCGAGGGTTCTTGCGCCACATGGGCGCGCATTGTAGCGCGTTACTAGCGCGGTAGCGGCGAGCACAGCTCGCCTGCGCGCACTTCGCTCGGCTACGCCTCGCTGCGCGGCCCGGGCGGCCTTGCAGCTCTACCGCAAACCGGCGCGGTAGCGGCGAGCATAGCTCTACTACCCAGGTAGCAGCCGGCAAAGCTGGCCTGCCGGGACGGCACGTTACTTCGCACGCGCCTGAGTGCGCGCACTTCGCTCGGCTACGCCTCGCTGCGTCGCTTCGCGCACTGCCACGCAGCCCAACGGACTCGCAGCGCTAAGGAGCTGCTAGGCAAGAATGTCGAGCAGGCTTCCCAGCAGCTCGAGGTCGGCTTTCACCAGTCGCGCCGAGGCCTTCGCCTGAATCGCTGCCAGGTCGGACTCGATGAACTCGCGCGCGACCGAGACCGGCTCGGGCCGGGCGGCGACCTCAGCCTCGGCGATCGAGCCACCGGCCGCACGCGCGGACTGCCTCACCCGCACAGGCTGAAACTCCTCCGTCTGCAGGTTGGCCACGTTGTGGCTGGCCGCCTCGATCCGCTTGGTTGCAGACGCGATTCCCGTCAGCGCGATGGTCGCGGGCGCACCTGGCAATGCAGGACTCCTCGCCCCCCGTCCCTCTATCGGAGAGCGGCTGTTCCCGCTTGAGCATTGCCGACACCGCAAGGCGCGAGCTGTGCTCTAATCACCACGCTTGTGCCAGGCAAGAGGAGCACAGAATGCGTCTGGGACTGATCCTCATGGCGCCATCCATTCAGGACCAGCTCGCCGCGGCACGCCACGCCGAGGCCCGGGGCTTCCATTCCGTATGGACCACCGAGTTCCACAACCACAACGCTTTCGTACGCTTGACCGCGGTGGCTGCGACCACGCAGCGCGTTCAGGTTGGTACGGCCATCGCATACGCGTTCATGCGCACTCCCCTGCTCGCAGCTTCGGCCGCCATGGACATCGATGAGCTGTCGGGCGGGCGCGTAATCCTGGGCCTGGGCAGCGGTACGCGCTCGATGAACGAGCGCTGGTACTCGATGCCCTTCGACAAGCCTCCTGCGCCCCGGATGCGCGAGGCGGTCGAGCTCATCCGGGAGGCCATTCGTGCACAGAAAGGGGGGGGCCTCGTTTTCGAGGGCGAGCATTACAAAGTCAAGATCCCGATGTATGCCCGGCCCGGCGCCCCCCGGGAGCGAATCCCCATCTATATAGCCGGCGTGAACCGGGGCATGATCCGCGCGGCCGCGGCCGTGGCGGATGGTCTGATCGGCCACCCGGTCTACACGCGCAAGTACATCTCCGAGCGGGTGCTGCCGGAGCTCGAAGGCTCGAGCTGCGAGCTTACGCCGTACATCGTCTGCTCCATCTCAGATGACGTCGAGCAGGCCCGCAGAGAGGCGCGGGCGCAGATCGCCTTCTACTACACCACACGGCTCTACCACTCCATTCTCGATGTGCACGGCTGGCGCGAGGTGGGTGAAAAGATTGCGCAGGCATTCCGCAGCCAGGATTTTGCGGGCATGGCCGCGGCTGTGCCGGACGAGCTGCTGGACGCGATTGCGATCACGGGTCGACCGGAGGAGGCCCGGGATCAGCTCCAGCAGTGGCAGGGGCTCACGGATCACGTCCTGCTCTACCCCCCCAGCACGGGAGCGGACCCCGCTCGGCTGCGCGAGAACGTGGCGGCCATAATCGATACCTTCGGACCCCACGCTGCCTAGCCTGGATCCAGGCCAGACAGCGCCCGGCGCATGAGGGCTGCGCAGTCACGCATGTGCAGCCGCGCACTCCAAGTACCTTGCCGTCGCTCGGCTTCGCTGGCGTCGCCCCCTGACCCTAAAGGACTTCAGCGCTCCTGCCGATTCAGCCTATGGATAGACGACTGCGGACGGGAATCCTCGCACGCGGTCGGAAGGCACCACAAGTGGACGCAGCCAGCACGCAGAACCCTTTGGCAGCAGTCAGACAGCCCGAGCCCCGGAGCGCGGGTCTGTTCAGTAACGAGGACCGCCAGGTCCGAGAAAGCCGCGCTGCCCCGTCTCAGCTGCCCGAGAGCCAGCCCGTGGAGCGGCAGCCGCTGCTCGCGGTGCGCACCGGCCCCGCTCCCGTAGAGAGCCTGCAGGTCAACGTGGAGCAGCTTCTGCGCGCCACACTCAGTGAGCACGCCACGCTGCGCCGGGTGGGCGAGGTGCTCTCGATCGAGCGCCCGACTGGGGAGCACGAGGCCAAGGTTCGCCTGGCCGAGGTCGGCTCGGGCGAGGCCGCCGCCGAGCTAGAGCTTCCGGGTGAGGGCGAGACCGTCTCTCCGGAGGCAGCCAGTACTGCCGCCGCGGCCCTCGGTCCTGGACGGCTCGTGAGCACCGCCAACCTGGGGGCCCAGATCGGTCTGGAGACGCGCGAGGATCTGATCGTCGCGCAGCGCGAGGAGCAACAGAACGACGCGGAGCCAACCCGGCGCCAGGAGGACGAGACCACATCCAGCGCCGTCGCCTCCCATACGGGCGCAGTGCAGAACCGGGACGATCCGCAGCGGCTCGAGCTGCCCGGGGAGGGCAGCGATCCTGCGACCGCCGCGGTTGCAGAGGCGGCCTTTACTCAGGCGGGCTCGGTCCAGGCCGTGACCCAAGACCAGATCGTGACGCGCTTCTTCGAGCAAGCCCCCCCGTCCGAGGATCATGGACCCGAGCCACGCCCACAGAACACGCTGGGCGAGCGCAACGTCCCCTTCTCCACCTTCGCGTGACTATAGCGCGTGAGCGGCGAGCACAGCCCTACTTACTACCCGGGTAGCGGCCGGCAGAGCCGGCCTGCCGGGACGGCGCGTGACTTCGTACGCGCCTGGGTGCGCGCACCTCACTCGGCTTCGCCACTACTCTAATCTGGGAGCCAGAAGAAGAAGGTCGATCCTTGGTCCGGCTCGGACTCGACCCCGATTCGACCTCCGTGGCGCTCGACGATCTTCTTGCAGATCGTGAGGCCCAGGCCCCGCCCCGCACGCCGAGTGCCCGGAACCCGCTTGAAAAGCTCGAAGATCTTCACGTGGTGATCGGGAGCGATCCCGATCCCATTGTCTCGCACCGAGAGGCGCCAGCCATCGCCGTCGCGCCGCGCCCCGACGTGCACGACCACTGGCTCCTCACGACGGAACTTGAGGGCGTTACCGATCAGGTTCTGGAAGACCTGGGCCAGCTGGGTCGCATCCGCGCCCACGACCGGTAGCGGGTCGCGCGTGATCTCGGCACCGCTTTCAAGCACGAGCTGACTCAGATTGGCGAGGGCCCAGTCCAGCGGCGTGCCGAGGTCGGTGGGCTCGAGCGGGGCCCCGCGGGTCGAGATGCGGGCACACTCGAGCAGATCTCGCAGCAGTGTTTGCATCCGCCGCACGTTCTCCATGGCATCCTTGAGCCGCCCCGATTCCCATCTCGTGCCCTCCCCCAGCGCGGCGAGCTGGCTCTGCAGGGTGCGCAAGGGTTCGTGGAGGTCGTGGCAGGCCGTCTGCACGAAGCTCTCGAGCTCCTGGTTCGCGTGTGAGAGCTGACTCACCTCCACCAGCGCCTGCTGACCGGCCTGCTTGAGGTCGGTGATGTCAAAGCTGGAGCCAACGTAGCCGCTGAACTCGCCCTCTCGCGTGAAGCTCGGAATCCCGTGATGACGGACCCAATGAAATCTCCCCGTGATCGAGCGCATCCGGACGTCAACGCTGAACTCGTCCGGGACGCGCAGTGCTCTCGAGTAGACCTGGGTCCAGCGCTCCAGATCCGCCGGGTGCACACCATCGAGCCAGCCGCGGCCGCGCTCCTTCTCCTCACTCCGGCCCGTGAAGAGACACCAACGCCGACTGAAGTTCGTGAACAAGCCCTCGGCATCCGTCTTCCAGATCATGGCGGGAGCGATGTTCAGGATCTGCTGACGGGATCTCTCGCCACCCGACGCGCTCGCTCCGCGCACAGCCGCCTCCTTTCTCTCGCTCGAACGGGTCTCAACCCCCACGCGAGCAAGATAGGCCCTGTCGGCCGTCCTCCGCCATATCGCTACCTTCAGCGGTGCGCCCTGGCGGCTGCATGAGGAGAGCAGATGGTTCGCCTGCCCGATGCCGACCCGCTGCTAATGCTGGCGGTGATCCTGGTTGCGGGGATGGGGCTGGGTCGGCTGGCCGGGCTTCTGCGCCTACCCGCCGTCACCGGTCAGATCCTGGCGGGCGTTCTGATCGGTCACGCGGGCCTGGCACTCTTCGACACCCGGGGCATCCAGGGTCTGCAGCCTCTGACACACTTCGCGCTGGCACTTGTCGGTGTCACAGTCGGCTCCCACCTCAATCTGCGCAGGCTGCGCAACGCCGGAAAGCGCCTCGTCCTGCTGCTGCTGGCGGAGGCCACCCTCACGCCGCTTGCGGTCGGTGTGGGGCTGATCCTGCTGACCGACATGGGTCTCAGCCTGGCCGCGCTGCTAGCCACACTCGCGATCTCGACGGCGCCCGCCACGATCGTTGCGCTCGTGCGCGAGACCCACTCCCGCGGCGTCTTCGTGAAGACTCTCCTCGCCGCCGTCGCGATCAACAACATGACCTGCATCGTGCTCTTCGAGCTGGCGCGGAGCTCGGCGCGGATGGGGATCATACCCGGCCTCCCACACTCCGGGGGCATGCAGGGTCAGCTCGTCCAGACCTTCATCGGCTCGGCTTCCCAGCTCGTGCTTGCGGTCATGGTCGGCGCCGCTGCGGCCGCTCTGACCCACCTCTTTACGCTGAGGACGCTGCGGCCCGCGCGGCTGGCCACGATCTCGATGATCTCGATTCTCCTGACCTTCGGCCTGGCCTCCTACACCGAGCTCTCGCCGCTGCTCGCGTGCCTGTCTCTGGGGATCGTGCTCACGAACCTCAACCCAGCACGCGATCGCATGGTCGATGCTGCTTTCTCGAACTTCGAGCCCGCCATCATGTGCGTGTTCTTCACGGTGGCCGGGATTCACCTGAGCTTCGAGCATGTGGCCGAGGCCGGGTTGCTCGCGTTCCTGTTCGTGGGCCTTCGTATCGGGGGCAAGCTGGTGTCGTCGGAGGCCGCCATGCGCCTGGCCGGCGCGACCGAGCGCATGCGGCGCTCGCTGGGCATGGCCCTGATTCCTCAGGCGGGCGTGGCGATCGGGCTTGTCCTTCTCATCCAGGATGATCCTGCCTTCGCGAGCATCCACGACCTCTTCGTCGCGATCGTGCTGACCGCGGTCACCGTGAACGAGATCATCGGGCCCATCGCGACCCGGCTCGCGCTCACGCGGGCCGGGGAGGTCGGACACGACCGGCCGCGCCTGATCGATTTCCTCCAGGAGGAGAACATCGTGACGGACCTCAGGGCGGACACGATGGAGGAGGCGATCGAGCAGCTCACGAACCTGCTCATCTCCTCACACCACCTGGATCACGTGGATCGGCAGGAGCTGCTCGAATCGGTGCTCGAACGCGAGCGTCAGGTCTCGACCTGTCTCGAGGGCGGCCTCGCCGTGCCCCACGGCGAGCTCCCCGAGGGCTCGCCCATGGTGGGCGTGATGGGCGTGAGCGCACGTGGTCTGCACGTGGACACGCCCGACGGAAGGCCCCTGCACTGCGTCGTCCTGCTCGCAACCCCACGCGGTGAACGTGAGAGACACCTCGCGGTGCTGGCCGCGCTCGCGCGAACGGTGGGCGCGAACCCCGTCATCCAGCAGCAGCTCTACAACGCTAAGACCCCCGCCCACGTCTACGAGATCCTGCACGTCGAGGAGACGGAGGAGGACTTCAACTACTTCCTCGACGACGAGGATAGCTAGCCGGGTGGCTGCAGCATGTCTCAGCGACTGTGTCAGCAGGTCCCATCAGGACAGGCGGCAAGCCCGGGAGGAAGGTCAGGCTTTGGCCAACGGACCTTCGATGCGGTAGAGCTCGGCCGCGTTGTCGTAGAGGATGCGTCGCCGGATCTCCTCGCTCACCTGCCCCAGGCTCTCCTCGATCGTCTCCTGGATGTTGCCGTAGAGGCAGGTGGGGTGAGGGAAGTCCGTCTCGAACATGATGTTCTCGACACCCACCAGATCGAGCAGACGTTGGGGCCCGATCTTCTCGAACCAGTAGCAGCCGTAGACCTGTCGCCGGAAGTACTCGCTTGGCCGCAACTCGAACTCAGGCCGGTCGCGCCGCACCTGCATCTGCTCGAACTGATAGTCGACCGCCTCGAGCAGGAAGGGAATCCAGCCAATGCCACTCTCGACGGACACGAACTTCAGCTCCGGGAAGCGCGGCAGCACGCCCGAGAGCAGTAGATCCGCCAGCTGAACCCCGTTCTCGAGGCAGAGCGCCGAGCCGATGCGGGCGAAGCTCGCGGGGACACCGTCGACGCGCAAACGCTCGGGCGTGAAGTTCTCCAGGAACTCACCGCTGCCCAGGTGAAAGCTGATCGGCAGACCCGCAGCCTGCGCCGCAGCCCAGAGCGGATCCCAGTGATGATCCCCCAATAGGGGCAGACCGAAGAACTGCGGCTCCCCCGTGAAAAGCACACCCCGGTGACCGCGTGCCGCACAGCGCTCCACCTCACGCACCGCGGCCTCGATGTCCCAGAAGGGGGTCGCCATGATGGGCACGAAGCGGCGCGGATCCGGCTCGATCCAATCAATCAGGAAGTCATTGTACGCGCGCACACAGGCGAGTTTGAGCTCCGCATCGTCGAGCCCCAGGAAGAGCTGGCTGCCGAAACCCCCGATATTCGGATACAGCACCTGCGCCCACACACCATTCTCGTCCATGTACTGCAAGCGCGCTTTGGCATCGTAGGCGCCCGGGTGCGCGTCCTCGTAACGGGGCGGGTGCTTCGGAATGGGCTCCGGCCAGCCCGCCACCGCCGTGATCCCGACCGGCGCCAGCCGCCGGTCGCCGATGTACCAGATGTCGCTGTTCGTATCGGGATCGCGCTCGACCCGCGGCACGCGGTCCTTCCATTTGGAGGGAACACGACTGGTCCACACATCGCGCGCCTCGGTGACATGAGTGTCGGCATCGATGAACGTGTAGCGGGGTTCGGTCATGGCGGAAGCCCTCCTGCCTACCCCGAAGTATAGTCCCTGAGTGCGCGCTCATGCTGCGGAGTCACCGAGCCAGAGCCACATGGCGGCGTAGGCGCGCCAGGGGCGCCAGCGCTCGGCGCGCGCCCGCAGTCGAGCAGCGCTCATGGGCTCGCCGCGTCGCCCGAGCGCCTTACGCAGGCCCAGGTCCCCGGCGGGGAATGCATCGGGCTCCCCCAGCGCGCGCAGCGCGATGTAGTGTGCGGTCCACTCTCCTACGCCGGGAAGCTCCCGCAGCTTCGCGACGATGGGATCGAGCTCGAGCGCTCCGTCGAGGGGAAGCCGGCCGTCCGCGACGGCCGCGGCCAGGGCGCGCAGCGCCTGCGCACGTTGTCGCGGCATTCCGATCGAGGCCACGTCCGCCTCGGCCAAGGTCTCAGGAGAGGGAAAGAGGTGGGTGAGGGGCAGCGCGTCCGCTCGCTCGACGGGCTTCCCGAAGGAGCGCACCAGGCGGCCGGCCAGTGTGGTCGCGCCCTTCACGGTGACCTGCTGACCGAGGATGGCACGCACCGCTACCTCGAAGGGATCCCACGCGCCGGGCACCCGCACACCCGGGCGTGCATCGATACAGCGGGCGAGCTCGCGATCGCCCCGCAGGTCCGTCTCGATCTGGAGCGGATCCGCACCGAGGTCGAAGAGCCGACGTGTCCGCCGCACCGCCGGCAGGAGTCCGCCGGGGTCGTCGAGCTGAAGAGCCAGGACGAGCTCGCAGCTGTCCAGCGCCGCTGCGACCCGCATGACGCCGATCGAGCCATCGATCTCGACCAGCCGCTGATAGCTACCATCGACGACGCACTCAACGCCGGGAATGGCGCGGGGCGTGAGAAACGCCAGCACACCATCCCAGTCGTAGGGCGGCCGGTAGGGGAGCCGCAGCGTGATCTCGCCTCCGACCGATGGTCTGCGCCGGCGCGTGCCCTGACGACGCAGCTGGGTCGGGGTGCGCCCGAAGGTCTCGCGCAGCGCCTGGTTGAACGAGCGAACACTCCGGAAGCCCGAGCTCAGCGCCACCTGCGACATCGGCAGCTCGGTCTGGTCGAGCATGCGTCGCGCGAAGTGAATGCGGCGTGTACGCGCGACCGAGAGCGGTAAAGCCCCCAGGTGCTCCGCGAACAGGCGCCGCAGCTGACGCGAGCCGATCCCCAGCCGCCCCGCGAGCTCATCCACCCCGTGCTCGTCTAGCGCGCCCTCCGAGATCAAGCGCAGGGCGCGCGAGACCGTGGTCGAGCTCCCGAGCCAGGCCGGGGTTCCCGGCGCGGTCTCCGGCCGGCAGCGACGGCACGGTCGAAAGCCCGCCTCCTCCGCGCCCGCGGCGCTGGCGTAGAAGCGCACGTTCCGACGGCGGGGGGGGGAAACCGAGCAGATCGGCCGACAGTAGACGCCTGTCGTCACGACGCCGATGAAGAAGCGTCCGTCGAAGCGTCGGTCGTGGGCCATGGCGGCCCGCCAACAGCGTTCCGGATCCAGCTGCATTCCCTCTCTTATATACGCCCCCCAGCCCCGAGCTGGCAATTTTCGGACATCGTCCTTGCAGCGGCAGCACGACGTCCGAAACCCGCCAGCAAGGACCAGCCCGGGCGCGTACCGTCCCGACCATGAAGACACGAATCGACTCTCCCATCGGCCCGATCGTGCTCGCGGCCACGTCGTCGGGTCTCACCCACGCGTGCTTCGAGAGCCGCCCCCAATCCGTCCACTCCGCGCCCGAGGCGAAGGATCCGGACGCGCGCAAGCACCTGGACGCCGCCTGCCAGGTGCTCTTCGAGTACTTCGAAGGCGAGCGCAGTGGCTTTGACGACCTCGTGCTCGCCCCCGAGGGGACTTCGTTTCAGCAACGCGTGTGGCGGGCGCTGCGCTCGCTTCCCTACGGCCGCACAACCACCTATGGGCAGGTTGCGCGGCGTATCCGGCAGCCCTCCGCCGTGCGCGCGGTCGGCCTGGCCAACGGACGCAACCCCATCCCGATCATCGTGCCCTGCCATCGCGTGATCGGCGCCAACGGCAGCTTGACCGGCTACGGCGGCGGTCTCGACAGGAAGGCCTGGCTGCTACGACACGAGGGCGTGCACTAGCCCAGCTCCAAACACATCAGTGTGCGGTGGGAGGTCGCGAGTGTGGAGTAAGTTGTGCCGGATCTGCGTCCGGGTGATGCCTAGCGCCGCACCTTGGGTGCCGAGAAGAAATCTGTGGCCAACATGTGAGGCTGGCTCGGCTCCTCCGGCCAAGGCTCGTCTTCGGCAGTAATGACGAGTCGGAACCGATCCAGCGCGGTTGTTCCCTTGAAGGAAGCTTTCCGCTTCCTGTTCACGCGCAGCTGGCCGAGCTGAAAGATTCCGCCCTCCGTGTCTTCAGCCCAGACCACGTAGACCGACTTGGGGGGCCAGAGCTTCTCCGCCGGGGCTATATGCTCGAGCTCCAGCTCCACCAAGGTGTTCTGGTTCTGATCCACGCGGACCTTGACCTTGCCATCTGCAGCGGGCTGCAGAGGAGAGGCCTGGAAAGCAACCCTCTGCACTGCGCATCCAGCGCCAAGCAAGACACAGCACGTCAGAACTGCGAAGAATCGAAGCTGCATCGCCGCTCCTCCCTGTAGCCTTATCGACACATCGAGGCGCGGCCTGAGGCCGGGTCGCTCGTACTGGAAACGATGTTTCCACAGCCGCAAACGCAGTGATCGTTCTCCCGGCGGGACCGGTCCTTCAGCTGTCAGGCTTCGAGCCCAACTTCGACCAGTCCCCGGCCACCAAGCTCGCAAGCGAGCGCAACTCGGACACGACTCGACGGTTCTACGTTCGATCAGAGTTGGTCCGAGTGACGGGATCGGGTGGCAGCTCTTGAGCCGCACTCGATCGCGAATAGGAGGGGCGCAAGATGCGCGTTCTGAAGAGAAGACTACGATCTGTGTCGGCATTCTGCCTGGTGGTTGTCATGACCGCGAGCGCGCAAGCGGGCGCGTTGATGTCCATGGACAAGAGCCGAGAGACACCGGCAAAGCAAGGGAGATCGAGTGCCGTCGGGTTCTCTCCCGCCGATGCGGAGGCGCAGGAGCAAGGAATCGTCGGTTTCCTCCAGGTCCCCGTCGACAGGTCGATGCTCAACGCTCTGGTTGGAGATGAGATGGAGGCCGGTGCGCCGGCGCAGGCCGCTCTCTGGCCCATCCTCATTCCCGTGGGAATTCTCTACCTGGTGTGGTGCATCACCCAATGTCAGTGCTGCGAGAACCACTACAACAACGGCGGCAGCACCCAGAACGAGCCGTCCTGCTGCGGTAACTGCTTCTCGCTCAGGTGCGGTGACCTCAGCGCCTTCTAGGAGTCTTAGGGGGGCGACGGTCAGCCGCAGAGCCAGAAGGAACCAAAGAGCCCCACTGCATACCGCCGCCCCCGGGATTGGCTAAGACCTCCCCGCTTTGGAGGTATTCCGGACCCACAGGAGCTGCGTCTCCGTCGCATGCAGCATCCCGCAGGCCTCGGAGAGTTGCTTAGAGTCCCCCGAGTGAGCCAGCCACTCCAACCGATCGGCCTGTCTCCGCAGCCGCTTCGCAATGTTCAAAAACATCAGCTTCTGGCACTCGGTGAGCTCTCTCATGTCCACCTGCTTGCCTCCGAGAGAGTTGAACGCCGATCGAGCAACGCTTTAAAGCTAGAAGACCGCCTTGCCCAGGCATTGATCCGGGGCGCCGAACTCTTGACCTCGCACGCCGTTCAGCGTGGCTTC